>Ga0308389_1000807_pt1 | contig 22719 bp, 15 predicted proteins | sample Hotspr2Sample148_FD_202362 | JGI IMG/M metagenome (GOLD analysis project Ga0308389, IMG submission 202362) | Hot spring phototrophic mat microbial communities from Mushroom Spring, Yellowstone National Park, Wyoming, United States - 20040719_148 ... | reverse complement strand
GAGAATCCGGTCGGCTGATGGGCCGATAGAACACTATCGACCAAACCACCGGAAAATCTTCGCATTTATAGAGATATCGGAAGAAAACCAGATCTTTGCCCACCCGGCGGGCATCGACCCGCTCATAGCCTCGAAATCGACCAAACCGATTGGGAATCTGGCCGGTCCGATCGATCAGGGTCTTTAGGGCGTCGGGCTTTTGGCCCAAAAGGGGGCTGCCGCGCAGCAGGTTTTCAAAGGCTTGCTGGGCACTGCCTTGGGAAAGGGACTCGAAAAACGCTCGGACCCGGCCATCCAGCAGTTCGATCACTTCATCCTTGGCGGCAGGAGTTTCCTGGCTATAGGCAGCCCACTGCATCTGCACGAGCCAAGCGCCGCCCACCACAGCCGCCACACTAAGCCAACCAACCGTCCATCGCATCTGAATCGCCTCCTCAAGGAATCAGGGGGGTGCATTTGCACCTGCAATACCCAATCGCACTATTTTTGAGTGTATCCAATGTTGAGTGTACCCACCCGGACGTGCTCCTACGAGTTGGAGGAGCTAAAAAATCGCTGACTCCCAGAGGCTATCCCCAAATTCCGGCTTTACCTGGAGGTATCACCCACCCATAGCCTCCGAGCGTCTCTAAACCCTAATAAAACGGCAGGTTGACAGAGGCGCACGGTTCCGAAAAGGATCGGGCCCACAGCCGGCTCCCAATTTCGGATAGCCTCTCAGAGGCTATCCGAAATTGTTTCCTGGAGGCATCGGGCGATCCTTCCACTGCCTGCTCGGTTACCTAAAGCCCCGTTTTTGTGCGGTTTTTCGGGAGGTTGCGGTAGAAGGAGGCATATTCTCCCGGCGAAAACGGAATTTCGGGACAGCCTCTGAGAAGCCTTCCCAGTGGTTTTTCTTCAGGGCACAGCGGGCTTGTTTTTTTCAAACCAGGATCGAAGCAGCAGTTGTCGGTCGGTGGGCTGGGACACGGGACTGCGGTCTTTCGGGTCGGGTCCGTGTTCCACGCTCCAGCCGTCCCATTCCCGAAACGCATGGTAGGCCCAATGCCACCCGTGCTCCTCGAAAATCTCGATCACGTCCCGCAGATAGTTGTAAGCACTTTTGCCCGGGGCCCATCGGATGGCGCTGAACTCGCCGATGTAAATCGGAACATGATAATCTTTTTGATACTCGATGACCGGCCGAAGCGCTTCCTGCAAGGCTTTTTTGTCCCAGAATTTGCCGTCGATCTGGCCCGGATAAGGGACGTTCCACGGATTGCCGTGGATACCTTGATGGGTGAACTTATGCGGAATATACATATGAGCGCTATACACGACCCCTGGCACATCCAACGGTTCCAGCCAATCCAAGCCCTCCGGAGCGCCCCAGGGCGTCGGCTCCACGATGATCGCATGATGCGGGTCGATGGCCCGAATCCGCCGGGCCGTCTCCAAGGCCAGCCTGCGCCAATCCCATAACCCGTCGGCTACCAGCCCTTCGACCGGCTCGTTGACCAGGTCGTAGCCCCACACGGCCGGTTCGTCCCGATACCGCCGGGCCATCTTCTCCCAAAGCCGCACAAAACCCTCTTGAAACTCCTTTTGCCGAAACATCCGATACACGCTATCCGGATCCCGTCCGCCGGGCGGTGTATGCATATCGATACAAACTTTGATGCCCACTTCCCGGCAGACCGGCAAAAGACGATCCAGATGTTTCAGGGCCGACTCCAGCCAGGCTTCATATTCGGGCAGGTCGGCTTTGTCGGCTGGGCCGTGCGGAAAACCGCCCCACAGCAGTTGCCAACGCACATGATTGGCCTTCCACTGGCCGCCCAAGACCCGCAGGTCTTCTTCCTGCACCTGGGGGCTGATCATGGTCCCCCGAAGCCTCACACCGGCCGGCAGCCCTGGGGTAACCACCAGCAACGCCCCGGCCCCAGATGAGCCCGCCGAGGGCTTGCTTTCGGGCTGTTGGGACGGCCTGGACCGGCGATGGCCTACCACCTGAACCCGCAGATCGTCGAACCAAGCCCGGCCCGTCGTGTTTTCCAACCCGAGGATCAACCAGGCTTCGGTCGCATCGGCCGGTATCTCCGCCACAAACCCCACCTGACGCCAATCGAATGTGCCCCAAAGCTGGTTGGGATGATGCCATCGGCGCCCGGCGGGCGAAACCGTATGGACCATGCATTTCACCCCGTTCCAGGCCTGAGGCGGCCGGGCCACCTGCTCGGCCCGAATCCGACACTGCACGCCCAGTTTCACGCCTCGAAGTTTTTCGACCGGCAACGATTTTCGTACATAACAGGATCGGGCCCCTTGCTCCGGCGTCAATTCCACCAGCAGACAGCCCGCGGCCTTTTCCCCCGGGACCCAACGGACCGTGGGTTCGCTTGCACCGATCCATTCGGCCAGGGACTCTTTCTGGGCAAAGTCCGTTTGCAGCACGACAGCGCCTACCGGCAGGAGTTGGCCGACGCTGGGCTGCGGTGTGGCAGAAGCGGGCTGCTGGGCCTGGCCTGCCTGTGGGGTGGTGGAACCCTTTGGGGCGGCTTGTTCTGCCCAAAGCAGCCCCCCTGCAACGTTCCCCAGAAGAACGACAGAAACAAATGTACATATTCTGCTTGCCTGTACCATCCGACCACTTCCTCCCAACAGTCTATGACATGGAAATAGGGAACACTTCAGCCGTTTGAAGGAATAAGAATCATGTGTCATTCCTGCGTAAGCAGCAGTCCAGAATTTCCGCCTCTCCCCTCGTGGGAGGGGCCGGCGGCGCCGAAGGGGCCGCCGGGTGAGGGGGCCGCTGTGTCATTCCTGCGCAAGCAGGAATCCAGCGGGTGTCATTCCTGCGCAAGCGGGAATCCAGAAAAAAACAACTGGATTCCCGCTTTCGCGGCAATGACATACAAGGGGGCCGCTGGAAGTGGATTCCCTCGGCCTGCAAATGGGCGCACCAGACGTCTGCCCTCCGAAAATCCCCTCTCATTCGGCTTTGAGCCTATCCCAAAATCAGGCTTGGCGCAAGGTGGGGTGGATTTATCCTGGCCCCTGAAACCTCCTTGCTTTGAGGGATCGGACGGGGGCCGGCATTTTGGGATAGGCTCTTAAAGGTTACCCCATGGCTCCCGGCAGCGGAGCTTACTTGCACCATTCCCTCGCAGTGTACCCGTTCCCAAGCCCCGTCTCAACCCGGACCGCTCCAAAGGGAGCCGCCACGGAGATAGAGGGCGGGGATGTCCAAAAGCCCACGCTTCAGACGACGGATGGATGGAGAATATGGTATGGTTGTGGGAAGGGCTGCGGGCGATCTCATGGAGAACGAGAACCGACAATATAGATACATAAGTTCCCTCTTGGAACGAAGGAAAATCCGATGCGGTATGGAACCCCCAGAATTTTTGGGCATCCAAGGCGAGACCTTGCTATTTTCCCTTGGATGATTTGGCGGCTCATCCCGCGAAGAGAGAAAACCGGTCGGCCTGGAGGTACTGCTCTTTTGGGGTTTGGAGGGCTAGTGGGATTAGCCGGACTGATTTTGGCTTGGCAGATCAGCATGGCCGGTTGGCCTCTTGCTGAGGCCTATGCCTTTCAAACGGCTCGGGGAGTGCTGGAACTTACAGTGCTTGATCCGGAGACTGGCCAGCCTGTGCCTTGCCGAATTCATCTCCGCAAAAGCAAAGGCCGGCCTGTGAAACCGGAAGGAGTGCCTTCCGGCCAGGATCATTTTGTTTGTCCCGGTCAAGTGAGTTTGAAGTTGCCGTTGGGGACCTACGAGTTTGAAATGGAGCGGGGGCCGGAATACGCCGTGCGCAGCGGCTATTTTACCCTCCAACGGGATTCCAACGACACCAAACAGGTGGAACTGCCCCGGTTTGTGGACATGGCTTCGGAAGGCTGGTATGCGGGCGATCTGCTGGTGGCCCGAGCGGGCACGAAATTGGACCTTCTCATGGAGGCTGAGGGCCTCTGGCTGGCCGTCCATGTCGGTCCGTCGGCACAAAAGGGTGTGGAAGGCCGATCCAGCGGAGCAACTGCCCTGGGCGCATCCAAACAAAGCCCATCTAGTCGGCAGGCCAGCGGCGCCGACGGGCACCGGGGCGCATCGGCGCCGGATGCTGCGCAGCCGATGTATCGGCGGGGCCTATGGGTGGAAAATGCCGGCGGCAGTTATGTGTTGGTCCCCTTGGAGGGCGATATTTCGGACTGCTTGCCGGGCGCCGGGAAGCCGGAAGAAGCCGCCCGAAGCGAAAAACCCTCTGCTTATGTTCCCCCGGCCAAGGAAAATGTCTCCGGCCATCTCCCCTCGGCCAAACAGCCCCTGACCGGCCAAGTCCCCTCTGCCAAGGAGAAACTCTCCGGCCAGGTCCCCTCCGCCAAGGAAAATGTCTCCGGCCATCTCCCCTCGGCCAAGGAGACTCTTTCCGGCCCGGGGCCGATCCGGCTTTCCGAAGCGGAGCTTTTGGACCTGTTGGAAAGCCCAGGCTTTTCAGGGTCCGGCGGTCGGGACCGAGTGTGGATGGATGTGGTTTGGCCGTATAGTTGGGATTTGCCTTTGTGGCTTGCCCTGGGCAAGGTGGATTCGGTGCAGGTGCTGCATAGCCATTTTCGCCGTAGCGAGTGGGTGGACGAGGAGAAGGAAGGCAAACCGCGCGACAAGGCCCAATTTCCTGGCCGATGGGGGCATGGGCTGTGGGGGCAGTATATTTATTTTCAGATTCTCGAATGCGGGTTCCGGATACCGCCCTCGGCCGGTAGCGGCGCCGGTTGGACGCCTAATCCGGTCGGCTATAACCGGCTGTATGTGTATGGGGAAGGCCCGCCCACTTGGACCTCCTGGTGGGAGGCGTTTGGCCGAGGGCAGGTGCTGGTAACCAATGGGCCGCTGCTTCGGCCCAGCGTCCAAGGCAAACCGCCCGGTCATGAGTTTGCCGCGCCGGCAGGCCAGAAGGTAGAGCTAGAAATGGCTCTCCGCTTTTCTACTCGAGACCGGGTGGAATATCTGGAGATCATTCAGAATGGCCGGGTCGCCCATTCGATTCCTTTTACGGAGTATCAGAAATCGGGCCGATTGCCGAAGGTGGTCTTCGCAGAAAGCGGCTGGTTTTTGGTGCGTGCGATGGCCGAGACGCCGCCGACCTATCGGCTGGCGATGACGGGGCCGTATTATGTGCGGATCGGCCAGCAGGAGCGGATCAGTCGATCGGCGGTCCGGTTTTTCCTTGCCTGGCTTCAGGAGCGGGAGTCGATGGTGGAAAAAGAGGCCGGCCCTTTGGATGGGCGCATGCGTCAGGCCTATCAAACAGCCCACCGATTTTGGCAGGATTTGCTTCGGAAAGCCAACGCCGAGTAACGGCAGGCTGGGGACTTTGTCACTAAGACTTCCCCCACCTTTGGGGTGCTGGGGGAACCGTCTCGATCCTTTTCCCGAACTGGCCCAGGCTCCCATGCCAGACCCTGTCCACTTTCGGCCGCCGGGGGTGCTAGGGGCTGGGGTTACCGGGGACCGGGCTTACCGGGATGGCAGGAGCCGAGGTTATCGGGATGACAGGGGTGAGGTTGCGGGGGGTCCAGATATTTCAGCGGGTGGACCGGAGTGCCTACCCCCCTCCTAAAAACCTACCTAAGGAGGGGTAATTTCTGCTATTTTCGGGGGGTTTTGCTATGAAAGGGTTCCTTGCCTGATGGGATTTCAAAAAAGGGCTTCTTTTTTAAAATTTGAAGTAGGAGAGCGAAACCTTTGAACTGCTGAGGGGTTGGATTCTCCTGAAGATTTTGGGAAGCTCCTGCCTGGAGGCGGTTCTCTCTTGCCAGAGAGGCCGCCTATACCCGCCTGGAAATACCCACCACTTTTTCTCATAGGGAGATCTGCAATGAGCGGAATGCTTCTGCTAGCCGTCTGGGTGCTCTGGCCGACTGAGCTGTGGGGAACCGAATGGAACGGGGGGAATTTGGACGTTGCCGGGCCGGGCAGCATCCTCTTGCCGGGGGCGCCTGTTCCCGGAGCGGCCAACCCGGCCCATCTGGCTTATGGAACGGGCAACCTGACCGCCTCGGCCCATCTGGTTGCTGCACCGGACAATACAACTAATCCGGCTCATCCAGCTAATCCGGCTCATCCAGGAGCCTATCTGGTGTCGGCTCCTGGTGCCCAGCAAGGGCCGGTTCCATCCGCTGGTCAGAAAGGCTCCGGTGCTGCAGCGCCGGCATCTCCGGCGGATAAGCCTTCCCCGTCTTTAACCAACCCAGCGGCGGGGGATGCCGGCTCCGATGGCCCTGTGTTGCCGTTTGAGTCGGCGGCCCCGCTTACCAGTGAGCACCCGATCGACAAAATTGTTTTCGGCAAGCTCAAGCAATTGGGGATTCCGCCGGCCCGGCTTTGTTCGGACGAAGTTTTCCTCCGCCGGGTGTATCTGGACCTGATCGGCACCTTGCCCACGGCGGAGGAAGCCCGCCAATTCCTGAACGATCCGAGTCCCCACAAACGGGAGGCCCTGATCGATCGGTTGTTGCAGCGGGAGGAGTTTGCCGACTATTGGGCCATGAAATGGAGCGACCTGCTGCGGATCAAAGCGGAGTTTCCGATCAATCTTTGGCCCAATGCGGCCCAGGCCTATCATCGGTGGGTTCGGACGGCCATCCGGGACAACATGCCCTATGACCGATTTGTTCGGGAGTTGCTGACGGCCAACGGGAGCAATTTCCGGGTGCCGCAGGTCAATTTCTATCGGGCCGTCCAGAGCAAAGACCCCCAAACCATTGCCCAGGCGGTGGCCCTGACCTTCATGGGGGTTCGGGCGGACAAATGGCCGAAGGAACAACTGGCTGGCATGGCCGCCTTCTTCTCCCGCATCTCCTACAAGCCGACCGGCGAATGGAAAGAGGAGATCGTCTGCTTTGACCCGGAGAAGCTGATTCGGCCGGCCCAACCGCCGGCGCTACCGGGGACCGTATCGGCCACCACTCCGCCTACCCCTGCGCCAACGCCGACGCCTTCGGGCAAACCGGCCGCTTCCGGGGCCGGAGGCAGTGCCTCCGGGCAAGCAGGCCCCGGCAGCCCCAAAGCCGAACCTCTGCTCGCCACCTTTCCGGATGGTACAACGGTCCGTATCCGGCCGGATCAGGACCCCCGGGTCGTCTTTGCCGATTGGCTCATCCAGCCTAAAAATCCCTGGTTTGCCAAGAATATCGTCAACCGGATTTGGTCTTGGCTTCTGGGCCGAGGGATTATCCACGAGCCAGATGACATCCGACCGGATAACCCGCCCAGTAACCCGGAGCTATTGGCCTTTTTGGAAAAAGAGTTGGTCGATAGCGGCTATAACCTTCGCCATATCTATCGGCTGATCGTAACGTCGAAGACGTATCAGCTTTCGTCGATTCCGCGCAGCAGCAAGCCGGAGGCGGCGGCCCAGTTTGCCTATTATCCCGTGCGGCGTCTGGAGGCGGAGGTGCTCATCGACGCCCTGAATCAGATCACCGGCACCACAGAACAATACACCAGCATGATTCCGGAGCCGTTTACGTATATCCCGTTGGGCTACCGGGCCGTGGCTTTGCCGGACGGCAGTATTACCAGTGCATTTTTGGAGCAGTTTGGCCGACCGCCGCGCGACAGCGGTCTGGAAGCCGAACGCAATAACCGGATCACCGCCAACCAGCGCTTGCACCTGCTCAACTCGAGCCATATTCAACGGAAAATCCAAGAAGGGCCGAAATTGCAGGCCCTCTTGCAATCGCTCAGCGCTCGGCCCAAAGCCAAACCCACCCTACCCTTGGGCCGAAAAGGTCCAGCCGGCCGAGCGCGCGAGCAGTTCCGCAGCCAGGCCCCCGATACCCAAACGGCAGAAAACGTGTTGACGGAATTGTATCTTACGATCCTCTCCCGTCGGCCCACGCCGCAGGAAAAGGCTGCCGTGGCCGAGTACATTCAAAAAACCACGGCGAAACGGGACGCATTCTTCGACGTGGTCTGGGCGTTGATTAATAGCTCGGAGTTTTTGTATCGACACTAAAAACCGGGTAACATTTTAGCCGAATGGCGGGAACATGATGTGTCATTCCTGCGAAAGCAGGAATCCAGGCTGCTTTGTGCCTGCTAAATAAGTCCACTCAATGCCGGAAGTGGTTGGACTACTGGCAACCCCGAAAACGAAAGGTGTTTCGCCCACTTGGGCCACTTTCGCAATTATGTGGACCTATTTAGAGTGTTGCTGTGGAACACCGGGGTACCAGGGCAACATGGAGTCCTCCTACTTTCTGGATTCCCGCTTGCGCGGGAATGACACCCGAGTGGACTGCTGCTTGCGCGGGAATGACTCCCCTCACCCGGTGGTGCCAAAGGCACTGCCGGCCTCTCCCACCAGGGGAGAGGCAATTTCCTTTGGTCGGCTAAAATGTTACTAAAACCAGAACATCGGTAACAGTTCATTTTAACAGGATTCAGTGAAAGGTGGGCGTATGGACACATTATGGCGTCGGTTGCTGGAGAGTGTGGAGGGTAAGATTTCTCGTCGGCAGGCACTCCGGCGGAGCCTGGCGACCGGGTTGGGATTGGTGCTGAGCGGCCGGGTGTCGACCTATAGCCTGGCCGGGCAGCCATCGCCGAAAGCAAAAGCGAAGTCCGTCATCCAGGTCTGGCTTTGGGGCGGGGCGTGCCATCTGGACACCTTCGACCCAAAACCCAATGCTGGCGACGAGTACACCGGTCCGCTGAAAAACCCCATCGCTACCAATGAGGACGGAATCCGCATTTGTGAACTGCTGCCGCTGCTGGCCAAACAGGCGGATAAATACTCACTCATCCGGAGCATGACGCACGGCAACAACGGCCATGAGACAGCGGCCTATATGGTGCAGACGGGCTGGCCGGCCGGGGAGAAAGATGTTCATCCGTGCATTGGGGCGGTGGTCTCTTTCTTCCGCGGATACGGCGCTGGCTACAAGGGATTGATTCCACCATATATTGTAGTTACCCAGCCGCAGGGCCGATTTTCCGAGGCCGGTTTCCTGGGCAACCGCTATAAGCCGTTTGCCACCGGCGGCGACCCAGCCCGCACCCCGTTTGTCGTGGAAGGCGTGGTGGCCCAGGGGGTCTCCGAAGAGCGGCAAAAAAATCGGCGAGAACTGCTGGGCAAACTCGATCTGCTCCGCCAGGCCCTGCCCGAGGATCCGCAAATGACCGCCCTCCAGCAGGCCGAAAAAGAAGCCTATGATCTCATCCTCGGCGATGCGGGCAAAGTGTTCGATCTTACCCAGGAAAAACCCGAAGTGCGGGATAAATATGGCCGAACCACCTTCGGCCAGTCCTGCTTGCTGGCCCGCCGTCTGGTGGAAAAAGGCGTGCCCTATGTAACCATCAACTACGGCGGCTGGGACACCCATAAAGCCCACTTCCAGGCCATGCAGAGGAAACTTCCCGAATTGGACAAGGGGCTGGCCAGTCTGCTGGAAGAGCTGGCCCAACGCGGCCTGCTGGAAACGACGATCGTCTGGTGCTGCGGTGAGTTCGGCCGAACCCCGAAAATCAATTGGGCACCGCCCTGGAACGGCGGCCGAGATCACTACGGCAAAGTGTTTTCCGTTCTGGTGGCCGGCGGCGGGTTCAAAGGCGGCTGCGTGGTCGGTTCTTCCACCGAAAAAGGCGAAGAGGTCAAAGAACGACCGGTGTATCCGGTGGCCCTCTTGGGCAGCATGTACGTGCTGCTGGGGATCGATCCGGCGGCCCGGTTGCCCCATCCGTTGGGCGAGGTGGCCACTGTCCTGCCCACCAATTCGGAAAAGGTCCGAAGCGGCGGCCTGCTCAAGGAGATCATGTAGAAAATCTTGCAACCGCCTTGGCGGTGAGCGACGACCTATGTGTTTCGGCAAAACATGATTCTATGAGGATAGGAGGTACCGCATGAACCCCATCCTGCAGAATACTCCAAGAAACATTCCCATGGCGGTTTTTACCCGATGGCTTCCGATCTGCTTGGCCAGTACGATTCTGGTCGGTTGGGTCTGCCAGGCGGAGGCGCAGCAGCGGGGGTTTCAGATCGGGTATGTCTATCCGGCGGGCGGCCAACAGGGGAGCACCTTCGAGGTCGTGGTGGCCGGGCAGTTTTTGGCCGGTGCCGATAAAATCCTGGTTTCCGGCCCCGGAGTGCAGGCCACGATTACCGAAATGGTCCGCCCCATGACCGGCCGGGAGATCAACGATCTGCGGATTCAGATCGACGAGCTGGTGGCCAAGCGGGCCGTCGTCATGAAAGACGACCGTGCCCTGGAGGAATTCCGTAGTTTCCAAAAGGCCAAGACACTGCCGAAAGACTCGAAAGGTTCGGCCGACATGGATGAACGGATCGCCGAGATCAAGCGCAAATACGCCGGCGCCACCTGGACCCGAGAGGACGAACGCCGCCTGATGGAACTGCGCCGGAAACTGGCCATGGGAATACGGCGGCCTGCCAACCCCGCCATCAGTGAACTGGTGATCGCCCGGATGACCATCGCCCCAGACGCTCCGCCGGGACAACGGGAACTGCGTCTGGCTACCGCGATGGGCGTGTCGAATCCTCTGCCGTTCTATGTGGGGCGATTGGCCGAGTATTCGGAACCCCTCGTCAAACAAATCCCCGAACAGCGAAGCGCTGTAGCCGGGACGGCGGCCATCCGCCCTCAAGAGCCAAGGCTGCCCATCGAGGTAACCACACCGTGTACCATCAACGGTCAAATCCTGCCCGGCGAGGTGGACCGGTATCAGTTCAAGGCTCGCAAAGGGCAACACCTGGTAGCGGTCGTGCAAGCCCGGGACCTGATCCCCTACATTGCCGATGCGGTGCCCGGTTGGTTCCAGGCCGCGGTGGCCCTGTACGACAAGCAGGGCAAAGAACTGGCCTATGTGGATGACTTCCGCTTCCAGCCTGATCCGGTTCTTTGTTGCGAAATCCCGGCCGACGGGGTGTATGTGCTGGAGATCAAAGACGCTATCTATCGGGGCCGGGAAGACTTTGTCTATCGGATCACCCTGGGCGAGATTCCGTGGGCGACAGACATCTTTCCACTGGGCGGCCCGGCCGGGAAGGCAACCACCGTAGAACTGACCGGCTGGAACCTGCCAGTGCGCACATGGACATTTACTCCCAAAGAAGCGGCGCCGGGCATTTATACATATTGGCTCCAGAAGGATTGGCCCGCGCCGGTGCCGATCCGGTTTGCCGTCGATACTCTGCCGGAGACGCTCGAAAAAGAACCCAACAGCAGTGTGGAGCAGGCCCAACCGCTTCAGATGCCTCAGATCGTCAACGGCCGCATCCAGACGAGCGATGATGAAGATGTGTTCCGTTTCGAGGGCAAAGCCGGGCAAAAGGTCGTCCTGGAGGTGATTGCCCGGCGGGTCGGCTCGCCGCTAGACTCCCTACTGAAACTCTGCGACGCCCAAGGAAACCTCTTGGCCGCCAGCGACGACATCGAAGACCCAAGCTGCGGCTGGCTGACGCATTATGCGGATTCCCGGATCGATGCCACCCTGCCGTCCGACGGTGTGTACTACATCCACCTTCGGGACGCCCAGCATCGCGGCGGGCCGGAGTATGCCTATCGGCTGCGGATCAGCCCGCCCCGGCCGGATTTTGAACTGCGGCTTACGCCTTCGGCGCTCAATGTCCGCCCGGGCAGCACGGCCACCTGCACCGTCTATGCCGTCCGAAAAGACGGTTTTACCGGCCCAATCCAACTCCGCCTGAAAGATGCTCCGAGTGGGTTCCGGTTAAGCGGTGGCCTGATCCCGGCCGGCCAAGACCAGGCCAAACTCACCCTCACGGCCCCCCTGTTCGGAGCGGATAAACCCTACCGATTGCAATTGGAAGGCTCAGCCACGGTGGAGGGCCAGGAAATTGTTCGGCCTGTGGTCCCTGCAGAGGACCGCATGCAGGCCTTCGCCTATCACCACCTGGTCCCTGCTGAAGAACTTCAGGTGGCGGTCGTCGGCCGAGAATGGCTCCAGAACATGGTGAAATTGCTTACCCCTGGCCCGATCCAAATCCCAGTCGGCGGCTTGGCCAAGGTGCAAATTCAGATGCCGCCCATGCCGATGTTTGATCGGATCGAATGGCTCCTGGAAGATGCCCCCGAAGGAATTAGCGTCAAAGAAGCCAACCAGACCGGCTACACCACTGAGGTGGTGCTGGCAACCGACCCAGCCAAACTCAAACCCGGCCAAAAAGGCCAGCTCACCCTTGCCCTGGTGCCCAGGTTCGCCAGAGCCAAACAAGCCAAACTGCCTATCCGCCAACCTCAGCAAGGACTCCGAGGTTTTCCTCAGCAAGGGCTCCGCTTGCCGGCCATCCCGTTTGAAGTCGTCCGGCAGTAACCTGCTGGAGGACAAGCCTTCGGTCCGCCCAACCCTGGCAATACGGGCATCTGCTCCACCAACCGGGAATACGGCCGTCTGTTCCGCCAACCGCCAATATGGCCGTTTGCTCCGCTAATCCTGGGAATAGGGCCGTCTCTGCTCCACTATCCGGGAATACGGACGTGTCTGGTCCGCCAATCACCATCGGGGGAAAAGGAACCGTTGACGGGGTTTTCCCCATTGCCAAGAGGGCTGCGGACCTGACAGGTAGGTCCCTCCCATATAAATGGGCACTCCAATATGGGGGCACGCTTGTGGTGTCAGGCTTTTCCGTTGGCTAATTTGACTGTATCCACCCAGCCAGCCTCCTCCAACTTATAGGGGGTAAAAATCAGCACGGACCCCACTGATGGTGGTAATTAGTTCCGGTGGATACCGCTCACCTAAAATATTACCAGGATTTGACTCTCTGGAACATTTTAGCCGAAGGGAGGGATCGGCTGGGGCATTCCTCTGTAAGCAGCAGTCCAAGCTTGTTCCCGTGGAAGCGGGAATCCAGGCAATAGGGAGTTTTCCTCCTCTCTGGACTGCCAATTTTGCGGCAGCGCCCCAGGCAGCCCCCTCATTCTTTCGGACCTTCCCCATGCATACTACGAAACTCCATTGTCCCTAAGAACCCCCCACCGACTTCCAACACAGTATCTCACCTGGCCAACCTATCGGTTGGCCGGCCTTTCCCACAAGGAAGAAGCCAATTGCTTCATTCGGCTAAAATGTTACTCCTGTGTTTTTCCGGCCTCGGAGGCGGGCTGGAAAAATCGCCGGCGGAAGTAAAGAGCCACATTCACTAGCGAGATCAGCACAGGGACTTCCAAGAGGGGACCGATCACCGTGGCAAAGGCCTGTTTGGAGCCGATGCCAAAAATGGCCACGGCCACAGCGATGGCCAATTCAAAATCGTTGCTGGCCGCCGTAAATCCTATGGCCGTTGTTTTCTCATATCCTGCGCCCAGGGCATATCCGATGGCAAAGGCGGCAAACCACATGACGAAGAAGTAGATCACCAGCGGGACCGCCACCAGGGCCACCTCCCACGGCGACCGGATGATCTCGTTTCCTTTGGAAGAGAACATCACCACAATGGTAAACAGCAGGGCCACCAGGGTAATCGGGCTGATCGTGGGAATAAACTTTTGTTCATACCACTCCCGGCCTCGCATCGGCAGCAAGGTCCCCCGGGTAATCAAGCCGCCTAAAAAGGGAATGCCCAAATAAATGAACACCGTCTGGGCCGCCTCCCAAATCGACACATGGATGTCCAGCCCCTTGACCAGCCCCAGAGCGTTAAGCAACAGAGTGATAAACAAATAAATATATACCGCATAAAAGAGCACCTGAAATACGGCGTTGAAAGCCACCAGACCGACGGCCAACTCCCGATCGCCCCCGGCCAACTCGTTCCAGACAATGACCATGGCAATACAACGGGCCAGGCCCACCAGGATCACCCCGATCACGTATTCCGGATAATGGTGCAAAAACAAAATGGCCAGCACCGTCATGAAGACGGGACCGACCACCCAGTTCAAAAACAGGGAAACCCCTAGCAGCCGCCGTTCGCCCAACACCCGGCCCGCCTCTTCATACCGCACCTTAGCCAGCGGCGGGTACATCATCAGGATCAATCCGACGGCAATCGGGATATTGGTCGTCCCCACCTGAAGATAAGTTTCCATGAACTGGCCGATGCCCGGCCAAAGATACCCTAAAAGCACACCGGCCGCCATGGCCAAAAAAATCCACAATGTCAAAAACCGATCCAACAGCGACAGTCGTCGGGCCACGCCATTGCGCATAAGGCTCCGCTCCTCCGGAGAAAAGGTTTACTGGTTACGAAGAAGAAACGGTCCTGGCTTTCGGGCTGTAATATCGGCTGCAGAGGACTTCGCGTTGGGTTTGGAGCAGTTTGGCCAGCCGCTTTCGATCTTTTACCGCCTGGGGGCACGCTGAGGCCAACCGATCCACCAGGGCAGTGAGCCAGCGCACCTCCACAGGCCCCTTTCGACCAGTGCGCCTGTAAAAAATCCATCGGCCTTCTTTTTGGGCCTGGATAAACCCGGCCTGATCCAAAATGGCCAGATGCTTCGAGACGGTCGAAGGCGCCAGTTCCAGAAGGGCCACGATCTGGCAGACGCACAACGGCCGGTCCCGAAGGGCCAGCAAAATCCGCAGCCGATTCAAATCCGCCAGCGCTTTCAGCGCATCAAGAAAGGGACGCACAAAATATCCTTCGATAATTCGCCATATATCGAAATATTATGGGGACCTCTTTCAGAAAGTCAAGGGGTTTCGGGAAAAAATCAAGACGGAACACGTTCGCCAAATGGAGCACCTCGCATCTCCGCCGGCGGGAGAGGCCGGCCTGGCCGAAGGCCAGGCCGAATGAAGGGGCCGACGGCAGCGCGGTCCTTTGACCCGCCGAAGGAGGCGGACAAGACGTCCCCCCTCCCAGTGCCCTCCCTCACCCTGACCCTCTCCGCAGCGGGGAGAGACGAATGGGTTCGGTCGGCTAAATATTCCCTCAAGACTTTCGCGCGGCAGCAGGCTGGTGGGGGCGGACTTTCGATTCCAACCGGTTCCGCTGAGCTCGGCGGATTTCTGGAGACCCTTCCGGGTCAAACTCGATGGGGCTTCCCAACAGGGCGGCCAATCGCTGGGCCGCAATCCGACGGGTTTCTACCTCCGGCCGATCCAAAAGAATCCACCAGATTTCCGGATCATGCATTAGCCAATGGGCCGTTGTGGTCAGCGAATCTTCGTCCCCCGGTGGCTCTAGCTCCTGAAGGATTCGGCGGAGGCGGAATCGTTGTTCCGCATCCAGAAGCTGCCAATCCAGACTGCGCAGGAACGGCACGATGGCGGGCCCTTGCTGACGCAGTGCTCGGTCGGCGGCTTCTCGACGGCTGTAGCTATCGTCGGCCAATTGGGCCACCAGGGCCTCCCATCGCCATCGGTCCGGCGTCCGACTGATCCGGGCCAACTCCAGCATCTGGCGTTCTACCTGTTTCGTCTGGCTCAGAAGAGAGACCGAAGGCAGAAAAGAAATGAACAAAGGAACGATATACTTTTGAACAACTTCCGGCTCCTCCATCGCCAGATGCCATAGACTGGTCGCCTTCCAAACCTGCTGCGTGGATCCGGCGGTTCGTTTCACCACCACCGGCTGCCGGGGCGTCTGCTCTAGCTCGATCGTCTCGGCCAATTCCGCTTCCATCCTTTGCCATTGCACCCGGAACGTGCGATCCAGCTCCACGGAGAGAGAATAGATTTGTTTTTGATTTTCTTGTTTATAGGTAAGGCAACAGTTTTCGCCGCCGGAAAAAGATATTTGTTCCAAGCTGCGGACTCCCCCAGAGCTTCTGGTCGATGAGATTTTTCCCATTCCCCTTCCTCCAGGAAGTGTTCTGCCGGTCCATTCCACCCGGCCTCGAACCAGATGCACCTGGAGCAAGCCAGATTGTATCCATTCGGCGAGCAGCCGGGTTTCTATCGGGAAAAGCGGCTCCGCAGACCAGCCCGTCCGCAGAACCCAAGCAACCTCTATCTGCCCGGCAAGGCTAAGGACTGCCAGAACTACGGCCAGCCATCGGAACCAGCGGCGATCGGTGTACAAAAAGGAGTGCAAAAGCGGAGGGGATTGGGGGGAACGGAAGCGGCCTTTCGGCTGCCGAGGGCTTTTGGCGGGTAGATTGGGCCTAAGCGGCTGTCCCGCCTGGACGGCGATTGTTGTCGGGGTAATCGGAGTTTGGGGTATGGTTTGGATATATGATCTAATATTCATTTTTGCCGCCTACCGAAGTTTCCGCTCCGGTAGGCTCTGGTTCGGAGAAAATCCGGAGCAATGCCGGGCGGATATGTTCGATGGCCCGGCCGCGATGGCTCAGCCGCCCTTTGGCCACCGGCCCCAACTGACCAAAGGTCCGATGATATTCTACGATCTCAAACAGAGGATCATAGCCGAAACCTTGTTCCCCCTGTTCGGTGAAGGTGATTCGGCCTCGGCACCGGCCGCACGCTTCAGCCCGGATGGCGCCGCTTGGATCGGCCAGCGCCAGATGACACACAAAGGCAGCGGTCCGCTTTTCCGGCGGCACATCGGCCAATTCCGCCAAAAGCCGACGCCGATTCGCCGCATCGTCCGCCCCAGGACCGGCATATCGGGCCGAGTGCACCCCAGGCCCACCTCCCAGAGCATCCACCACCAGGCCGCTATCGTCGGCCAAAACCCAATGGCCCGTCTGCCGGGCGTACCCGGCCGCCTTGCGCCGGGCATTTTCGGCAAACGTTTGCCCATCTTCTTCTACCGGATGGACGCCGGGAACATCGGCCAAAGTAATAATTTGTACTCCAGGCAACTCCAACAGCCCAGCCAGTTCCTTCCCCTTTTTCCGATTAAACGTTCCAATCAGCAACACCCAAGCTGTCTCCACCGGGAATCCTCCAGTCGGCAACCCTCTCTCATTATCCTAGCTTCTTTGGAGCCTATTGGCTATAGCGAGGTGTGCAGAATCGGCCCCTTGGGGACAGATACCAACCGCCACCTGGACAGCCCCTTCGCACGGAAGATGTTGGGAGGACTTTTCCGATAAGGCTGTCGGAAAGGAGGGATGCCAAGAAAGAAGCGATTTTCCCTGAGCTGAGCGATTAGAAATCGCCGGTGGGGATCACCTCGCCGCCGTCCGGGGTGCCCAGATATTGCCAGGTCAAAAGAGCGATATTTTCGGAGATAAACCGTACACTGCCGTCGCACAAACAGGCGTTCACCCCACCCGGATGGTAGCTCCGGGAAGTGTGTAGCACCATGTTCTGTTTGGTGATAATGATGCAGGGGGCACGCTGGGACACCTTATCCTGGTTGCTGCACCATCGGACCTGGTCCGGCGTGCGGTCGTTGGGGGAATAATCGTGCATATACAGGGGGCCTTCGTCGTAGGTATGGGTGCCCCGGATGGTGCAGCCGACGCCCACGATCAGTTCGCTCATCAGCAGGGTGTTGGACGTGCCGTCGGTAATGTCCTGAAATCGGGCGCCCCAATTGTAACTCAAAACCCCGCGGATTCGTTGACCAGACTGCCGGGTAGCCAAACTGCTAGCCGGGATGATGGTCCCTTCCTGCGGCCCGATGCCGAAGTTGCCGCCGTAGGACATCCGGCCGTATTTCCAATTGGGGTCTGCCGAGTAACAACTACCGTCATCATTCCAGGGTTTTGGGGCTCCGGGATCGGAGGGACACTGGAAAGTGGCGATTTGAGCGCCGGCAATGTGGCGGTAATCCGGATGCGGATGGCCGGCATAGTTGATATGCCAGGGGATATTTTGGGCGAGGGCGACCTGTTCCATGTAGGGCCAAAGGCGCAGGGGCCAGGCCCATTCGCCGCCGCCGCAGCCGGGCGGCTGGCTCCCGCCGGAACCATAAGCAACCACCATCGGCCCATAGCCCAACGGAAACGTGTTGAATGCACTATGGTAATTATGGAAGGCCAGGCCGATCTGTTTGAGATTGTTGGTGCATTGCATACGTCGGGCCGCTTCACGGGCCGCCTGCACCGCCGGAAGGAGTAGTGCAATCAAGATGCCAATGATCGCAATGACCACCAAAAGCTCCACGAGTGTGAACCCCCGAAGCCCCGGCCGGAAGGTAAAACCGATTTTTCTTAGCCGGGAAAGCTTACCCCACCCAGAAGAAGTGCCAGCAGGTTTTCTCCCTCCCTTCCGGAAATTCGGACAAAGCGGCGGAGCACGGTCGAACGAATGCACTGGCCATGGTACCATGAGAAACCTCCTTGCCAAAGAGGAAATCCCTGGGTGCTCCGAAAGGAGCCCTCCCAGATCGAAGAGATGAGAAATCATTTTCCACTGGTCAATTGGAACTCGAAGTGGGCCTTTTTGCCCGGCTCGACTTTGGCTTTCAAGCTGCCAGCTTCACGGAACCGGATGGGCGCCAGTTCCGGGACTTGGCCTTTTTGTTCGTCCTGGACCATTCGGCCGGTCTCCTGCATGCCGATGATGCTGACCTGGTATTCACCGGGCAGCAGTCCTTGGGCAGCCGGGATGGAGAATCGGCCGTTTTCAATCGGAGCGCCGGCGCTGGGTGCTTTGAGACCGGGCACTGGCTGGAAATGGATGGAGCCGCTGGCCAGCGGCTTGCCGTCCAAAGTTACTACCCCGGTAACCGCCTGCCGACCGCTGGAGGAACCACAGCCCCAGCAGAGAGCCATCAAAAGCCCACTCGCCGCCAGCCCAATCCATGCTTTGGGAAAACTCGCTCTCACCACGATTCCTCCTTGGGAGTCGAAAGTTGCCCTCGGATTCAAAGTGCCTGACGATGGGGAGGGAAGCGTATCCTAGGCCCGCTCCCATCGGCGCCATAGGCCTAAGCTCAGGCACATGCCGACGGCCAATAGCAACCAGGTGCTCGGCTCCGGAACAGGCGTGATCTCGATAAAGGCAATTTTGGCTGCTTGAGCCGCGCCAATGTCCCGGATGGTCAACCGCCCGTCGCTGACGGCCACCACGCCCATGAACAAATCCCATTCGGCTCCCTTATTCGGGTCAGGATCGTAGAACCGGACGTTTTCGATCCAGACGTTGTCGTTGGCAGTACCTGTGGCGGCCGGCTCCCCGAACATGGCCAGAACGAAATAGTTGCCGTTGGGTAGTTCGATCTCCCAGTTGTAGTGTTGGTCGCCCCCGTTCCAAAGGTGGTTAAAGGTGTCGTAGCGTTCGTCAGGCGAGGCAGAGCTATTGCGGTTTCGGCCGTTGGCCGTGTTGGAAAGAGGATTTCCGGTGGCCGGATCCACCCAGCCGTACCGGTAGCCGTTGCCCCGGTCGCCGAAGGCCGACCCGTCATCGATCAGATAATTGGGCGGCAGGGGGTTATTGTGGGCGTTGGCGCCGGTGCCTTCGAAGTTGATGGCGATTTGCGGCTGGATAACTGAGGCGGCTTGTACGAAGCAGATTTTAGCCCAAGCTTCTGGCTGCGGGGTGATGGTGAGCCGACCCTGGGTAACGGTAACCACGCCGAAGTATTCGTCCCAATCATTCCCGAGGTTGGGATCGGGATCGGTAAAGAGCTGATTTTGGATAAAGACATGGTTGGTGGAGGTGCCGCCGGTGGATTCGCCGAACACAGCCCGGACCCAGTACGTACCATTCGGCAAGGCCAGTTGCCAGGTAAAGGCCTGATAAGGACTCCCGCCGGAGTTATACATATGCATCAACGTATCGAAGCGTTCATCCGGCGAAGTGGCGGCGTTCCGGTTTCGGCCCCAACTGGAAACATCCCGATCCCAGTAGGACCAGATGCCATTGCCATGATAGGTTCCGGGCGCCCCGGCATCCACACTCCAGCCGGGCGGCAAAGGTTGGTCGTGGGCGTTAGAGCCAACCCCCTCGAAATTGATGTTCACCAGCAGCGGCACGTTCTGCGGCGTCTGAAGCGTGTACTTTTGGCGGAAATACTCGGCCAAGCCTTGACGCTCGCTCTGGGTAAGCGCCCGATTGTACACCACCACCTCCACCACATCGCCGTTGAACCGGTGGTTGGTTCCCTGGGCGTCGGCGCCCAAGGTTACCTGAGAGCTGGTATCGGCAATACTGGCGGCAGTGGAACTGGCTGCGCCCGCGTAAATCTCCTGGAATGCATTCGGCCCGCTCATCGGAATCGTGTACCCGGCCGTGGCAACGCCGGGAGTCCAACTGCCGATGACAATATTCCACTGCTGAGCGATGGGATCGGCTGAGGAAGGAAACGTCAATTGATAGGCCGATTGGTACTGATTGGGATCAGGTTGGACATCCCACCAATCCACGCCCAAGCGCCAGGCCCGGCCGCCCGCAGCATAGACAAACTTCGAAAGAATCACCGAACTGGTCCAAGCGGACGGGTTGACGGTTTGGGGCCGGACCACTCCAATGACGGTCAGCCCTGTGGTATTGCTATGGAGTTCCACATCCCCGGCCAATAAGTAATCATCTGTACCGTCGAACCGGACCACCGGGAAACCATAGACACTGTCCCAGGTCAAGGTGGGCCGATAGGCGGCGTTGGTCTGGGTCATGTTTCGGCCCAGGCCGGAACTATCGTTCCAGGCCGAAACCTGCAGCGGCGTCCCGCTTGCAGTAATCCCTTCCGCCCGATACCACGCCTGCAAACCAGCGATTTCGTTGGGAGCAATCGGCCCGGCAAAGGCTGCCGGTCCCATCCCCACTACCCAAACCACCAGACCGGCCATGATCCCCCATCGCTTCCCAGCCACTTTACCCAACCAGATAGAGCAAGGTGTTTTCATAAGAGGAGCTCCTTGGACTGCATGAGTGCACGAAAGCCACTAATCCCCCGAAAATCTCGCTAAAACAGAAGAACCGATTTCCAGACCCCAGGAGGGCATTCCCCACCTCCCCTATGGTAGAATCGCTCACAACTATTACAATAATTGGGCACTTCAGCGATGTCAAGCACTTGGAGAGCCTTCCCGCGGCAAAAAAGACTTTGGGGATTGGGAATATTTCGGGCAAGGGGGAATCGCCCCCCCGACTGGCGAGGAAGAGAAATGGACATTTATACATTTTAGGTAACACTTTACCCGAATGAACCAACTTGCCTCTCCCCTGGCCGGCTAAACCCAGCGTGTCATTCCCGCGCAAGCGGGAATCCAGGATTTACGCCTCTCCCCTGGCCGTCGAGAGGCCGTCCAACCGACAGGTTGGCCAGGTGAGATACTGTGGTGGGAGTCAAGGGGCGATGTGTCATTCCTGCGCAAGCAGGAACCCAGAAAAACAACTGGATTCCCACTTTCGCGGGAATGACATACAAGGGGGCCATTCCCGCGTAAGCGGGAATCCAGAAAGTAGGAGAAATCCATATTGCCTGGGGTGCCAATTCCTTGGAAAGAAAGCTGGATTCCCGCTTACGCGGGAATAAGCCTGGATTCCTACTTGCGCAGGAATGACACATCGCCCCCATTCCGCTAACGTGTTACCATTTTAGACCATTTACCGATGGAGGGAACATAATTTCATGAAAGTGCTGGTTACGGGCGGAGCGGGGTACATTGGTTCCCATGCCGTCAAACAACTGATCCAATCCGGTCATCAGGTGGTGGTCATCGACAATCTGGTCCGAGGCCATCGGCAGGCGGTGCACCCGGCCGCAGCGTTTTACCCAGTGGATTTAGCGGAGACGGACCGGCTGTCCGAGCTGCTCCGCCAAGAGGCGGTCGAGTGTGTGATGCATTTTGCCGCCCTGGCCTATGTGGGCGAATCGGTCCAGCACCCGCTTCTGTATTACCGAAACAATACGGCCGGCGCAGTCAGCCTGCTGGAAGCCATGCAAAAAAGCGGGGTGCAGCGGCTAGTGTTTAGCTCCACCTGCGCTACCTACGGCCAGCCCGAACAAATGCCCATCGTGGAGACGACGCCGCAGCGGCCGATCAACCCTTACGGCTGGTCGAAATGGTGCGTGGAGCAAATCCTTCGGGACTATGCGGCGGCGAACCGGGAATTTGCGTTTGCATCGCTGCGGTATTTCAACGTGGCCGGGGCCGCGGCGGACGGCTCGTTGGGCGAAGACCATCGGCCGGAAACCCATATCATTCCTGTTTTGCTTTTGACCGCCCTGGGCCGACAGGAAAAGTTCATCCTCTTCGGCACCGATTATCCCACCCCGGACGGGACCTGCATCCGGGACTACATCCATGTGGAAGACCTCTGCCAGGCCCATATTCAGGTGATGGAGGCCCTTCGGCCCGGAGACCAACGCTACTACAACCTGGGCATTGGCCGGGGGTACTCGGTCCTAGAGGTCTATGAGGCGGCTTGCCGGGTAACCGCTCGGCGGATTCCCCTGCAGTACGGCCCCCGTCGGCCGGGCGATCCGCCGGTGCTCTATGCCGACGCCTCGAAAATCCGCTCGGAACTCGGCTGGCAGCCCCGATACACCCAACTGGACGAGATGATCGCTACGGCCTGGCAGTGGTTCCAAAAGCACCCGGACGGCTACCCGGAATAGGGCCCCCTCTGGTTTGGGATGGGGGATCCGGTGGCACGGGGAGGCAGGATGCCCACTTTCGCAGGGGCAATCCTCAGCTTCAGGAATAGTTTTTCCATAAGGGGGGTAGTTTCGAGCAGGGAGAATGCTCCTTTGCGAGGAGAAACCCTGACTTAGAGCCTATCCCAAAATCGGGCTTGGCGCAAAGTGGGTTCGATTTATCCTCCCCCCCCGGAAACCTACTTGCATCGAGGGATCGGAAAGGGGGCCGGCATTTTGGGACAGGCTCTTATTCCTGCGGCTTTTCCTCCGGCTTCCAAAGGTTTATATTGGTATTAGTTTGAGTGTATCT
>Ga0308389_1000804_pt1 | contig 22740 bp, 15 predicted proteins | sample Hotspr2Sample148_FD_202362 | JGI IMG/M metagenome (GOLD analysis project Ga0308389, IMG submission 202362) | Hot spring phototrophic mat microbial communities from Mushroom Spring, Yellowstone National Park, Wyoming, United States - 20040719_148 ... | reverse complement strand
TTATAACTAATCTTTTCTTAGCAATTTCAATTCCACCTAAATCAGTGGCGGCAGCGGCTTGAGTTTCATAATTCGTTGGAATTAATCTCGTGGTGGAAAAATGATCACTACCCATTACATTAAAGCCAATATGTCCATCAGGGCCAATACCACCTAAGAAAAATCCAATGCCTCCCATTTCTCTGATTTTCTTTTCGTAATCAGTACAAAATTGGTCAACTATTTCTATCGTTTGCTTTTGAAGTCTTTCAAGAGTTGTGTTTGCGTAACGGGTTCTAAGGGATAGGTCAACTACTTGTTCAGGAAAGATTTCCTTTAATGAAAGATTGTTTGGAGTTGGGATTTCATTGATATTCATTAGTAAAGCTTTTTGAGGGTCTAAACCCCAATTGTTGAAATAAAATTTTTTAATATAATAATAGAAACTATTATGTTGAGTTGAATCTATAGGATAGAATTCGTCAATCTGAACAAATTTAAGACTATACAAGTCAGGTTTTTTAGTAGAATCAATTTCCACTTTTTTCAATTCGTTCTGAACCGAATCTTTATCCCAATTTTTGATTATATAGGAAACCCATTTTATAAAATGTTCTGGGGTTTTTCCTGTAGGAAGAGAAATTACTCCACCCGGATTGTCTTGAACCCATTCAATAAATCTAAGAGCTGTAAATTTTCCTAACTCAGGAAAATTAGAAACTTGTATTACTGGAATTTTTTCTGTTGGTGAATAAATTAATTCTTTGCCAGATAAATTTAGATAATATTGCTCAACTTTGGATAACATAAAATAATTTTATTTGTTAATTAGTAAAGTTCATATTTCAAAAATAACAATTAAATGATAATTTTCTTTGATTTAATAAAAGAATTGAATAAGGATTTTCTTAATAACATTAAACATACTTCTACCATATTTGTCCAAAATAAAAATATTTATGTGGCTAAAGCTTACCTGATTCTAATTTTTTCAGTTCACTGAAGTGAAATGAAATAGATGCTCAATAGAATTGTATTTTATCTATTGTAATTGGATTTATCAATCTTTTATTAAAAAGAATAGGATATTTTTGGCTTTAGCTACTTTCAATTAAAACTTACTAATAATAAGAGAGTAATACATCGTTATAAGTGATTTTATTAAAAACAAATTTATTTTTTTTATTTTGAACTAAAATCAGATTTTTATTAACAAGGGTTAAGTTTATTTTTGACATTATTTACTTTTATGATATGGCAATTAAAAAATTATTAAAATCTTTAGATAAATAGTTATCTTTGTAGAATGTATTAAAAAAATTTAGATATTTATGGAAGAGTCAAAAAGGATATTTGATGAAATTAGTAAATTAACTACAGAGCAAAGAAATTCTAAATCAATAAATATTGATAAATTATCTACGCTTGAGATTTTAAAGATAATAAATGATGAAGATAAATTAGTTCCTTACGCAGTTGAAAAAGAAATTCCATATATAGAACAAGCAGTAGAAATTGTGGTTAATGCAATTAAAAATGGTGGAAGGCTTTTATATTTTGGAGCTGGGACGAGCGGCAGATTAGGTGTTGTTGATGCTTCCGAATGTCCCCCAACTTTTGGAACACCTTATGGGTTAGTGGATGGATTTATAGCAGGTGGAAAAGAAGCAATGTTCAGAGCTCAAGAAGGTGCTGAAGATTATGAAGAAAATGGTGCTATAGATGTTCTCTCCGCTAATGTCAATGAAAAAGATGTTGTATGTGGAATTGCTGCAAGTAGAAGAACTCCTTATGTTATTGGTGCTGTTAAAAAAGCAAAAGAATTAGGTGCAAAAACTATTTTTATCACTACAAATCCCCGCAAGCATTTTAACATAAAAGAAGTTGATATTGCTATATGTCCCTATGTCGGTCCTGAGGTGATTATGGGTTCAACTCGAATGAAAAGTGGAACAGCTCAAAAACTTGTTCTTAATATGATTACAACAACAGCTATGGTCAGATTAGGTAAAACCTATGAAAATATGATGATAGATTTACAAATGACTAATAAAAAATTGATTGAGAGAGCTAAAAGAATAGTAATGATGATTACCGGAGTTTCTTATGAAGAGGCTCAGGATTACCTTAATAAAGCAAATTATCATGTAAAAAGTGCTTTAGTTATGATTAAAGCTAATGTTGATTATCAAGAAGCTCAAGAGTTACTTAAACAAGCTGATGGTTTTGTCAGAAGAGCAATAGAATTAAAGCTAAATAAAAAAGTTTGAGAAATTGAAATAAAATTCTAACAAACTACTTTCTTATTTTTTTAAGTATATACCTAATTTTTCATTTTCAGAAAATTCGTTCATATTATTTTTATCAGAATGTATGTATGTATATATAGCTAAAGTATTCTCCAGAGTTTTAATTCATTCCAATTCACTAAATTGAACAGAAATAAATGCTGATTATCTTTAGTTTATTCCTGTTGTAATTGGATTTATTCAAATATTGTTATAAAACCAGTATATTATTTAGGGCTTTAAACTTATCTAATCAAAATTTATTAGAAATAAAAAATTGATATTTTTTACAACGAATTCAATTAAAAGCCAATTGCTATTCTTTGACTTTAAAGTAAAAACAAAGTTTATTTTGGATAAAAGTAAAAAATATTAAATTTTAATTCTATTTCTTGAAAATAATTCATAATTATATTATTTTGCTATTAAAAATTGAACCAATTACTAATCAAATGTCAAATCTAAAAAGGAGGTATTAATGAGACGACTTTTTTCTATTATTAGTTTTCTTTCATTTCTAATTTCAACTCAAATGCTTGCTCAAACATTGTTACAAAGAACTGCTTTAATTCGTGACCCCTCCCAGTTAGAACGAGGATTTGGTAATATTGTTGCTGGAGTAGATTTCGACAATGACGGTCTTCCAGAGATTTATGCTTGTAATACTAATATGATTGATGGAGCTTATGAGCTCGTTCCAAGGCTTTACAAATTTGAATGGAATCCTGTTCATGCTAGATGGGATTCGGTTTGGGGTTATACATCAGATATACCAAAACAAAATACTTGGCCTGCTTTAGCTTGGGGAGATTTAGATAATGATGGAAGAAAAGAAATTATTTGGGGACCAGTAAATTTTTTAGATGCTCAACTAAATCCTAATCCAGCAAGAATTGTTGTTTTTGAGTATCCTGGTGATGGTAGTAATAATATGGGTGTTAGTGATGGTTTTGGCGGATTCCTTCCTAATGCTAAAACTCCTATTGTAAATGAAAATATGTTTGAACTTAGACCAATTAGGTTTGTCGTTACAGATATTGATGATGATAATAAAGATGAAATAATCTTTGCTGATAGAAGAGCAGCCAATGGAAATTTCCATATCGGTGTTATTTCTGTAAGCACTATTCCAGATGATGGAAGTGGGCTGGAAGTTTGGACAACTAAATTCTCTGGTATTGGTGATTTTGTATTAGCAGGAACAGGAAACAAATGGGATCTTACAGTTAACAAACCTTACATAGTTCTTTGGGGTAATGCTGGTGAGACTTATTTAATTAAATATACACCTCAAGGATATGTTGTTAATCCTCCACAAAATTCCGTTGCAAATAGAACAAGTAGTTTTAAGGGTTCAGTGGCAGTTAATTATAATAACAATATAGAGATGTTTGTCGGTGGTTGGTTTAATTCAGCTACTGCAGCTGGTGGTAGAGTTTTTTATATTAAAAAGCATCCAACTGAAGATTCCTTGCTTTCATACCAAATCGCTGATTTAAATGTTTTTAATACAAATCCTGCTACTTTATTAAGATTAAATGGTGCAAGCGCAGGTGATATTGATAGCGATGGTAGATTGGATTTAGTTTTTGGTAGTAGAGGTGGAACATCAGAACCAAATGCTATGATTTTTAGAGTTGAGCATCAAGGTGGTGATTTAACAAATCCAGCTAATTATATTGCAAGTGTGATTGACTCTGCTATTATTCCTGCTGGTGGTGATTATGATGTTGTTGTACTGGCTAATGTTGATGGAGATCCCGCCCATGAAGTCCTTTATACTCAAGGCTATTCAAGAGCAAATCCAACTGATACTCCTGTTCCAATTGTTGTTCTTGACGTTCAATTTACACCTGTATCAGTAGAGAGAATTGAGGATTTCATTCCAACAAATATTTATCTTGAACAAAATTATCCTAATCCATTTAATCCAACTACAATTATAAAATTTGGTATTACCAAAGCTTCAAATGTTGATTTAAGAGTTTATGATATGTTAGGTAGAGAGGTAGCTGTTTTAGTCGACAATCAATTTATGGAAGCAGGTCACTATACTTCTAAATTTAATGCTAATAATTTAGCAAGTGGTATTTATTTATATAGATTAAAAACAGGTGATTTAGAATTAACCAAGAAAATGCAATTGATTAAATAATATGAATTAAATCCTTATGAAGGGTTGTTAGAAAAAATTCATTATAATTAGTTTTCTAACAACCCTTTTTTTTATTATGAGATAATTATTTGATACATAAACACTCTTTTAAGAGGGCAATATGAGAATTTCTAGTTTTATTTTTTTTCTATTTTTATTTTTTTTATTATTATTAAATCTAAACTTAATTGCTGGAATAACTGGTAAAGTAGCAGGTAAAGTTATAGATGCTGAAACTGGTGAGCCTTTAATCGGTATTAATGTATTGATTGAAGGAACAGGTCTTGGTGCTGCTACAAATGTTGATGGAAATTATGTAATCAATAATGTAGAACCAGGAACATATACTCTTATATTTTCTGGTGTTGGATATCAAAAGCAAATTATTACTAATGTTAAAGTATCAAGTGATTTTACCACAAGAATTGATGTAAAACTTTTACCAGAAGCAATAGGTTTAGAAACAATAGTAATTGAAGCAAAAAGACCAATGGTGAGAAAAGATTTGACTTCTTCTCATACAGTAATTGATAATACACAAATCGAAGCACTTCCAGTTGAAAGTATTGATCAGTTATTGGCTTTGCAAGCAGGAATTACTAAGGGTGCTGGAGGAGAATTACACATACGCGGTGGAAGAACCACAGAGATTGCGTATAATGTTAATGGAGTTTCCTCAGTTAATCCCTATGATTATGGTAGGACGGTTCAAATTTCAACTAATGCTATTCAAGAACTATCGGTAGTTAGTGGAACTTTTAATGCAGAATATGGAAATGCTCTAAGTGGGGTCGTTAATGCTATAACTAAGGAAGGAACTTCAAAATATGTTGGATCTATTTCTTACTATACAGGTGATTTTATAAGTTCTAAGAAAAATGTTTTTATGAATATTGAGTCTATAAGTCCATTTAATAACCAAGTTTTGGAAGGTACATTTGGAGGACCATTACCATTTACTAAGAATCTTACATTCTTTGTCTCTGGAAGATTTAATGACGATAAAGGTTATTTCTTTGGTAAAAGACAACATACTATTTATGACTCTGTTTATCGAAATCCCAATAATCCTAATGATATAAAAATTTCGATTACTGGTGATAATGCACTTGTTCCTATGAATCCTTCAAAGGATTTGAATCTTACTGCAAAATTTACATTTAAACCTTTAAGTACACTTAAGATTAATTATGATGTCGTATTCTCTAATTCTAATTACAAAAATTATAATCACGAACTAAAATATAATCCTGATGCTAACTACAATCGTTATGAGTGGGGTTTAATAAATTCTTTAGAAATTAGACAAACTATAGGTTCAAACACATTTTATTCATTAAAAGGAGCCTACAATTTTTATGATTTCAAAAGATACTTGTTCCCTTTATTAAATGAAGAAGGAAAAGAAGTAGATTTCAAACCTGGAATGGATTTAACAAACCTTAAAGCAGACCCGAGATATCAACCTTCACACAAGAACTTTAAGTTAACACCTTATACTTTTTTATCTGGCGGAACTTTGAATGAACATTTTTATCAACGTTCAAATTCGATGGAAATTAAATTTGATTTAACAAGTCAGCTCTCAACTGAACACGAAGTCAAACTTGGTTTGAGGGCAAAGTATGATATTTTGAATTATCAATATTTTACTATTTTAAGAGATACATTAAATTATAGAAATCCAACTATTCCGCCAGTAAATTCATTATACCATGATTTGTACAGAAGAGAACCTGTCCAATTTTCGGGTTATATTCAAGATAAAATGGAATTTACTAAAATGATAGTTAATGCGGGATTAAGATTTGATTATTTGAATCCAAAATCAAAGTATGCACCTGATATTTTCAAACCAACCTCAAATTTTCAACAGGCAAAAGCAAAAAGTATTTTCAGTCCGAGATTAGGAATTTCATTTCCAATAACAGATCAAGGAATTATCCATTTTTCTTATGGACACTTTTATCAATTACCACCTTTTAGATACTTATACACAAATCCTGATTTCAAGAAATCTGGAAGTACTCCTACTTATGGAAATGCTAATCTTAATCCTGAAAAAACAGTAACTTATGAGATGGGTTTACAACAGCAGTTATCCGAAAATATTGCATTTACTGTAACTGGTTTTTACAAGGATGTGCGTGACCTATTAGCACTTCAAGAAATAAGAATCAGTACCAGTGAATCATATTATAAATATGTTAATAAAGACTATGCAAACATAAAAGGAATTACTTTCTCATTAACAAAAAGAAAACTTCCTGATGACTTGTTTGGAGCGACTTTAGATTACACTTTTCAAGTTGCAGAAGGAAATCAAATTACTGCATCAGCATTTTTCTTGGATTTATCCTCTGGTAGACAAAGTGAAAAAATTCCTGTCCCTCTAGATTGGGACCAGAATCACACCTTAAATGGCACTATAACTTTTGGAAGAAGTAAGGATTGGACTCTTTCCTTAGTTGGTTCAATAAGTACTGGTTTACCTTACACACCTGTATTGTTTGAACAAAATATTTATTTAAGAGACAATAGTGAAAGAAAACCAATTTCTATGAATGTGGATTTATTGTTTGAAAAATCTTTTGACTTTAAGGTAGTCGTTGCAACTTTATTTGTTAAAGTGTTTAATCTTTTTGATACTCTCAATGAAAAATTTGTTTATGATGATACTGGACGCGCAACTTACACTTTACTTTCTTCAAAAGGTGGACCTCAAGAAACTAATCGTTTATCAAAGATAATTCCAGGTCTTAAATCAGCAGATGAATATTTTATTAGACCAAATTATTATTCAGCGCCGAGAGAGGTTCGGCTCGGCTTATCATTGGAATTCTAAAAATTTGGAGAGGAAAATGTTTAACCTAAATTTTTGCTTGGTGAAAATTTTAATCATTTTAATTTCAGTTAATTTTGTTTATTCACAAGAAACAGTTGAACAAAGACGCCAAAGAGAACATCAGGCGGTTATTAATTATATTCTACAAAATCATCCTAACTATCCAGTAAATCCAAATCCAATAAAAACGAATAAGTTGAAATATGGTGGAACAAAAGAATTATTTAAAAGAACAGCTTTTGAAGACAGAAAACGCTACTTAATGAACGGTAACAATATAACTTGTGAAATATGGAATTATGGTGGAATAGGACCTGGTTACCCAGGACGAAATCTTAGAGAACTTTTAGCAATGGTTTGGAAAGATGCGCCTTATATCTTTCAATTTACTCCTATAGTTGCAGCTAAAGTTAAATCTGAAAATGGAGATACGGTTTTCATAGTTAGTGATGGTTTATATGATTATGATAGACTGGGTTTAAGAGATAGAGACCCACAGACTGGTTTGTGGTGGACATTTGAACCACTTCCTGGATATGCAGACCCAAATCAAGAGTTTATGGCTTCTAATCCTGCATTTGATTCTGATAGGGATGGTAAACCTGATAGCTGGCCTCGTGATTGGTATAACCCCACATTAGGACAATATGTCTGGCCAGGATATCTAAAACAAGGTGAAAATAATGCTGATCTTGAAGTTTATTGGGCTATGGATGATAGGTTTAACAGAGAATTTAGATATTTCCCTTTTCCTAATGATACCATTCGCAGAGGTTTAGGGGTTCAAATTGATGGCAGAGCTTTTCAATGGAGTAATTCTTTGGCTGCAAATGCTATATTCTTTGTTTGGACTATTACTAATGTCAGTGAAAAAGATTTGGATTCGGTTGTTTTTGGTATTTATGGCGATCCTGATATTGGCGGTGTTGATAATGATGACGATCACGGCTTTTTCATTAAACCTTATGGAGATGAAGTTCAGAATATTCCTGTTTATGCAAGAAGCATGGTTTACTTTTGGGACCCTGATATGACTGGTGATAGAGGTGTTAGAATAGGTTATCTTGGTTGTAAATTTTTAGAAAGTCCTGGTAATCCTGATGATGGTATTGACAATGATGGCGATGGAATGATAGACGAAAGACAAGATGACGGAATTGATAATGATGGGGATTGGAATCCTGAAACAGATGATGTTGGTGTAGATGGTATCCCAGGAACAGGCGATGAAGGTGAGGGAAATGGAATACCTGATCGAGGAAGAAGATTGCCTGATGGAAGGCCAGATCCTTTAGCCCCAGGAGAACCAAACTTTGAATATACTGACCTTGATGAATCAGATCAAATTGGTTTGACAAGTTTTAATAGTGAGTCTTGGGCTACTAGTCTCTTAATTGCTAATGACGCTGATATATGGAATCGTGTACAACCAGGCAATTTTAGTGAAATAACCAATAATGAAGATATTGTTTTCATTTTTGGTTCTGGAAAAATTTCTCTTAAGAAAGGTGAAACGAAAAGAATTTCTATGGCTTTTCTTTTTGGGGAGAGTTTGCAAGATTTACTTGTTACTGCTGAAACAGTTCAAGATATTTACAATAAAAATTATCGCTTTTTTAGACCACCTGATTTACCTACTCTTACCGCAATACCTGGTGATAAAAAAGTAACATTAATATGGGATACTAAAGCAGAACGAAGCGTTGATCCTATAACAGGTAAAGATTTTGAAGGTTATGTAATTTATAGAAGTACCAGACCTGATTTTTCTGATATCCAGAAAATTACCGATGGTCGTGGAGCTAGTTTCCTTTATGAGCCTCTTAAGGATGTAAAAGGTTTTGAAGCAAGATTTGATTTAAAGAATAACTGGAAAGGTTATCATCCCGTTCCTTATCAAGGTCGTGGATTACATTATTATCTTGGTGATGATGTTGGATTAAGACATTACTTTGTTGATTCTAATAATGTTATAAATGGTCAAACTTACTATTATGCAGTTGTAGCTTATGACCATGGAGATTCTTTAGGAATCCCCCCCTCAGAAACAACAAAAAAAATAAATGTCGATCCTATAACCTCAAAACTTACATTCGATATAAATACAGTTCAGGTTATACCTGGTCCAAGAGCTTCGGGGTATGTTTATCCTGAAATAAAGCCTAAAGATTTAATTCAAGAGTCTGGAGTTGGTAATGGACCTCTAATACCTATTATTCTCAATGATTTAGCATCAATTGATGAAACTTATACAATTCAATTCTCTAATACCTACAGGCTAGGAGATACAACTATTTCAAGGAAAAATTATTCTGTTACAGGAGAGAAAATTGTTACAGATGTTGTAACTTTATACGATGATAAATTTACAAAACTATCTCATCCATTTATCATAAATGATCAAAATCTCGTTGTGAAAGATAAATCTGGTAGAATTTATAGCATAAATTCTGACTATGTAATAAATTTTGAAAAAGGTTCAATTAGAAGAACGATAAATTCATCTATTCCTAATAACTCTGAGGTGATAGTTTCTTATAGATACTATATGATTTATCAAAGCACATCATTAAATGGAGAAGATGACAATCCAGTTTTTAATGGAGTAAAATTATTTGTTACTGATTATCCAACTTTGAAATTTGATAGCCAGAGGTCAAAATGGAGCAGAAATGATTTATCAATTCCAGTTTCATTAGCAATATCCTCTATTGGTGCAGCAAACAGAAAGGTTCTCTGGCCTGCTGATTATGTAATCACCTTCTCAGATAATTTTATTGACTCTGCAATGTACTTTAGGCTTGGTCAGCCATTAAGAAAAATTCCAGTTAAATACAAAGTCGAAGACGTAACTACAGGTCTTCCAAAAAGAATTCTAACAGTTCTAAAAGAAAACCAAATTGTTGATACAGCTTGGTCAAGAGGCGATGAGATAATATTTTATAAACCAGGTTCAACTGGTTCACCTACAGACACTCTTACTTGGGGTTTTATAGTTGCTCCTAAAACTTTAAATGATACAATTGACCCTAAAGAGGGAGATAAATATTACTTCTTTACTCAAAGACCATATACATCTCAAGATAGATTTAAATTAGTCACAAGAGCACCTAAAATAGATAATCAACTTGCAAAATCTCGTTTAGATAATATTTATGTAGTTCCTAATCCTTATGTTGCTGCAAATGAGATTGAACCAGGCAATAGGCTACCGGGGCAAAATCGTGGTGAAAGAAGAATTTACTTTGAAAACCTTCCACCAGAATGTACAATTAGAATTTATACTCTTTCTGGTGAATTAGTTACTACTCTTCATCATAGTTCAGGAATGGATAATGGTCGTGAATTCTGGAACTTACTAAATAGAGATGGATTTAGTGTTGCATACGGTGTATATCTTGCTCATATTGATGCGCCCGGTATAGGTGAAAAACTTATAAAATTTGCCATTATAAAATAAATCCATAAAGGAGTAAAGATGAAAAGAGTAATTTTATTATTATTTATAATTTTACTTGTTACTTCATTAGAAATTTTTACACAAACTCTGAAAACTGGAACTACCTCTGCACAAATTTTAAAGTTAAATGTTGGCTCTAGAGCAATTGGAATGGGTGGTGCTTATACATCTGTCGCAAATGATATTTTATCTACTTATTGGAATCCTTCAGGAACATCTGAAATAAAATCCAATGAGGCTTTTTTCAATCATACAGATATGTTTCTTGATATAAAACATGATTACGCTGCTTTTGCAACAAACTTATCTGATTTTGGCTCATTAGGTGCTTTTGTATCAGTCCTTTCTATGGGTGAGATGATGGTTAGAACTACAGCTCAGCCTGAAGGCACGGGAGAATACTTTAGTGCTGGTGCTTTGGTTATCGGTTTGAATTATTCAAGATTTCTTACTGAAAATTTTGCTATTGGATTTAATGCAAAATATATAAATGAGTATATATGGCATATGTTTGCAACTGGATTTGCTATTGATGTTGGAACTATGTATAAAATAAATTTCTTAAATGAATTAAGAATTGCTGCAAGTATTTCAAACTTTGGTACTAAAATGCAACTTAGTGGAAGAGATGTTACCAGAACAGTTCCTTCTGGCGGAGGGGGTAGAGACTTTGTCCCCGTCAATTTGGAATTGGATAAATTTGACTTACCATTACTTTTCAGATTTGGTATTTCATCTGATTTAATAAAAACTCAATCCAATAGGTTGACCTTTGCTATAGATGCAGTTCATCCTAATGACCATTCCGAATTTATAAACTCTGGATTTGAGTATGGTTGGGAAGAGACTATTTTCATTAGGGGTGGATATAATTCGATTTTTGAAGTAGACTCTGAAAAAGGGTTAACTTTTGGCTTTGGCTTAATTTATCAACCATTTGATTATGTTAAGATTAAGTTTGATTATGCTTATCAGGATTTTAATAGACTGCCTGCTTTACAATATTTTTCCGTTGGAATAAATTTTTAATAATTTCTCAGTGTTAGAGTCTAATGCTCTAACACTCGAATTTTATTTAATGAAATAATGCCGTCCATTTATTTTATTAAAATTTGTATAAATGAAAAATTTTATATGTAAGAATTGATATTTGTTTTATGCTTACTAATTTCTCTAAGATTATTACTATATCTTTAGAATTTTACCAATTGTGATTTATGAAAAATACAATTATAATTTTCATTATCTCTTTAATATCACTGAATTCTCAAACATTTAGATTAAATCGTCCTGCAAAAGATAATGTAGAAACCAACGGTAGCTATTTATTTGGCGAACCACGTTTTCAAGACCCACAAAATGCACATAGAGGAATTGACATTTTAATGAGGTGGGATACAGTAAAATCTGCTTCTATAGGAACAGTATATTTTGTAGGCTATAATCCTAACGATACAATTGGAGGTTATGAACCAAATGGTGCTGGAAATTATATAACTATAAGAAGTCAATGGCAAGGTCGTTGGATTTACATTTATTACATGCACTTACAAAAGCCATTAGTTAATTTTAATGATTTAGTTCTTACAGGTCAACCAATAGCAATATCTGGAAACACTGGTCGTTCCACTGGACCTCACTTACATTTTGAAATTAGATTGGATTTTCCTCAATCAACCAGTAGAAGAACAAAGAATCCTGAATTATGGTGTGCAATTTCTGGAATGGGTGCTATTTATGGGCGAGTTCCAAATGCACCAAACAGCACAAGAGTTGATATATTTCCTGATCCTAAACCCCGTCCTCCATATACTACTTTTAGTTATGCTTTAACATATAACTTTAATGACCCTTATATTGGTAGTGACGAAATTTATAATGAAAATTATGCTATCGGCGATGTAAAGCCAGGAACATATACTATCAGAGCTTTGAACGGCGCATACTTAAGAACAGTTACAGTTGCTGCTGGGCAAGTTGTTAATGCTGATGGTTCTTCTAATGTTAATTTTGATTTAGAAATTCCAAAAGAATTTTATTTATCTCAAAACTACCCTAATCCTTTTAATTCAACCACGGTTATTTCTTTCAAATTACCTGAAGCAGGGAATGTACAATTAAAAGTTTATGATATTTTAGGAAGAGAAATTGCAACAATTTTAGATGAATATAAATCTGCAGGAGAATACAATCAGTTTTTTGATGCTTATAATTTACCATCTGGAATTTATATCTATCAATTAAGTGTTAATACTGTATCAGGAAATAATTTTATAAAAAAAAATAAAATGACACTAATAAAATAGAGAGGATAAAATGGCAGAAACTTTAATAGGTCATATTGAAATTCCAACAACTGATTTAGATAAAGCGAAACAATTTTACTTTAATGTTTTCAGCTGGGATTTCAAGCCATTTGGAAATGGATACTTATTATTCAATAATCACAAAGGTATTATGGTTGGATTGAGGTTAGTTGAAAAAGTAAGCACTGGAGATACAACTGTTTTTCATGTAAACATTCCTGATATTAATTCAATTTTGGAAAGAGTAAAAGAAAACGGCGGTTCTGTTAAGAGAAATAAAACTGTAATTCCTGCAATGGGTTACTATGCTTTATTCATAGATATTGATGGAAATACAATTGGGCTATTTCAGAAGGGGTGCTATTCTTCAGGAAGCGAAGTTAATAATTATTTAATGTTATAGATATTTTTTATTAACATAAGCCATTTACCTTTGAAAGCAAAATTTAATAATATATTTAATGGAGGTAAAATGGTCTTAAAAATTTTTTCTTTTTTATTTTTTGTTTTAATTTTCTCATCTCAGTCATTCAGCCAATTGTTGAATGAAAATTTTGATTATGGCGGCTCAGACAATCCTGATATAACTTCAGTATCTTCTTGGGTTAGGCATAGTGGAACTCAAGGTCCAAGATATGTTTCAGCAGGTTTAAGTTACTCTGGATATGTATCATCGGGTATAGGCGGAGCGATAAATTTTACTAATGGTTCTTCTGGCGTCAATGATGGTGATGTTCATAGAACTTTTGATTCAGTTACTACTACCAATAATATATTTGTTTCATTTTTAGTACGTGTTGATACTGCCCGTGCTACAGCAGACTATTTTTTACATTTAGGTCCCAAAACTTTAGGGACAACATTTAGAGGTAGAGTGTTTGCAAGAACTAATGGTACGGGTTGGAGTCTAAGTTTGTCTAAATTTAATGAAACACCTGCCTCAAGTACCACAGTATTAAATCTTGGACAGACATATTTAGCAGTTCTTAAATATTCTTTTAATACCACAACAAATGATGATGATGTAGTTACTTTATATTTATATGATAGTGGTGTCCCTTCGTCAGAACCAGGTTCCCCATTGGTTACGCTTGGTCCAACTGGTTCAGGGACTTCTGGAGATCCTGCCAATATTGGCTCTGTTGCAATACGCCAAGGACTTAACACTCCGTACGCCTTTGTAGATGGTATAAGAATAAGCACAAGTTGGGGAGAGTCCCCTCTTCCAGTTGAATTAAATTCTTTTTTTGGAATTAATCTCTCAAATTCTATTAAACTTATATGGCAAACTTCAACCGAAATTAACAACTTTGGCTTTGAAATCGAAAGAAGTGAAAATAATTTTAATTGGGATAAGATTGGATTTGTTGCAGGAAATGGAAATAGTAATTCACCCAAGAAGTATTCTTTTATTGATAATAATTTAAACAAATCTGGTAAATATTATTACAGATTAAAACAGCTTGATATTGAAGGTGGATTTGAGTATTCAAATGTTATTGAGGTTGATTTTGTTTTAGTTAATGAATTTCAGTTACATCAGAATTATCCCAATCCATTTAATCCAATTACTCGTATAAGCTGGTATTCACCTGTCAGCAGTTGGCAAACATTGAAAGTTTATGATGTTTTGAGTAATGAGGTAACAACATTAGTTAATGAATTCAGAGAAGCTGGCAAACACGAAATAAAATTTGACGCATCAAATCTGCCGAGTGGAATTTATTACTATCAGCTTAATTCTGGGGGATTAGTTCAAAGTAAAAAAATGTTACTAGTCAAGTAAGTTTTTATTCATTAAAGAGACTGATATATTTTTTTATCAGTCTCTTTACTTCTTTAATTTTTTTCAATTTTATAGCTATGAGTAATTTCAACTGCTTTTTGTAACATTGCAGTTACACTGCAGTATTTTGTTTGAGAGAGTTCTATTGCTCTTTCTACAGCATCAATTGGAATTTTATTTCCATAGAATACATATTCAATATTAATTTTTGTGTAAACCTGAGGATGTTCTTCTTGTTGTTCTGCAATGATATTTATTTCAAAATCAGTTAATTGAATTTTCTTTTTTTCTAATATTGTAACGACATCGCTCGCTGTGCAGCCTGCTAAAGCAATTAACAAAAGTTCTTTAGGTCGAATTCCAGCATTACTACCTCCAAAATTCTCCGGACCATCAAGAGTTATCCAATGATTGGAGTCCGTTTTTCCAACGAATGTTATCCCTTTAACTCTTTTAAGATAAGCTTTTTTTTCTATCATGATATCTCCTAATTTTTTAATTATTTGATGAATAAAGTCTCAAAAGGTCACTAAATATGATTTAATTATTCATAACTTTTTCAATACACTCATTCAATATTTGTTTAGCCATTTCAATATGTCTTTTTTCTTGCCAATAACTTCCGATGGTCAATCTCAATATAATTTGATTATTCAGCATTGTGTTTGAAATGAAAATCTTTCCAGAGGAGTTAACTAAATCTAAAAGTTTAAGATTAAATTCATTTATTTTATCGTTAGTATACATTTCATTAGTTTTAAGTTGAAAACAAATTGTTGAAAAATGGACTGGGGCAATTAGCTTTAGGTATTTATGATTTTCAATCCATTCAGAAAATTCTTTTGCCCATTTAATATGATTTCTAATTTTTTCTTCAATACCTTTTACACCAAGATTACTAATTACAAACCATAATTTTAATGCTCTAAATCGTCTCCCTAATTGTAATCCGTAATCCATAAGATTATTAACTTGATTTTCTTCTTTTGTTCTCAAATAGTCAGGCACAATGGAAAAGGCATTCTTCAATACAAATTTCTTCTTAGTTAATAGAATACTACAATCTATCGGTGTAAACATCCATTTGTGAGGATTGATGACTATAGATTCAGCATCATTCCAGCCGTTTGTAATCCATTTCATTTCGGGTAAAATAGCAGCCACACCAGCATAAGCAGCATCAATGTGTAACCAAATATTAAAATTATTGCAAATTTCGGAAATACTTTTTATTGGATCATTACTTGCAAAAGATGTGGTGCCAATTGTTGCAACGACGCAAAAAGGTAAGTAACCAGATTTTTTATCATTTTCTATAGCCTTTAACAATTCATCAGGAATCATTTCAAATTTTTTATTAGTTTTAATTTTTCTTACATTTTCAGTGCCAATTCCCAATGCTATAGCTGACTTATCAATTGAGGAATGAGCGTGTTCAGAACAATAAAGAATAATTTTGGGTAAATCATTTCGCCCGAATATACCCTTTCCCCTGATATTTAGATTAAGTTGCTCCCTCGCAGATGCAATTGCGTGAAAAGTACTTATAGAGGCTGTGTCATAAATAATTCCCCAAAAATTCTCGTTTAATCCAATCATTTCTCTAAGCCAATTTACTACTATATTTTCTAATTCAGTTACAACTGGTGAGGTTTTCCATAGCATACCATTTAAGTTCATCGCTGCGATTAAAAATTCAGATAAGATTCCTGCCTCGCTTGATGTAGAATTGAAATATGCCATAAAACCAGGGTGATTCCAGTGTGTTATACCTCTAAAAAAATATTTTTCAAAATCTTCTAACAGATCTTCAATACTTTTTCCATCATAAGGTGGTTTAACATATGGGAAATTATTTTTGATTTCATCAGGAATTGTTTGACTTAAAACAGGAAAGTTTTCTAATTCATTCAGGTAATTTTCTATAAAATTTAGAACTTTTATTGCGTCCGATTGAAATTTTTTTGAGGTCATAAAATTTTTGAACATTAAATATTTATAATTTTTTTTAATTTGTATTTGAAATATAATTTGAGTTACTTTTATAGTTATGTGGAAATTTATTAGAGTATATTACTTTTTTTTTACAATTAAAGTTTTAATTATTTTATCTTGTGTTGAACAATTTCCTTTAAAACAAGATATCAAAAGAACTCAGAATGCTTTTTGGGATCAAGATAGCAATTATGTTAAATTTCCAGAATGCATTATCGGAAAAGTTACTTTATTTTCTATGATTTATACTCATTGTCCTGATATATGTCCAATGACAACTCATAATATGAATTTGGTTTATGAGAATTTACCAAATGAATTCAAGGATAAGATCAAACTTGTTGTAATTACTTTTGATCCAGAGCGAGATAGTCCTTTTATTCTTAAAGAATATGCCAGGGTTAGGAATTATGACCTTTCTCATTGGAAATTATTATCAGGTGAAGACAAAGAAACAAAAGAAGTAATGCTTAAATTTGGCATAAAAGCGGTAAAAACAGATACTACATATGATAATTCAGGAAATTTGAATTACTATATTACTCATACTGATAGAATAACTTTGATTGATAATGAAGGATTTATCAGAAAAAATTATCAGGGCAGTGTGATTGATGTTGAAGAAATAAAAAATGATATAATTTATATTTTGGATTGATATTAGTAAAAAATTACTATCTTTGCTCTTGAAATAAATTTTTATTTAAGAAATGGCAATAATATTTAGACCTTGTCCATCTTGCAAAGAGGTTGGAAAATTACATTTATCTCGTTCTCGAAATATTTTCGAGAAGATTTTGTCCTCGACAAAGTTACTTCATTATTATAGGTGTCATAGTTGCAATTGGAGGGGTATATTATTTCGAAGGAAAAAATTTAAGTTTAGTTTTGTAGGTGTATTAAAAACGGTTTTATTGCTGTTTGTTATCTATTATTTCGTTATATATGTTCTTAAAAGTTATACTAACTAATAAATATTAAAAGGTTTTTATGAAATATTTTCTCCATTTAATCTATTTAGTAATTATTTTTTCTAATAGTTTATTTCCTCAAGATATTAGAATTGGCTCTCCACTAGATAATCGGTACAATCCTCAAGGAGGTTTTTATGATTATAGTGATCCAAGATATGTGAACATAATGGTAAATATTTGGGGTTATGTTAGATTTCCTGGAAAATATTATGTTCCCGAAAATTCAAGAGTATTAGATTTGTTGTCTTATGCTGGTGGTCCAACTCCAGATGCATTCTTAAATGATATTAGAATTTATAGAGGTTCAACTCAAGAAGAGTCTATGATAAAGAAATTAAATTTTGATGATATAATGAATAAGGAAAATCCTGATGTTAAAAACTTAGATATTCCACTTTTAACACCAGGTGATATAATTTTAGTACCTGGTGAACCAAAGTTATATTTTAGAGATTATGTATCTATATATACTTCTATAACTTCAGTTTTAATTTCGTTAACTATTTTAATATTAAACATTGTTAAATAATTAGGTGAACTTAAATGAATAACAATAATAACTATAATTATTCAACTAATAGTTATGCTAATCCAGAGACAAAGAAAAATGAACTTAAAGATTATATAATAATTTTTTTTCAAAAGAAGTATACAGTTTTTGCGATTTTCCTCGTTTCTGTTTTAACTGCAATATTATATTCTTTTCTTTCAATTGATATTTATACGGCCTCAGGTTCTATTAAAGTATCAATTCCTAAATCAAATCCTATCTCAGGACCCTTATTTGAACAATTTCAAGAATTTGGTAGTGATAGATATATTGCTAATGAAATAGAAGTATTAAAGAGTTATTCAATTGCTGAAATTGCTGCTAAAGCAATGATAGATACTTTTAATTCGAATAGACATCAGGAAAATAAATTCTATATCATTTATCGTAATCCCGAAAAACCAGATTCTGGTGTTCTGACTGTTGAAAGATTAGCCAAAAAATTACAAAAAACGATTGATATTGAGCAAAAAAGAGGGCTTGATATTATAATCTTTAAAGCTGATTCTCCCTCACCATTTGAAGCATCTCTAATAGTTAATGCCTATATAAATGCTTACTATCTTTACAATTTAAAAGTTAATCGTGAAAGATACACATTAGCAAAAGAATTTTTGGAAAAACAAAGAGAAGACAAATCAAATAAATTAAAACAAGCAGAAACAGCTGTAAGTGAATTCCAACAAAAAAATAATGTAGTTGTCTTAGACGAGCAAGCTAGAACTTTAGTTGAACAAATATCACAATTGGAAGCACAGATGAATGCTGCTGAAATAGATGCAAAGTCAAAACAACAAGCCTTAACAGAGTTCAAAGTTAGACTTCAGCAAAAGGATAAAGATGTCGCAAGGTATATAGATAAATTAACAGCAGAACCTTATATAAAAGCCCTTCAAGAGCAAATTGCTAAATTGGAAGTTCAAAAAGAATTAGTCGTTTCTTCTTTAGGTTTAGCTAACCCTAACAATGACCTTTCAGTTCAGAATTATAATAGAACTATTAAGGATTTAAAGTCGAAATTAGATGAACAATTAAATACATTAGAAGCAGGATTAGTTGCCTACACACCTGATGACATTAGGCAACTCTCAATTGATGTTCTTAAGCTTGACTTAGAAATAAGTTCCGCGAAGGCAAGAGCGGAAGAATTAAGAAAAGCAGTCAAAAACTATGAATCCAAATTTGGCAGATTACCTGTTCAATCAATAGAATTTGCTCGACTTGAAAGAGATAGATTAAGTAACGAAAAACTTTTTACACTCTTGGAAGAAAAGTATCAAGAGGCAATGATTGCTGAACAATCAGTTCCTTCTAATGTTATCATTATAGATGATGCAAAAATTCCTGTCTCCCCGTCAAAACCTAATCGAAATTTAATAATAGTAATAGGATTTATTCTAGGTATAGGATTTGCAGTAGGATATATTTTCTTGAAAAAATATTTTGATGTTACAATTAGAACTCCAGAGGATGTTCGTAATAGAGGAGCAAATGTTATATCTTGGATACCAAAAGCTGAAGATTTTATTGATACTCATGACTCAAAGCATGAGATAATTGTAAGTGATTATCCAGATTCGGTGCCTGCAGAATCATTTCTTAGTACAAAAGTAAAGCTTCAATATTCGAAGTTATCTGAAACAACTGCCAAGGTTATTTTAATTACAAGTCCTACACCTAAAGACGGTAAAACATTTGTATGCGCTAATTTATCAGCAACATATGGATTAGCTGGTGAAAAAGTACTAGCTTTAGATTTAGATTTAAGAAAACCTAGATTGCATAAAACATTTAATTTAGATAAAAATAAGGGAGTAACTGACTATCTATTTAATCTTGCGGCTTTGGAAGATATAATTCAGAAAACGAACTTTAAAGGATTAGATTTCATCTCTGCTGGAACAAATATTCCTAACCCAGCCGAGGTCGTATCATCTACATTCCTTAAAGATCTAGTGAATAAACTTAAATCTTTTTATGATTACATAATAATTGATTCTCCTCCTATTATTGCTGTTTCTGATGCAGGTGTTATTTCTCAGTTGAGTGATATAACTTTGTTAGTTGCTTCTGTTAATCAGACAAGACTTGATTTACTTGAAGAATCTATTAAAACTTTGTCCACTATTAAAGCTAACTTTGCGGGAGTTATATTAAACAGATTTGAATCTACAAATGGTTACGGTTCTTACTACAAGTATTATTATTATTATTACTCCTCCTCTCAACCAAAGAAAAAGAAAAAATCCAAGGAAATGATATCAAGCAATTAGAGATTTTTCTATTTAATGTAATTGCTTAAATCAGAAAAAATATTTGATGAATTGGGAAAATTTTCTAAGCATTATGAAAATTTTCCTGTTGCTTCGATATTTATTCCCAAGGATAAAAAGAACATTGTTAGATTAATTTACTGGTTTGCCCGCACTGCAGATGATTTTGCAGATGAAGGTTGTATTTCAATTGAAAAAAGATTTGAATTGTTAAATGAATTTGAAAAAGAGTTTATATATTCTTTAAATAGTAATTCAAAAATTGAATATTTAAACCTTTTGGCAAATGAAATTAAAGGAAAAAAATTAGATTCAAATCTTTTTATTCAACTTTTAAGTGCCTTCAAACAAGATATTACAAAATTAAGATATAGTAATTTTCTTGAAATTTTGGATTATTGCTCGAGGTCAGCTAACCCTATTGGAAGATTACTACTACAATTGTTTGATTACAGATTTGATGAAGTTTATAAATTATCAGATAATATCTGTACATCTCTACAAATAATAAATTTCATACAAGATACCAAAATTGATGTTATAAAAAATCGTTTATATTATCCGATTGATGAATTAAAAGAATTTAATGTTTCTGAATCGGATTTTTTCAGTCATAAAATGACTCTAAAATTAAAAAACCTTATAAGATTTAATGTGAACAGAGCAAATAATATTTTACAAGATGGTAAAAAAATATTAAAATATTTGAAAGGTAGATTTGCAGTTGAAATTAAATGGACAATTTTAGGAGGTGAAGAAATATTAAGAAAAATAGAAAGAGTTGATTATGATGTATTAAATTTTAGACCAACATTATCAAGATACGACTTCTTTAAAATTTTGAATAAAAGTTTATTTAAAGTATGATAAGCTCTGCTAAAGAAATATCTAAAAAAAGTAAAAGCAGTTTTTACTATGCTTTTAATTTATTACCAAAGAAAAAAGCCGAAGCTATGAATATTTTTTATGCTTTTTGCAGAAGAACAGATGATTTAGTTGATAATAACAATCCAAAAGAAAAAAAAATTGAAAATCTCGAAAACTGGAGAAATGATTTTGAAAAATCCTTATCTGGTAGAAGTGATAATCAACTCCTTCAACAACTATCAGAAGTTATTGTTAATTTCAGAATACCTAAAGAACATTTTTTCGAATTGATTAAAGGAATGGAGATGGATATTTACTTCTCAAGATATAAAAATTTTGAAGCATTAAAAGTATATTGTTATCGTGTTGCATCTACAGTGGGTTTAATAAGTATAGAAATATTTGGATATAAAAATGATAGAACTAAAGATTTTGCTGTTAATCTTGGAATCGCTTTACAACTTACCAATATACTTCGAGATATAAAAAAAGATTTAGAACACTCCAGAATTTATATTCCTTTAGATGAAATGGAATACTTTAAATATTCAGAAAATGAATTAATTGAAAATATTTATAATAACAATTTCATTAATCTAATGAAGTTTCAGGTTAGTAGAATTAAAAAATACTTTGAGTTATCAGATAAATATTTGACAAAGGATGACAAAAGTAATTTATTTCCTGCAATTGCTATGCGGTCTATATATTTCAGGTTGCTTCAAAAAATAATTAAGAATAATTTCAATATCTTTTATAATAATATAAAATTATCTTCTCTGGAAAAATTTTTTGTAGCTTTAAATATATGGTTCAGTAATAAATTCATTAATGTATGAAAAATGTCCTAATAATTGGTGGAGGGCTTGCAGGTTTATCAGCAGCAGTTTATTTGTCAAAAAACAATATGAACGTAACTCTTGTCGAAGCCACTCACAAATTAGGTGGAAAAACATATTCTTTTATTGATGAAAATTCTAAATATGAAATTGATAATGGTCAACATATTATTCTTGGATGTTATCAGGAAACAATAAAATATTTAAGAGTAATTTCAGCTTTTGATAAATTAAAAATACCGAAAGAATTCTCACTTAATTACTTACTTCCAAACTTCAAAATTCATAGATTAAAAGTATCTGGTTACTTTTATCCTTTTAATTTATTTTGTGGTTTTACTAAACTTGAACTGATGGATTTAGATGATAAAAAAAATCTTCTATGGTTCTTATTAAAAATTAGGTTTTTAGATACTGAAAAGA
>Ga0308389_1000802_pt1 | contig 22765 bp, 13 predicted proteins | sample Hotspr2Sample148_FD_202362 | JGI IMG/M metagenome (GOLD analysis project Ga0308389, IMG submission 202362) | Hot spring phototrophic mat microbial communities from Mushroom Spring, Yellowstone National Park, Wyoming, United States - 20040719_148 ... | reverse complement strand
AAAACTCCTTCAGCCGCACTTACTGATTTTGATTTACTAAAAAAGCATAAAGAATTAAATAAACCAATTATGATGTCAACAGGAATGTCATCTATGGAACAAATTGAGGCTGCTGTTAATTTTTTTGAAAAAGAAAATTTGCTTTTAGCACACGCCACATCTTCATATCCTTGTAAACTTGAAGAACTAAATCTAAAAATGATTACTACCTTAAGAGAGAAATATAAAGAAATTCCTATTGGTTATTCTGGTCACGAAGTTGGTTTAGCTCCAACCTGGGCAGCTGTCGCTTTAGGGGCTTGTTTTGTAGAAAGACATATCACTCTTGACCGCGCTATGTGGGGAACAGATCAAGCTGCTTCTGTTGAAATGGGGGGATTACAAAGACTCGTTTCTAATATTCGTGATATTGAAATTGCTCTTGGTGATGGTATTAAAAAAGTTTATGAAAGTGAAAAAAGTCAAATTGAAAAATTAAGGAGAGTTAAATAAGCATTATGGAAAAAATATTTTCAGATAATGCAAATATCTTTTCTAATGTTTATGAATTATTATCTAATTATTTAAGTAGTCTCTCCCCTACTGAAAAATATTCAATAATAATTATAATTTTTTCTGCAATTTTATTTATCATTCTCGAAAGGTTATTTCCTTATACTAAAGGTCAAGAAATTTTTCGTGAAGGTTTTTTCGACGATCTAGCTCTTTATACTATTGCTCAAAGTTATATTCTTAGCATTATAATTTTTTCATTTATAATAAACACAATTGATGAGAGTACAGGTTTATCTCGATTAAAACTTTTTGCTGATATTCCTATTTGGATACAACTAATATTTTTTACTATTACTCACGATATCTACATTTATTTTATGCATCGTTGGCAACATAGCAATAAATGGCTATGGAGAATTCACGAAGCACATCATTCACCCAAAAAAGTTGATTGGCTCTCTGGTTCAAGATCACACGCATTGGAAATACTAATTAACCAGACTGTTGAATTTGCTCCAATTGTTTTATTAGGTGCACCTGTAGAAGTCATTTCATATAAAGGTACAATTAGTGCAGTTTGGGGAATGTACATTCATTCTAATATCGATGTAAAAACTGGCTGGCTACAAAAAATTATCAATGGTCCTGAAATGCATCGCTGGCATCATTCAACTGGTAAAGGACGAAATAGAAATTTCGCTACTAAATTTGCTATTTGGGATTGGATTTTTGGAACAGCTTACTTACCTACATCAAAACCAGATGAATATGGTTTAAAAACTTACTTCCCTAAAAATTACTTTTCACAAACTCTTTTTGCATTTAGAAGATTTAAACCAAAAGAGAAAGGTAAAATCAATTAAATTTTCAACTAAGATTTAATAATATTTTAACATTCAATTAAAGTTCAAGTAATAATTATCTACTAATTTTCATTAAAATTTCATTTTACATGGATAAAATTGATTTAGAAAAAATTATTATCTCTAAATTACCTGCTCTGGATAATAAATTCCCAAAATTATTCAAAAAATTACTCCTATTATTTTTAGAGAAATTATTATTTATTAAAAAGATTAATCAATTTATCACCGACAATAATGAAAAATATGGTATAGAATTCATTGATGAGTTATTTGATGATTTAGATATTAGTTATATTGTTTCTCAGCGTGATAAAGAGAAAATACCATCTGAAGGTAAGGTAATAATAGTCGCAAATCATCCATTTGGCGGTTTAGATGGATTAATTTTACTTAAACTTATATCATCAATTAGAAGTGATGTAAAAGTTATCGTTAACGATATTCTTCTAAATATTAACAATCTTAAGGAATTCTTCCTTCCTTTCGATTTATTTAGTAGTACAAAATTCAAAGAAAATTATCAAAACATTTCTAAAGCGATAAATGAAGAAAATGCAATTATAATTTTTCCTGCTGGAGAAGTGTCAAGATTATCATTAAAAGGGATTAAAGATTCAAAATGGAAAAAGGGTGTTATTTATTTTGCCGAAAAATTTCAGGCTCCAATTTTACCAGTTTTCATAAAGGGAAGAAATTCTTTACTATTTTATTTCATCTCTTTAATTTCCAAAAAATTATCTCTATTCCTATTACCTTATGAATTGATGAATAAAAAACACAAAACAATAGAATTAAAAATTGGTAATCTAATTTCACCAAAAGCATTATCAACAAGATATTATAATGTAAATCATCTTACTAGGTCTTTAAGAAAGCATCTATACAAAATATCAAAAAATAAAAGTGGAATATTTGAAACCGAGTCAACCGTTATACAACCAATTGAAAAACAAAAGCTTAAACTTCAATTAAATGAAAACCAATCTTTAGGTCAGACTTCAGATGGTAAAAAAATCTATTTAGTTGACTTTAATAAAGGTAAAGATGTTGTCAAAGAAATTTCAAGATTAAGAGAAATAACATTTAGAAAAGTTGGTGAAGGCACTGGTCGTAATAAAGACTTTGATGTTTACGATAAACACTATAAACATCTTGTATTGTGGGATGATGATAAACTTGAGATTGTTGGTTCATATAGATTTGCTTTTGGAGATGAGGTATTATTAAAATTTGGCACAGAAGGTTTTTATACTTCTACATTATTCACTTTCTCTGACGAGTTTAAAAAGATTCTTCCATTATCAATTGAACTTGGAAGAAGTTTTATTCAATCAAAATATTGGAATTCTTTAGCTTTAGATTATCTATGGCAAGGTATAGGTAAAGTAATCTTAATGAACACTGATATACGATATTTGTTTGGAGCTGTAAGTATGAGTAATAACTATTCTGAAGATGCTAAAAATTTAATTGTCTATTTTTTTGAAAAATGGTTTAATAAAAACAATAATCTAGTTCTTGCAAAAAATAAATTCTCAATATCCGAGAAAAAAAGAAATGAGCTTGCTGAAATTTTTAATTCTAATAATTTTGAACAGGAAATGAAAGTATTGAAATCTCAATTAAAAATTTTAGGTTTTTCGATTCCTGTATTATTCAAGCAATATTCTGATATTTGTTCCATCGAGGGTGTAAATTTTGCAGAATTTAGTATTGACCCTGATTTTAGCAATTGCATTGATGCCTTTATTATTCTTGACCTTAAATTTATTAAAGAGAATAAAAGAAGTCGATATCTTAAAGAAATAGAAAACTCAAAAGTTCTAGTATAATTTTATGTTAATAGCACACATCTCGGATCTTCATCTTAATACATTATTCTCTGATTCAAATATTAAAAAAATAGAAAATATATTAGACTATATTGTAAAGAAAAAAGCTGATCACATTATAATTACAGGCGATATCACAGATAATGCAGATGAGAGTGATTTAGTATTATTAAGAAATCAATTAAATAGAAGAAAATTATTTAGCTCAAAAGTTTTAACTGTATTACCTGGAAATCATGATATTTACGGTGCTCCTCAACGACCTGAAGATTTGTTTGATTTTCCCTCCCGTTGCAAAAAATTAGATTTCAAATCAAAACTAAAAGAATTTAACAAATATTTTGAAGAGACTTTTGAGGAGTGCGCCTATATTTCTTTAGAAAATAATTATCCTTTTCTAAAAATACTTGATGAAGATGTTATAATAATTGGACTTAATTCTATTATTGAATACTCAATCACAAAAAATCCATTTGCCTCAAATGGTGAGGTAACGCTTCCACAGTTCTTCGAAGCTGAAAAAATTTTAAGGGAGAAAATCAATGACGCCAGAGTTAAAATTGTTGCAATACATCATCATTTTAATAAGATAAAAAATACAAAACGATCTTTTGCTGGTATCTGGCAAAATATAGAAAAGCAAACTATGAAACTTCGAAAGAAAAAAAGATTGATTAACCTGTTTAACAAGTATAATATAGATCTAGTCCTTCACGGTCATATTCACTATAATGAATATTATGAAAGAAAAGGCGTAAATTTTATAAATGGTGGTGCTTCCATAAAAGGTTATTCTGGACAGTCATTAAGAGTCAATTTTATTGAAGTTAAAAACAATAACCTTGTTTGTTCCTTGCATAAAATAACTAAAACAAATGATATTATTATAGAAGAACTTTTCTCAAAAGAAATTGTAAATAATAAAGTTTTGGTTTAATTTTTAAGTTCCTTAAGAGTGTTCATCACTATCCAAATTGTATATCAAGTGATATTCTATATCCCATTCAGATTTTACTTCTCTTAATAAAATCAACTGCTGATTCTTATGAATTTTCAAGTTATTTAATAAACTAAAAGGTGTCTCTTTGAATTTTTTTAGGCTAAATAGTTCATTTCTTTTGGGATAAATTATTTTCATACTTTGTTTTTAATAAGCATTAGATTTATTTTTAGAAAAATAGTCAATTAAGATTAACTTAATATTCAGAAAATGTTAAATATTTGTAACCAATATTATAGGTCATAATTCCACAATGAGATAAAACCCATTTGCCGAATAATCTCTTGACCATTTGGAGATAGCACCCAATCAATAAATTTTTTTATATTACCTGATGGGTATTTACGAATTAGATAATGTAAGTATCTTGTAATTGGGTAAGTATCATTTCTGATATTTTCAAAGGTTGGTGCAACACCATTAACTCTAACTTGAACTAGATCATTAGTAAAACCTACTCTACCATAACCTATAGCATTGAAATTTTTTTTTATATATTCTATGATTTCATTATTTGAACCAAGTGCAATCGAGTTTTTATAATAATCTTCTCCTTCAAGCACATACTCTTTAAAAAATAAATATGTTCCTGAATTAGGGTTTCTTGTTACAACTATAATATCTTTATCCTCACCTCCTAATTCTTTCCAATTTTTAATTTTTCCCGTAAAGATATCTTTTAATTGTTGAATTGAAAAATCATTTACAATGTTGTTAGGATTAACATAAACACTCAAACCGTCTTTTGCAACTAAATAAACGAGTGCAAGCGTTCCATAATACTCTGCTAATAGTTTTGACTCATCGTGCTTTAAATTTCTTGAAGCAGAGGCAATATCACATTTATTATAAATTAAATCTAATATTCCTAATCTTGTTCCTCCCCCTTTAACATATATTGATATATCCGGGTTTTCTTTCATAAAAGATTTGGCTAACTTTTCGTTTAGTTCATACATCGTATCCGAGCCAGATATAATAATTACATTTTCTGGGAAATTAATTACTGAACAATTAAATAGAACTACCGGAATTAAAATTATCAAAAAAAACTTTTTCACTTTTTCTCAGCTAAATTTCTTAAGTAATATTTTAAAAAAGGTGAATTGTTATTCCATTTAATTTCTTCATTTGAATTGGCTAATCTATAAATTAAGTCAAATAAAACCTTTGCATGCTTCTCAGCTGCTACAAAATCAATATTTTGATTTAAATCATCAAATGGTGTATGATAACGATTCAAGAAATAATCAATAAATTCATTCTTTACCTCTTCTCGATTAAGGGTTTTGTTATCTAATCCTTCTAAAACTATTATTGAAGGAATCCCATAATTTGCAAAAGCGTAATGATCACTATTATTAAAAGCACCAAAATCCAACAAAAATTCAGGAATATTTTCAACTTTCAAATTAAACCTCTGCGCACTTTGTTTAACAAAATCACCTAAATTAGAGAATTCTTTACCAACTGCAATAAGTGAACTAAAGTCTCTGAAGAATGCAATACCATCAATATTTAGATTAGCCACTGATTTGTATAATGGGAATACTGGATTTTCACAATAATAAATCGACCCTAATAATCCCTTCTCTTCACCAGTTGTTGCTATAAATAAAATTGTTCTTTTTAGATTCAATTTGCTTAATGTTCTTGCTAACTCAAGCATAACAGCAACACCAATAGCATTATCCAAAGCACCATTATAAATTGAATCACCCGAAATAGATTTTCCAATTCCTAAATGATCATAATGTGCTGAAATAATAATTATTGACTCATTAAGTTTTTTATCAGTTCCTTTCTTAATTCCTAATACATTCTTCTCAATAAAATTCCTTTCTTTAAAGACACCTTTAAATTTTAATTTAGAGTTTAATGGAAAGGATTTAATTTTATTTTCAAAATGCATATTCAAAATATTATCAAACGAATAATCACTATTAGCAAATAAAAGATTTACTGCATTAGGATTGATAATCAAACTTAGGTTGCTTGTAATATCAAATGCAAGACTTACATTTTCTTGTTCAAAATCTCTTTGAACATCTTTCCAGTTAGTGTAACGTTCTATCGGAATTAAGATTGTTCCAGCAGCTCCACGAGTTATAGCTATTCTCCTTTTAACTTCAGGTAAGCTATATTGAGTTGGTTTATTACCATTAAAATAATTTTCATCAGAAGAAATAGGTTCTGAGTCAAAATATATAGCAATTTTTCCTTCAATATCTATTGATTGATAATCATTGTAATCATATTCTGGTGCAACAATTCCATATCCAACAAAAATTATTTCTAAAGGTTGAGGAATATATGTTTGTTGTCCTGATTTGAATAAATAATAATCCTCCCCGTAATTAAGTTTTATCAAATTTTCATTTTGAATTATTACAAGTTCTGAACTTTCAAGTGGAAGACTTGCATGCATTGGAATTTCCTGAAAATAAGTGTTTTTGCCTGGTATTTTTAGAAGGTTATATTCAGAAAACTTATCTGCTAAATAATTAGCTGCCAATTGAATTCCTTTGCTACCAAGCCCTCGCCCTTCTAATTCATCGCTTGCTAAAAAATGGGTGTGCTTCTTGATTGTATCTGAATTGATTTCGTTTATTATTTTGTAATATTCATAACTACTTTGTGAGTAAATAAATCGTAAAGAGATTAAGCTAATTATGTAAATAAATTTCAACATTTATTTTTTATTTTGACTTAAAATAAAAAAGGACGTTACATAAAGCAACGTCCTTTGTCGAAGGAGAGAGGGAGTCTTCTATTTAACTAAAGTCATTTTCTTTGAAATTTTTAATCCATCTGCTTCTAAAGTATAAATATATACACCAGTAGATAAATTCTCTGCATTGAAAGTTAATTCATAAGTTCCTGCTTCTTTATAACCATCTACTAAAACTTCTACTATATGTCCAATAACATTTGTAACATATAATTTTACATTAGTTGATTTAGCCACAGAATAAGTAATATTTGTAGTAGGATTAAAAGGATTTGGATAATTTTGACTTAAATTGAAATCTGTTGGGATATTGTTTGAATAATTCTCTTTAATAGAAGTATAATTTGTGTTTTGAGGATCATAATTAGCCCAAGGTAAATCCCATCTTGTTGTTCCAAAAGCACCAACATATGTTGTAGGGGTAAAGAATGTACCTAATCTTGGATTGGCAAAGCTCGCACCAGAAAGAGCAGGTGAATTAGTAGCAGGAAGAGGATTTGGATTAGATAAATTAAATGGATTTGTTAATCCAACTTCAGCTGGTTGAACAAAAGTTCTGTTGCCATAGGCAGCTGTATTAAACCAATTATTTGCATTAAATCCACTTACATTACTAATAATACCATTATTTGCTCGCAATCCAGCCCAAATACTATTTCTAATTTGTAAAGTATCGCCTGTAGCAGCATTTGCAACAGCAGAACCATCTAAAAGTAATCCTACTGGATAACCCATTACGATTGAGTTATAAATAGAGGATTGAGTTGCTCTTCTTAAATGACCGCCTCTTCTATAATTTGGATTCCATCCAGTTGCAGCAGTGTCAGGCATAGGTCCAATAACTGTAAAGTTGGAGATTATTGGTAAAGTTCTTGGTGAATTAAATGTACCAGTACCATCATTGTCAATTTCAAAACCATTACTACCACTAATATCGGCTAAATTTGGATCTCTAAGACCAAATCCAAACTGTAAATTACCCCTGAATCCTAAGTCCATATCAAAGTCATCATCAATACCTTTATAAGCAATTAAATACTTAGCATCCACAGTTCCACCAAACCATTCATAAGAGTCGTCACCACTGAAACTAACTTGAATATATTCAATAGTAGTTCCTCTTCCAACACCACCAAGGGTTAAACCATTTATTTCATTATCAGGTAAGAAAGCTATTCCTGGAAATTCAATTCTCACATATCTCAAAATTCCACTATTATCATTGTCATTAGGGTTAGCTCCACCGCCATAAATAGTACCTGTTCCACCTTCGATAACTGCCGTTCCACCTGGGACATTGATTGTTGCATTTCCAGCAATGATAATTCCACCCCAATCACCTGGACCTCTTTGACCAGCTGGTTGTTGACTTGTAAAAACAATTGGTTGCTGAGCAGTTCCATTTGCAATTATTCTTGCACCTCGATTTATTATCAACGTTCCCTTTGATGATTTCTCGCCATAAATAACCGTTCCAGCTTCAATAGTTAAAACAGCTGGTGGATTAACATTCACGAACCCTCGAAGTAAGTACCTTTTGTTTTTTGTTAAAAAAGCGCTTGTATTAATGTTTCCTTCGATAATACTATCGACGGGAGAGAGTTGAGCAAATAATTCGAATACTCTAAAAAATGCGATGAAAAATAAGAAAAAAAGAACCTTGTTAATGATTTTCATTGTGTCTCCTTTTTTTTGTTATTAAATTGAAAGTTAATTAACTTCTTCGACTCTCCTCTCTCTCCAAAAACTCTTTAGAATTTATAAGATATTCCTAATGATATCCCTCTATTTAATGAATTTACTCTTGACCTTTTATCACCTTGTGTAAATACTTGTTCTTTTTGAAGTATATCTTTAATTCCAAGTTTAACTTCGAAATTTGTAAAAAAGATTTGAGAAACTGATAAATCTATTACATCTCTTGGTTGTTCAATTATATCTTCTTGATATACTGTTGAAACTTCAACTATTCTTTTTCCAATTCGATTATATAATAAGTTGATTGATGTTCCTAATTGAGGTTCGTTAAAGAATATACCGAAATTTATTACATATGGAGATTGACCCTGTAAAGGTCTTTCCTTTCTTTCAATTGTAGTTTCAGTGCCCTTAACATTAACTATTGATTTAATCCAACTATAATTTCCATTAAGTGAAAAATTACTGAAGAAGTCTCCTAAAAATCCTAAAGAAACTCTGGACTCAAGCTCGAAACCATAAATTGTTGCTTTTTCAGAGTTGGTAAAAGTTCGTTCAGCATTAAGTGAAACTCCACTTATCACCACTTTTTCTATGGCATCAGATATAGACTTATAAAATGTACTAATTGAAACTAATTCTCCTAATCCTGGAAACATTTCTAATCTTAAGTCATAATTTCTAATCAAAGCTCTTTTAAGATTTGGATTACCTGTAAGAGAAGTTTGTGTAGCAAAATCGAAATACGAAAATGGTGCTAATTCTCTTAACTCAGGACGATTTATTGTTTGTGAATATGATAATCTTAAATTTGTTTTCTCATTTAATTTGTGAATTAAATTAAATGAAGGTAAAACATCAAGTTTTTTTAATTGATATGAAAGAGGAATTCTACCACTTAAATCAAATGAGTTAATTAACTGGGTAGATTTCTCCAACCTTGCACCACCAACAAAAGTTACATATTCACCTAAAATCTTTAATGGGAGTTCTATCATTCCGTAAGTAGCAAATAAGTCGTGTTTTGCAGTATAATTATTAGTTCCGTTTTGGTATTCATCCATTGAAAAGCCATTTCTTCTAAAATTCTCAGGGCTAAAAATTTTATCAAGAGGTAAATAGAGTAAATTAAAATCTGTAAATCCATTTCCTGGTGCATTGATTATAACACTAATCAATCTTGAGGAAAAATTTCTTTTTCTTTGTTCTAAATGAGCTCCAAATTTATACTTAGCATAAGGTGCTGAAATTGTAAAATCTAATGAACCGCCTGCAGCTTTGTCGAACAGATGTGAGAAAAACCTTCCACCATTTTTCAAGTTTGGTTGAAAACCAAGTATAGCAACAAAAGGATCATTAGTTCCTATATCTCTACCATAAATTATCCTTCTATAATCTGGTTCATCTCTCGAGGAATTTGAATAGAAACCTCGCCAATCAATCTTTAAGTTATAAAAAGAAGGGATTAAATGTTCGCCATTAAGTTGAGAAGAAAATACTTCCCTTTCAACAAATCGAAGTGCTGTTTGTATCTGGTCTTTACCCGCATCAGAGTAGTTTGCGCCATTCAAAACAGAGACTTCATCGTCACTAGTATGATTGTAAGTATTCTTTAAACTAATTCTGTGAAGCGCAGAAATTTTATAGGTAAGATTAAAAAGCCCTCCCATCATAGTTGAATATGAAGATTGACTACCCTTGAAAGCGAATCTTGGATCACCAGAAGATTCATATTCATTTCTTTCTATTTGAGAATTTTTATAATTATTTCTGAATGAAAAGGCAGTAACGAAACCAAATTGATGATCAAAAATAGAGAATATATCTCCAATAGATAATGCAAAACTATTATTTATTGGCGCTTTTTTGGTTGTAGGTGACCAGATGTTTTTAAGAGAAGCAGCGTAAGCATTGATTTGTTCTCTTAAATAATTATCGCTTACAAGATTACTTGGAAACCCACTGGGAAGTTTTCTATTCCCATTTTCAAACCCCCAAAAATTTCCTCCTCCATCATAAGTTTTAAAGTCCTTGAAAGTGGTGTTTGAAGTTAATGATGATGAATAACTTAAATTAATTTTAAGTTTATCTGGAAAATCAATCGTATTTATTTGAACTGTGCCACCAGCAAAATCCCCTGCAATATCTGGAGTGAAAGATTTCAATACAATCGTATTACTTACCAAGTTAGTTGGAATTAAGTCAAATGCAAAAGATTTTTTTTCTGGCTCGGTACTTGACAAACTTGAATTGTTTAACTGAGCATTACTATATCTTTCACTAGTACCTCTGACAAATATGAATTTATTGTCTAATAATGTAACACCTGGTATTCTTCTTAGCGCTTCGCTTGTCGAGGCATCATTACCCTTCTTAATTTGCTCATAGCTTATACCATCACTTATTGTATTTGATTTTTTCCTTTGATTCAATAGAGCGTTTTCATACGAGCGGTCGATTCTATCAACAACGACTACTTCATCTACTTGAATCGCCTCTGGTTTTAAAGCAACTTTAATTTCAGTTACTTTTCCTTCTCTTACAATAACACTTTGTACAGTTGTTTTGGCATAGGATATATAACTAATTATAAGATTATAATTACCAGGATTTACATTTTCTATTCTAAAATTACCTTCCAAATCTGTTGCTGCACCAATTGAAGTATTTTCTATTAATACATTTGCTCCAACTATTGATTCTCCAGTTTGAGAATCTAAAACAGTTCCAATTATAGTTCCTTTTTGTTGAGCAAAATTCAATACGGTAGTTAATAAACCAATAATTAAAAAAGTAATTAATTTCATTGGAAACATTAGAAATAAATTGTTTTGAATTGTCATTTCTATCTCCTCTTTAAAAATTTGACAACTAAAACTACTTTTTTAATGTTAAGCAAATGTTAATTGGTTATTAATTGAGTGTTAAGTTTGTTATAAGATAGCCAATTTTATAAATTAAGAATTAGCAGGTTGTAGGAATGTAATAATGTAATTATATCTTATTAAAAAATCTATTTTTTTCAATAGATATCATATTTTTTGTGAGATTTTGAATTATACACTTAGGTTACCTTCAAAAAATTTTAAAGAAATATGAATTCTGGTCAAAACTAAAGAGTTGCTCATTTAATAAATTTTAGTTTTAAAACTAAGGATAATTATTTCTTAAGAAATGTAGGATAATGAAATGATTTAATAAAAATTCGTTATGATAAGCAATTAGATAAAAAATAGTACCGAAGGCCGGACTCGAACCGGCACGAGGTTTTAGCCCCACTGGATTTTGAGTCCAGCGCGTCTACCAATTCCGCCACTTCGGCAAAAGAACTTAAATAACTCATACAAAAATAATATCATTTCTTTTTCTTATCAATTAATTCTCATAGTATGCTCAATTCTAAAAATTTTTACTTTAAAAAATAATATTCAAATGTGTCATATTTTGTTAATTAAATAACGATTCTAGTAAAAAATATATTTCTACTAACACTGATAGACTTGAATAATTCAATTAAAAATAAAAAACTAGATCAAACAATTTACTTTCATTTCATTATTTATACCTAATAAATCTCTTTAAATGTGGTTTAATTTCCCTTTAAAATAATCTAAACTCAATTTCTTTAATTACGATAATTAAAATAAAAGTTATATAAAATTCAGAGGTGCACTATGAAAACCAAAGCAAATGGAAAAAAAAGAAATAAAAAAGAAAAAGAAAATTTTGACTTTTATCTTATCGATAACTGGTCAGAATATGCAGAAGAGGAAGCTGAAGAAATTGAGGATTTAATGGAAGAATTTCACATACCAACTTTGGAATGTATTAAGCCTGTTGATGATCCAGGTGAAATTGTTTTATAAAATTCTATTTAACATTAACTAATACTACTGATTTTTCTCTTCTTTTCATTATTCTTATTTTTGAACAAAAAATAAGAATAAACTACAATGTCAAATAATTCTGCATCTACTAAAAAAGCAAAAAATTTTATTTACGAAATAATTGATGAAGACATAAAAAATAATAAATGGGGTGGTAGAGTACATACAAGATTTCCGCCTGAGCCTAATGGTTATCTACATATTGGTCACGCTAAATCAATTTGCCTTAATTACGGAATTGCAAGAGATTATAACGGAAAATTTAATCTTCGTTTTGACGATACAAATCCTACAAAAGAAGATAAGGAATATGTAGATTCAATTATTGAAGATGTTAAATGGCTCGGTGCTGATTTCGAAGACAGAATTTTATTTGCTTCAGATTATTTTGAACAAATGTATGATTATGCAGTTAAACTTATAAAAAAGGGAAAAGCCTATGTTGATGACCTTGATACTGAAACGATGCGGGAATACAGAGGAACAGTTACTCAGCCAGGAAAAGAAAGTCCCTTTAGAAACAGAAGTGTTGAAGAAAACTTAGAACTTTTTGAGAGAATGAGAAAAGGTGAATTCAAAGAAGGTGAAAAAGTTCTTCGCGCTAAAATTGATATGTCGTCACCTAATATGCTTATGCGCGATCCTGTAATGTATCGAATTATTCATGCCTCGCATCATAGAACTGGAGACAAATGGTGTATTTATCCAACTTATGATTGGGCACACGGTCTTGAAGACTCCATCGAAGGAATAACACATTCTATTTGCACACTTGAATTTGAGGTACATCGTCCACTTTATGATTGGTTTCTTGATGAACTCGGGATTTATCATCCTCAACAAATTGAATTCGCAAGATTAAATCTATCTTATACAGTTATGAGTAAAAGAAAATTACTCGAGCTTGTTCAAAGAGGTTTTGTTGATGGTTGGGATGATCCAAGAATGCCAACAATTTCAGGATTTAAAAGAAGAGGATACACTCCAGAATCAATTTGGAATTTCTCCGAACTGATTGGAGTAGCAAAACGCGATGCACTAACTGATATTTCTTTGTTGGAATATGCTATTCGAGAAGATTTGAATAAAAAAGCTCAACGCGCATTAGCAGTATTAAACCCAATAAAAGTAATAATCACAAATTATCCCGAAGGTAAAACTGAGCTATTAGAAGCTGTCAATAATCCTGAAAATCCACAAGATGGAAAAAGACAAATCACATTTTCAAGGGAAGTATTTATTGACTCTGATGACTTTATGGAAAATCCTCCAAAAGGTTATCACCGCCTAATACCAGGGGGCGAAGTTAGATTGAAATATGCGTACATAATAAAATGTGAGGAAGTAATCAAAGATGAAAAAGGAAAAATTATCGAGTTAAGATGTACTTACGACCCAGAAACTAAATCTGGTGGAACTTCAACTAAAAAAATTAAAGGAACAATTCACTGGGTCAATGCTCAAGATGCCATCGATGCAGAGATAAGATTATATGATAGACTTTTCACCATTGAAAATCCAGGAATAGAAGATAATTGGTTAGATTATATAAATCCTAATTCATTAAAGATTATTGAAAATGCTAAGGTCGAACCATCTTTAAAAAATTCTAAACCCTTAGATAAATTTCAATTCGAGAGGATTGGATATTTCTGTGTAGATTCAAAATATTTTTCTAATAAAAAATTAGTTTTCAACAGAACAGTTACATTAAAAGATAGTTGGACTGGAAAAAGTAAGTAATAAAAATAGAAATCTAATTACATTGATTAGACTGATAAATACAGATTAAAATTAGTTTAGCCGTTGTATCTGCCTTTTCTGGGAATTATATATGCCAATAACTTTACTTCATTACCAATAGATTTTTAGCTCTTGGTTTCTTTGCTGAAAAAGCCAGCGCAAGGTAAACTACAAGTGAACTCTGAAGACACAAAATAAAAAAAACATAAAGAGTTTAAATGATTGGAAATCAGTCAACAGAATTATTCACAATTCATTCTTTTTCTTTTTACTTAAAATATTTTTTACCATAAAAGAAAAAAAAATTTATAATGAGTGCCATCAAAAACTATCTAAAAAGAATGAATATTAATCAAATTCACCAATCCTATATAAATATAAAATTCAAACTTTAATCGAAGATATGGCATTCTCGATTCTATTTATAACTTCCTCTCTTCCAAGGATAAAAAGTATATCATAAACCCCAGGACCCGTGCTTTGTCCTGATACTGCAAGTCTTAAAGGATGAATAAGTTTTCCTTTCCCAATGTTCAAATCTTCAGCAACTTTATTAAGTGCATTCTCATAATCAGACTTGGTTGGATTATTTAGTTTCTGAAATTCTTCTACTAATTTCTGTAAATGTTCAGGAGTATCAGTTTTCCAATTTTTCTCTATTGATTTTTGTTCATAAGTATCAGGACTTTGATAAAAATATTTGCAGCTACTTATAAACTCATAAACAAAAGTAACTCTCTCTTTCATAGCTTCAATTATTAGAAGAAGAAAATCATCAGAAAAAGTCTGGTCTTTGAATTCCGACTTTTGTAATTCTACTTTGAAAAGTTCAAGTAGTTCATTATTAGTTTTTTTACGAATATGCTCTGCATTTAATGAATTTAATTTTACAATGTCAAACACAGCACCTGATTTATTAACTCGCTCTAATGAGAAAGCTTCAATCAATTCATTCAAGTAATAAAATTCTCTATCATCTCCAGCATTCCAACCTAATAAAGCGACAAAGTTAACAAGTGCTTCTTTCAGATAACCTTTATCACGGTAATCTTCTACTGCTACATCTCCTTGTCTTTTACTTAATTTTGATTTATCAGGATTTAGTAACAACGGCAAATGTGCAAAAGCAGGTCGCTGCCAGCCAAAAGCATCATAAAGAATGATGTGTTTTGGTGTTGAGGATAACCATTCCTCTCCACGAATCACATGTGTTATTTGCATTAAATGATCATCAACAACATTGGCAAGATGATAAGTTGGATAACCATCGCTTTTAATTAAAACCTGATCATCAATATTTTCACTATCAAACTCTATTGTTTCACGAATTATATCATTAAAAACAATTTTTTGACCAGGTATCACATTCAATCTTATCACATAAGGTATTTGATTATATAAATTTTGTTCAATTTCCTCTTGAGTTAGAGTAAGACATTTTTTATCATATTTAACTTGAGGTAGTTTTAATTTTTCTTGTTCCTCCCGCAGTTGCTTAAGTCTCTCTGGCGTGCAAAAACAATAGTAGGCACATTTATTTTTAATAAGTTCATAAGCATATTTTTTATAAATATCAATGCGCATTGACTGCACATAAGGACCGAATTCACCTCCAATATCAGGACCTTCATCGTAATTAAGGCCTGCCCATTTAAGAGCATTGATAAGATTTTCTATTGCTCCCTCTACGAACCGATTCCTATCTGTATCTTCAATTCTTAATATGAATTTTCCATTATTTTTTCTTGCAAAAAGAAAATTATAAAGTGCTGTTCGAAGTCCTCCAACATGTAAAAAACCAGTGGGACTTGGTGCAAATCTTACTCTAACAGATTTATTCATAATAGTTGATAAATAGATTTATTTAGGCTGAAATCTTTTTTCTGTGTAATATTTTACTTTCTCAATAAACTCTTGTGAGTCAATTGGTTTGGGGATATAATCTGTGGCTCCGGCTTCAATACATTTCTCTCTATCACCTTTCATTGCGAAAGCTGTCAGAGCAATTATGGGGGTTTCCTTGTATTCTGGCATTTCTCTAATTTTTTGTGTTGCTTCAAATCCATTCATTATGGGCATTTGCATATCCATCAAAATTAAATCAAATTTTTGTTGTTTAACTGCTTCAACTGCTTGTAACCCATTCTCAACTACTACAATAGATTCAAAATTATTTTTTTTCAATAGTCTAGTAACTATTATTTGAGAATGTTTGTAATCTTCAACTAATAATATCTTGTAAGAATCAGGACTTTTCTTTAAATCCACAATTTTTTTAGGCTCATCGGCTTTGTTAATAAAAGAGGCAACTGTATCAGCAAGATCTTCGATCTTTGTACTACTTTTATGTAAAAGTTCTGAAAACATACCTTCAATTTTTTTAAGTTCTTCTTGAAATGATTCTTTTCCAGTGTAAATAATTATTGGCAGATTTATAAATTGCTTTTTGGATTTAATTAGTTTAATCAACTCAAAACCATTTATTACTGGCATATCAAGATCAATTATGGCTAAATCAATATGAGTATTTTCAATGTAATCAATAACTTTTGTGGAATCACTAATTGCAATTGTATTAAATCCAACTTGTTCAACAGTGCTTTTAACGAGATTTAATGTTGGTAAATCGTCATCAACTATGAGTATCACTGAATCCTTTTTTAATCTATAACTCATTAATGTTTCAACAAGATAACGATAGTTTATTGGTTTTTGGAAATACTCTACCGCTCCCATCATATAAGCTTTTTGTTCTTCAAGCTCTACACTTAAGATAATAATTGGTGTATGCTTTACATTAGGATGTGCTTTCAATTGTTTCATTAAATCAAAACCACTAATATCAGGAAGATTAATATCAATCATAATTGCTAAAAAAATCTCATTTTCAATCAAATTCAAGGCTTGCTTTGGTGAATTTACTATTAATGGATTATATCCCCATTTTGTTAAATATTTGCTCAGAATTTTAGAAGTAGCATAATCATCCTCAATGACAAGGATTTTATTTTTACTAACAGTTGGTTTGGGCAAATGACTGATTTGATTTTCTATAGCTTGTTTTAGTTCAGCAATAATTGAAAATTCTACTACATTACCTTTACCAATGTTACTACTAACAGAAACATATCCACCAAGAAGTTCTATATATTTTTTTGCTAATAACAAACTTAAGCCTGTAATATTACCTCCTTTATGGATATAAACATCCTGTAATCCAAAGGGTTTGAAGAATTCAGAAATCTTTTTTGTTGTAAGCCCACCGCTTGTATCTATAATTCTGAAGTTAAGTTTTTTATTTCCAGATAATTTAACAATTAAAGAAATCCTCCCCCTCTCGGTTAGCTTAATTGAGTTTAAAATAAAAGTTTGAAGTATAAACTTTAATTTTTGTGAATCTAAATTTATTTGGCTTTTTAATGAACTATCTATATCAAAAATTATTTCAACAAATCTATTATCAATTTTAGTTTTTATGTTTGAAATTAGTTCAGAAATGAATTCATTTAGTGAAACGGTATTAAAAACTGGCTTTATAGTTCCGTTCTCTAACTTACTTAAATCAATAAGGTCATTTAAATTGGATAATAATGCTAAAGCACTCTCTTTTAAATTTAACACATAATCATTTTGATAAGGTATTAATGATTCCTCACTTAATAAAGAAGTAAAACCAACTATACTATTTGCAGGGGAACGAAGTTCTTGAGCAATAGAAGAAATAATCATTCCAACTGAACTATCTATACCTCCTCTTCCATAAGTCCATATATCAAAAATATTCTTAATAAAGTTTAATAATGAGTTAATATCTGTTATATCATTATTATTAAAATTATCGGTTTTTGAAATTTTTAATAAAATATCTGTCCCATTAGCAAGTGGAATAACAGCACATCCCTCATACATAACTCTTTCTGTCAGGAAAATTTGGCAATTATTTGAAGTATTGAAAGTTAATTTTTCTCCATATTTAATTGATTCACAATGTTCACATTTTTGAATACTGTTTATTTCTAAATTCTTTTTTACCGTATTTGATTTCCCAATTAGTTCAAGATTATTATTTGAATCCAATCGGAAAATTGCTGAAGCAGCGAACTCAAACTCTGAAACTAATAGATTACAAAATTTATTTACAAAATCTGAATGAGACTTTATTGATGAGTTTATTAAATCATCAATTGATAATAAAAAGTTCAATTTTGCTTTATTCATAATTAGATTTTGCTTTGTTTATTTAATATAGAAAAATCGTCAATCAAAATTCAAAATTATTATTTCATTTTTAGAAAAATAAGAAATTATTGCTGAAAAAAGTAATTTTTGATGTTTCTGATATCTATATATTCGTGCCTTCAATGAAAAAGTTTATAAGTTTTGTATAGTTATAAAAGCTATACTATTAAGATTTGCTATAATCATTTTAACTATCAAAACCATTTATTGATAAGTTAAAAATTTAACTTTAATTATTTACAACATATTAAAGATCTGGTAAAATTTTTTTTAATTCCTGTTTAATATTTATTATCATTACTTTTAGAATTAGCAATTAAAGTCAATAATTTCTCATTGTTTGACATAGTTTTAGTATTTTAGATTGAAATAAAAAAATCATAATTTGAAGTTAATTATCGTTAAAACCTTTTTATTATTTCTATTTTATTTTTCTTCAGTTACTCAATCACAGGTAAAAACTAATTTTATTTTTGTTATAGATTCAATCAAAGTAAATCTTGAAAATAAATACTTTCTATCTCAAACAAACATTTTACCAAATTCTGAAACAATTATTCTGAGAAATAAATCAATTCCAAAGGGAGCCTATTCAATAGATTATATACTTGGATATTTTACCTTATCAGATACTCTGTCTTATTCAATTTTTGATACTTTATTCATATCTTATATTTCTTTACAAACTGGGATTCAAAAGCTTTATAAAAGAAGAACATTAGTTTTACAAGATAAAAAAACAGATGATATAAAAGCTATAACAATACCTGAAACAAATCCAATTACTACGGAAAGTATTTTCGGAAGTGGTATTCAAAAAAGTGGAACAATTGTTAGAGGATTCTCCGTTGGAACAAATAAAGATTTTTCTCTCAAAAGTGGATTAAGATTACAATTATCAGGAAACCTATCAGAAGATATCGAAATTGTCGCTGCATTGACAGATGAAAATACGCCTATTCAGCCTGAAGGGAATACAGAAAGACTTGAGGAATTAGATAAAGTATTCATTCAGGTTAAACATCCTAATGCAACTGGAACATTTGGAGATTATCAATTAAAACAAAGATACGGTGAATTCGGTATAGTTGATAGAAAACTGCAAGGACTTTTAGGAGAATTTCAATATGATATTTTTTATGGTTTTACATCATTCGCCAGTTCTCGAGGAAAATTCAATTCAAATAAATTTAATGGATTGGATGGTGTTCAGGGTCCTTATAGATTATTTGGTGAAAATAATGAAAGAGATATTATTATTATCGCTGGAACTGAAAAAGTTTTTTTGAACGGAGTTGAACTTAAACGAGGTGAAAATAATGACTATACTATCGAATACTCAAATGCTACTATAACTTTCACTCCAAAAATTTTAATCACTTCTGCAAGTAGAATAAGTGTTGACTTTGAATACACTGATAGACAATTCGGTAGAAATTTTTTTGGTGCTGGAACAATGGGTTCTCTATTGAAAGATAAAGTAAAATTTGGCTTTCAATATTTGAGAGAAGGTGATGACAAAAATTCTCCTATTGACATTGTTATATCTGAACAAGATAAAGAAATCCTGAAAAACGCAGGAGACAATAGAAACAAAGCAATAAAATCAGGTATAAACTTAGCTGAACCAGATTCTCTTGGCATTATTCGAGGAGTTTATCAAGCAAGAGATACTATTCTAGAAGGAAAAAGATTTACTTACTACCTTTATGCCCCAGGTGATTCTAATTCTATTTATAATGTATCTTTTTCATTTGTTGGTGAGGGTTTAGGTGATTATGTTCGTGAAAGCATCGGCTTTTATAAATTCGTTGGCAAAGGTGCGGGCTCTTATTTACCAATTATATTCCTTCCTATCCCTCAATTAAAACAACTTACAACTATGAATTTATCTTCTGAGCCTTTCAAAAGAATTTTTATCAATCTCGATTTCGCAACAAGTTCCTGGGATAAAAATAGATTTTCTGACTTAGATGAAGATGATAACAATGGTTATGCAATTAACTTTTCCTTTAAAGCAGATAAACAAAAAATTAGAATATTAGATAATGATTTTGGTAATGCAGGATTTTTCTTTAGACATAGATTTATTGAAAAAAAATTTATCTCTTTTGATAGATTTAATGAAGTTGAATTCGATAGAAATTACAATTTAGTTAATCAACAAATCCAAAATAATGAAAGATTAACTGAAATTGGTCTTACCTATTTCCCAACTAACGAACTTTTAATCTATTCAAATTTAGGATTTTTGAGTAAAGGTAATAATTTTAATTCAGATAGATTAAATAATACAATTAGATATTTTGATGAAGATAAAATCAAGATAGAGTATAACCTTGACTATGTTAGAACATCAAACTCAAATATTAGTAATAAATGGTTTAGACATAAAGGTAACCTGTATTATAAAATTTGGAAACTTCAACCAGCCCTTGAAGTAAATGTTGAAGACAAATCAGATTACAGAATCAATAGTGACTCACTTTTACAAGGTAGTTTCAAATTTTACGAACTTTCACCGTCTTTGGAAATTATAGATTTGGATGCTTTTAAGTTCAATACAAAAAACACATTTAGAAGGGATTATTTACCAGTTAATGGATTGTTAAAATTTGAATCAAATTCATTTATTTATTCGATAAATGCAAATTACTCCGTAAATAGAGAGTTTTCAACTAACTTAAATTTTGGTTTTAGAGAAAAAAAATTTTCTGATGAGTTCAAAAAAATTGGATTTCTGGATAATCAGTCAATAGTTATTCGTTCCCAATCAAGATTTACTTTTTTTGAGAGCTTAATTGATGGTGATTTATTCTACGAAGTTTCAACTCAAAAATCTGCAAGATTGCAAAAGGTTTTTGTTAGAGTTGAAAAAGGAACTGGTAACTTTAAATACCTCGGCGATTTGAATAATAATGGAATTGCTGATGAATTCGAATTTGAACCAACTATCTTTGATGGTGATTTTATTCAAGTTACAATTCCTACAGACCAACTTTTTCCTGTTATCGATTTAAAGTTCAGCAATAGATTTAAAATTGATTTTAACAAGTTGGTTAGTGGAAATAAAATAATTGATGATTTATTAAATGTATTATCTTCTGAAACTCTATGGCGTGTTGAAGAAAATAGTAAAGACCCAAAATATTCTAATGTCTACTTATTGAAATTAAACACTTTCCAGAATGAATTTACAACAATTCGTGGTTCAAATTTATTTCAACAAGACTTTTTCATTTTTGAAAATCAACAAGATTTAAGTTTTCGCATAAGATTTTTAGAGAGAAAATTTTTGAATGAATTCAGCGCTGGCTTTGAGAGAGGTTTTTATCAAGAAAAAAGTATAAGAATAAAATTTAAAATGATTCAAGAGGTTTTTAATCAAACTGATATAGTAAATACTACTGATAACCTAAGCACTAAAATTTTTTCTAACAGAGTGAGAAAAGTTACTGCTAATTTTATTACATCTGATTTTTCTTATAGACCATCGAGAATATTTGAATTAGGTTTTAGAATTAAAACAGGGAGAAGTGAAGATAGATTTCCGCAAGTTCCTACCATAGTGGATTTAAATTCACAGTTAATCAGATTTAATATTTCATTTCTTGGAACTGGTAGAATTAGAGTTGAAGCAGAAAGAATCGAGTTGCTTTCAAAAACTAAACTAAATCAAATTCCTTTTGAAATAACAGGCGGAAATCAAATCGGTAAAAACTACTTTTGGAGATTTAACTTTGATTATCGAATATCAACAAATATACAAACAACAATTAGTTATGATGGTAGATCACAAACTCAATCACAAACCATACACTCTGCAAGAGCAGAAATAAGAGCATTTTTTTAATTTAATCACTCTAAATTCTTTTACGGAGGGAAAATTGAAAATAGCGACAGTTTATATTGAAGTTCATTTAATAAGAGAAAACAATGGCAAGATAGAATTTTTATTGCTTAAAAGAGCTTCTTATGAAAAATTTCCTGATATATGGCAAATGGTATCAGGTAAAATAAAAAGCGATGAAACTGCAATTGAAGCTACTCTAAGAGAAATCAAAGAGGAAACTAATTTAATCCCTGAAAAACTCTGGGTGCTCCCACGTGTAAATTCTTTTTATTTAGCAGAAGATGATTCAATAAATTTAGTACCTGTTTTCGTAGCAAAAGTTGATAATAAATCTATTGTTAAAATAAGTGATGAACATTCGGAATTTTCCTGGGTAGATGGAAAAGAAGCAAAAAGACTACTAGCATGGTCTGGTCAAAGA
>Ga0308389_1000796_pt1 | contig 22816 bp, 14 predicted proteins | sample Hotspr2Sample148_FD_202362 | JGI IMG/M metagenome (GOLD analysis project Ga0308389, IMG submission 202362) | Hot spring phototrophic mat microbial communities from Mushroom Spring, Yellowstone National Park, Wyoming, United States - 20040719_148 ... | reverse complement strand
TTACCAGAAGTCCCGTTTTTATGCGGTGGTTCGGAAGGTTGGAGGTAGAAGGAGACCTTTTCTCCCGGCTAAAACGGAATTTCGGGAAGCCTCTTAGGCGGCTTCCGGTCGCACCGTTGGCCTCTGGACGGCCAGGGGAGAGGCGAATTGTTTCATTCGGTTAATTTGACTCTATCCACCCGGCCAGGCCCCTCAACTTGGAGGGGGTAAAAATTGGCCCGAACCTCGCAGATTGTGGCAATTACTTCCAGTGGGTACAGTCAACCTAAGGTGTTACGAACTTTATCCACACGATTTTCGCTTGCCTGTTAGCAGGTATCGGTGCGGGAAGGCCGTTTGCGCACCACCGAGACGGCCGTCTCGCTGGAGACTGATTCACCTACGCCCTGGGAGGGGATCCAATCGCTCCGAACCCACCGGTGGTGCTTCTTGCGTGGCTGGGATACGGACAACCCATGGGCCTTCGTGCCTGGGGGCAACACGAAACGGCCCGGTTTTTTTCGACTTGCTTTGTGCCCCTTGGTGAGGTGAAGCTAAATACATTGCCACAAAGGGAATGTTACGGACGGCCTTGAACGGCCCTTGACTCATACAGCGGCATATAGCGGTAATAGACTTCCAGGGTCATGATGGCCGCGGCGGTAGAAAAGAGCCGGCCGCCCACCCGAGTGTGTTCTCCGTCGAAGTACCAACTGCCGGCTTCGTGTCCCTGGGTGGCCTGGCTGCGGACCAGGTAATCGCGCATCCGGCTGTTCCAGCGGTTCCATTCGGCACCACCCCAATGATGGAGCAATTGTGCGGCGTAATAGTTGTAATAGATGTCCTGAGCCGAAGGGCCCCATTGATCCACATAGCTAATGCCGCGCTGAAGGGCCGGATGCTCCCGGCGCCAGCCCAAATACATTCGGCACAGTAGGCCGATGGCGGTGGTGCTCCGGCGGGGGGTAGGGTCCATATATCCATATACGGCACCTTGTTCCCCCTGGACGCTTTCCAGAAACTTCCAGGCCAGCGCCAGGGAAGGCGAAGGGACGTTGAGACCGGCCATTTGCCCGCTCCGCAGGGCCATCAGTTGCCAGCCGGTTACCGTGGTATCGCCAGGCTGGCCTGGCTGATACCGCCAACCGCCCCCCTTTTTATCCTGAGCATACACAATAAAGTCAATAGCCGCTTGGGCATACTCTTTGAGCAGCGGATCCCCGGTCATGGCGTAGGCCTCGGAGATGGCGATCGTAGCCAAGCCATGGCCGTACATGGTCCCCTCCATGAAGTCGATGCCCCGTTCGGCTTTCACCCCCCGGCTTAGCAGATAATAGAAACCCCGGTGGACGGTGTCCTGGTACGGGCCGTCCCGATGGGTATAGCCTGCCCCCAAAAAGGCTAGCAGGGCCAAACTGGTGGCCGCAGTGGTGCAGCCATGAGAACCGGGATTTCGGCAAAGGCCTGGGCAATTGGCTTTGCGATGGTCGAAATCCCAACCGCCATTGGGCATTTGATGGGCGGCCAGCCAGCGGAGACCTCGTTCCACGGCATTTTCGCTCGCCTCACTACCACCCCGTTGAAGGGCAATCTGTCCCCTTTTTTGAGGGTCTCTCCCCTCTAGACCACCCCCAGGGACAAAACGGACCACCGGCTCGCTCATTTTCTCGGTCAACAGGGGTTGGGAAGTATGGGGGGACGTCTGACCCCCAGGACGAACGGATGACCCCGAAACGGAACCTATCGGCCACGGCGGGGGAATTTCTAACTCGGCTACCTCCATCGGGACCGGTTCCACCTCCGGTAAAAGCGGCTGCCCGGCAGGATGCGATTGCCCCTGGTCCCAGAGCAACGATTCTAAGCCGCCCTCTTCGAGACTTCCAAGCCAGCAGCCCATCGGACGGCCCTGAAAAGCCGGCAATGTCCAGATCCAGGCCAGTAAGAGGATTCCGAGGAGATGGAATACGAAACTGGTGAGGAATCCGGTGGTTTCTTTTCGGCCCATTGGCGCCCACCAGGGCCGAACTTGCTCTACCGGAAGCGGTTCGGGCGTCCGGGAAGCCCGTTGCCCAAGCCATTGTTCCAGCAGGGTGGGTGGCGGGAGAACCTCCAGAGGAACCACCGGCTTAGCCGCCTTGCCCACCTTCCCGGCACCCACGGGAACTTGGTTGTTCGGTAGGGGGGGGCCTATTTGACTCGCAAGAGGGGGCTTGGAAGCACCAGCCGGGGAAGGATCGCTTAGGTTCTCCGGCCGGGACTGGCGGCCAGCATACTCAGGTAGGGCAGAATCGTCCGGCCGGGATTCCAACCGACCCAGGTTATCCCCGGCCGATCCGGGCAAACACTCTCTAGAATGCCCTACCCCAGGAAATTGGTCCGCCACCGGAAAACTTCCCTTAAAATTGGGAAAAAATAGACAAAATAGAGCATCTAGAGAATTATAGACTACCCTCCAAGAACCTGCTCTACCCGGTTCCCCGGACCACTCCCAAAGCCCACAACTACCAATAGGGGGACCAGAGGAAGGACGGATCAGCCCTTCAGCAGGATTACTGAGTCTCTTTCATCTGTTTCCGGGGTCCCAGAGGAAGGATGGATCAGCCCTCCAGCAGCCCCCTCCAACGCCCCACTTTTAGAGGCCCTCCCGAAAATCTGTTTTTAGGCAGATGGACTAGCCAACCGACAGTCCCCACCCTGGCAAACCCTAAATAAACGGGCATTTTGGGAAACGGAAAGGGTTTGGAAACAGGTCGGGGCCCACCGGAGTGCCAATTTCGGGACAGCCTCCTAAGAAAGCGCATTTTGGTCTATCAGAACGGTTTGGAAAGGGAGTGGGGCCGCCTCTTGGCTACCCATTTCGGCACAGCCTCATTTTATTTTATTTTCTGGATTCCCGCTTTCGCGGGAATCACACCGGGGACCGGTCCGGCTCGCAAAGGGAAAAGACAGAGAAGGCACACGAGACGTCTGCGGTACGGGAGGGGCCCCTCACCCGGCCAGCGTGCCGCTCCCTAGCGGTCGCGGCTCTGGCCGGCCTCTAGAGGCGGTTGGTCCCCTCACCCGGCTTCGCTTCGCTCCGCCGGCCTCTCGACAGCCGGGGGAGAGGCAAATAGTGGACCTCCGAAGCAGGCCCCGCCAGGGGAGCTTCATTCAGCTAAAATGTTACCTGCAAAATCTTTCGGTCCGGCTGATCCGGGTTTACTGGGACTGCCGGTACTCCTGAAGCCGTTGGTGCAGATACTGCCGGGCCTGGGTGAAAAACGTATGATACTCCGGCCGACGATAATCGGGAAAGGTCCACGGATGCGGCTCCCATTGGCCGTGCCGATAAAAAAGCGTGATCTCCGCATAGATGCCCCGGTCCAGATAAATCCGATGGGCGAAGTCCTTCGTGGAGGCCAAGACCAACTTGGCTAAGGTGAGATACCCCGGATCCAGATTCAAAGGCCGGGGTTCTGGATGTCGGCCCAACCGGGCATACTCCGTTTCCCAGTTGTTCGTCTGAAGCTTCCAATCGACCAGTTTGGCCGGGTCCTGCAAATGGGGAAAGACGAAGAACTGTTTTTTCAGCGGGCCGCCCATGGTGGCCTGATAATAGGTCGTCTGGTGAAAATCGAAAAGCGGACTTTCCAGCACCGGCTCTCCCCAGCAGGCGGCGGACCGCTCCCTGGCCCACCGGAGGGCCTCCGCATATCGGCTGAAAGCCGCCATGATCAGCAGCACCAGCCCATGCGGCGTCGGCTCGCCCATAAAAGAAAACAACCTCCCATGAACATTTTCGCCGAAGGCGGGAGTCTATGTGTCATTCCTGCCCAAGCAGCAGTCCACTGTTATTCCCACGCAGGCGGAAACCCAGGTACTATGAAAGGATTTTATTGAGGCTGTCCCGAAATTCCATTTTTAGCCGGGATGCACGACCAACTTTAGCCGGGATGCACAACCACCGGGCGGCCCCAGACTGCCAAAACCCTAAGAAAACGGCATTTTGGTCTGTCAGAACGGTTGGGAAACGGTTTGGGTCCGCCTCTTGGCTACCCATTTCGGGACAACCTCATTTTATTTTCTGGATACCCGCTTTCGCGGGAATGACACCCCTTAGCCGGTTTCGTTTCGCGCTGGAGAATGCCTCTGGACAACCAGTGGAAAGGCGAATTGCTTCAGTCGGCTAAAATGTTACAAACATCCCCGTTCCATGCCCGACCAGGCAAACCTTCCGAGCTGTCCGGCAGAGAATTAAGATGAGACCGGAGAAACATATTCTCGCACATGGAGAAGCACTCCTTTCAAAGAAACCTCCTGGGCCTCGTCGGAAAGTTCCTGGGCCACTTCTTCACTCAGATACACTTCTCCGCAATTTTGGCAAACCTCTGCTGGGACATGGCGAACCATCAAAACGGTCTCCGCCTGATGCAAAGTTACCGTGGTTTTGCCAGGTCGGGTTTCCCCTTGCTTACAAATAGGACATCTCATGATTTCCTCATTCGCAAAATTTTAGGGTCTTTTTGGAAGGTAGCCGATACCGAAAGACTTTTCGCGAACTTTCCGTCTCACCTAAAACTGCTTCCCGAACCAAAGGATTACCAGGAAACAGTTGTAAGGAAAGTGCTTCAAAATTCGTAACATTTTAGCCGAATGCAGGGCGATGTGTCACTGCTGCGTGAAGCAGGAATCCAGGCTCCTTGGGGCACCCAAAACCCCCTCCCCCGCTTCGCTTGCTCCGCCGGCCTCTCGACGGCCAGGGGAGAGGCGGTTACTTCATTCGGCTAACGTGTTACCAAAATTCACATTTTGCTGAGTGTTTCGATGGCCTGGGCGATTTGGGCCCGCCGGTGGTAGATCGGCCGGGGATCGGTGGTGAAGTGGGTCATATCTTGGGTGATTTCTGGCGGGACTTCCAGGAGGGCTTCGTACTGCCGGACCTGCTCGGGGGAAAGCCGATTCCGATGCCGATCCAGCATCTCCCGCAGCAGGACCAGATATTCATAATCCTCCACACCTTCGCGGAGCATTTCCCATCGGATACTCGAAACGGGCGGTTCCAGCACAGGGCCGGCCGTTTTCCCCGGTACGGCGGCGGCCAGCGGCGGATACACAAACCGCCCGTCGCCGTTGCCCCAGGGCAGTTTTGCGCCTTTGGGCGTCGCGTAGCCGCTCACATAGCTCATCGGGTCTTCGTAGGGATTTTGCGGTTTGTCCGGATAGGCGGCGTCCGAGGTCCAGTAATTGGTGCTCCAGATGAGGATGCCCTGGATGCGGCGTTGCCAGGTCTGCCAGAGCCAGACCCGAAGTTCCGTGGCCGGGTGGTCGATAAACAAGGTGCAATACGGGGCCTTGGGACCACAGCAGACATACCACCAGAAGATGGCCCCTTTGGTCCGTTCCTTTTCCGCCTGCTGAGGGTTGTAGTTCGGGCTGACCGGGCACCAGATATCCACCGGCGCTTTGAGTTTCGGGTTGGGTTCTTCGGTCAACATGCGGCGCAGACCGGGGGCGTACCGCCGGAGTCGTTCCATACCGGCCGTTACAAAGTCGTAGTCCTTCGGGTCCGGCTCGTCGAACCAATAGACATAGGCCATCGGCAGCCAGCCTTTGGCCCGCAGGTGCTCTTCCAACTGCCGAACGTAGCTGGAGAACATGGCCTGATACTGGGGGGTTTTTTCGGTGTATTGGCCGATGGCCGGTTCGTACCGCTCGTGGAAGGTGCCGCCGCCCATGCCCTGGACGTGGAGCATGATCGTATTGAAATGGTATTTTTCCAAGGCCTGCTGGACCGCGCGATCAAAGGCGGAAAAATCCACCTCCGCCCTGGGCGGATCGGCCTCCGGCAACCAACGCACCCGGATCGGGTCCAGCGGGGCCGGATCGTAAGGGCTGATCCGATGCTCGCCGAAACTCTGGAAATACATGTCCAAAACTTTACGCTTCTCGTCCTCGGTTTTCAGGTTGTGGTATTGGAAGATCAGATGGGGCGAAAGGCCCAGGGCCGTTTCCACCCGATTCCGGTCCGGCAAACAAAAGTCCCACACCTGAAGCCGGAGAGGAACCGCTGCCTGGAACCCTTCGGCCTGGACGGTAAGCTGGGCCTGATACAGGCCGGGCCGGGCGTCCTTCGGAACATGGACTAATATCCACAGCGGCTGGTTCTGCCCGGCCGGCACGTCCAACGGCTGGTCCTGCCGAAGCGGCGGCAAGGCGTCCGGCCACCAGTCCCGCACCCCGGTCCGATCCGTCGGCGTATGCACAAAATGGTAATACGCGTAGAGAATCTTGGTTTGACCGGCCGGTATCCGAGCGCCCTCCGGCCCGACCCAATCCGAAATGTGGGCCGAGAGTTTCCGCAACGCCTGCACCGGCCGGATCACCACCTGGACGGCCTCCCGATCGTTTCGGCATGCGGCCAGTTGAGCGGCGGCGTCCGGCTGAGGCCCTGCTTTGGCCTCCGGCGGGGCGGCGCCCGGCTGAGGTTTCGGCGGGCTGCTATGGGCTGGAGATTTCGGCTCGCTGGGTTGGGCCGGTTCCGGAGCGGGCCGCTGCCGGGGAACCTTCCACCCCGCCTCACACCACCAAATGACCGCCTGATCCGTCTGACAGATCACCTGCCCATAATCCGTCCGGTAATAATCCGAGGGGGCGGACACCAGTCGGAACAGGCTCTGTCGGGTTTGGGCCGCCCTTTCCACCATAAGGCGCACGAGCCATCGGCCCGCCTCCGCCGGCAGCGTCTGTGTGCCCGGCCCCTTCTGGCCAGCCTGCTGCTGGCCTACCTCTTCCCTCGGACCTGCCTGGTCCTTTTGGCCAGCTTGCTTTGTATGGCCTGTCTCTTCTCTCTGGGCTGCCTGGTCCTTCTGACCTGCCTGGTCCGTGTGGCCTGCCTGGCAGACCACCTGTTCCGTGCTGTCTGCCTGTTTCGTGTTTTCTGCCCGCATCGGGTTGGCCGGTCCGGCCGAAGACACCTCCGCCGCCCAGGCCGCCTTGGTCCAGCCGGTAAGCACAGTTTCCCTACCTAGCAGGCGAACCGTCTGGCTTGGAAAAAGCCCCCTGGCTTGTCCAACCGCCCAGAAAATAGCCCCGGCCAAAACCGCCCATCCAACGATCCGCCTTGCTGCCAAAAACAGATCGCTCCCGTTAGAGCCGGACAAGCCGCTGCCATCGGCCACCGAGTTGCTTTCAGGGTTTGTTTGTTCTTTTCGGGAAGAATAGAGTGCCATATCAACCGTCCTCCGAAGAAAGCCTCTGTGAAGAATCGAGTACCATCAACTTATCCATCCATCGAAAGTCGGATCGCATGGTGTACCTTTCGGATAGCACCGTGTTTATCTAGGGATGGTTCTCATCTTGCTGAGGGGATCCATCCGAAGACGGCCCTTCGGCCCATGAGAGAAGACCGGTCAAGGGTGGTCCATATCGTCTCTTTCCAGTTGTTTTATCAATTGGGTTATCGTCTCCTTTAAGGCAGGCAAATCATCGTAAACTGTTTTCCATATTGTGTCCAAATCGACGCCGAAATACTGGTGGACAAGAATGTTGCGCATGGCGACGATTTGGTTCCAGGGTATTTCGGGATGGGCCTGATGAAAATCTCGGCCAAGGCGGGCAGCCGCCTCCCCGATAACCTGCAGATGATAAAACATCCACACTCGGATCAATTCCTCTTGTTCTAAAGCGACCCGTCCCCGGCCTGTATATCGCTGGATTTGCTCGATCGCATCCAAGATATCCTGCAGCCAGCTTTTTGGGTCTCTCATAAAGGGATGGCCTCCGATAACACACGGTCTCGGATGCGCGGCTTGAGGCCACGCGCACTGACAACATCCACCTTACAGCCCAGCAACTCCTGCAATTCGAGCACCAACCCGGCATGGTCCAGGAGGCTTCGGCCCGGCTCAAACTCTACCAAAAGGTCCAGGTCGCTTTCGGCGTCCGCCTCGCCGCGAGCGACGGAACCAAAGACCCGCACATTCCGAGCCCCGTGTTTGGCGCAGACCTGCAAAATTTCTTCCCGTTTCTGCCGGAGCAACTCCTGAATCCCCATACGCTCCTGCCTTTCCATGAACAGCTTGATTTCTCCCCGTTTTATGTACTCCACAAAGCCCTGGAGGGACCTGCCTCGGAGGTCCGCTCCCCGCGGCTTCTCGTGGTGTTCCGGCTTTTCCTCCCAGCGCCGCCCTAACCGCTCGAAAAGCTCCGGCCAAGTTTTGCCCGGAACATCGGACGGCAAGCGGCCCCTTTGGATATTTTCCTTAATACCCAGGTGGTTATGCAATCCCTGCTGGATGGAAGAAAAGTCCTTTGGGCTACAACCGGCCAGAAGCCGCCAGAGGTTTTGCCGCCGCCCACGGAACCTCTCATGCCCCAGGAACTGCTTCAGTTAGGGCATTCCGAGAAGGGCTTCGTGGCATGGGTCATCCGAAGAGGCATCCAGCAGGCGATTCTCTTATCGGTTAAGGTCTCCCCCAGATCTCTCAAGGCGAGTATAATGAATCTCTTTTGGGAAAGGTACCAGTTTAGCCGACTGAAGCACTCCGTCTCTCCCCTGGCCGTCGAGAGGCCGGTTTGACGCACGCCAAATCGGCTGAGGGGGCATGTGTCATTCCTGCGCAAGCAGGAACCCAGAAAAAACGACTGGATTCCCGCTTTCGCGGGAATGACATACAAGTTCGCGGGAATGACATACAAGGGGGATTTGGGTGGCACAAGGCATCTGGATTCCTGCTTACGCAGGAATGACACATCCTTGCGCAGGAATGACACTTCCGCCTCTTCAGACGCGCTGCGCCACGGTGGGCAGCGGCCAGTTGTTTCGTTCGAGCGAAGGGTTACTCGGAGAAATTTACAGAAAACCGGGCTTTTTGCCGGAAGGGGGTTCTTTCCTGGCGCCATAGGTTAGGTAGGCCATAATAGACAGTAACAGAGGAGTTGATTGGATGAGCGATGTTCCTCGGCCTCGGACGATGTTCGAGAAAATTTGGGATGCGCATGTAGTGTATGAGGAGCCGGGGCAACCGGCCATTTTGTATATTGATCTTCATTTGGTCCATGAAGTAACCAGTCCGCAGGCGTTTGAGGGGCTTCGGCGTGCGGGTCGGCGGGTGCGCCGGCCAGATCGGACCGTGGCCACGGTGGATCACAATGTGCCTACTACCGATCGTCATCTGCCGATTGCCGATCCCATGGCCCGCCAGCAGATCGAAACGCTGCGGCGCAATTGCCGGGAGTTCGGCATTCGGCTTTACGACATCGACGATCCGCAGCAAGGCATTGTGCATGTGATTGGGCCGGAGCTTGGGCTGACCCAGCCGGGCATGACCATCGTCTGCGGCGATAGCCATACGGCCACCCATGGGGCTTTTGGCGCGTTGGCCTTTGGCATCGGCACCAGCGAAGTGGAGCATGTCCTGGCCACGCAGACCCTACTGCAAAAGAAGCCGAAAACTATGCAAATCCGCGTCGATGGGCAGTTACAACCGGGGGTCTCGGCGAAGGATTTGATTCTGTACATTATTGGACAAATCACCCCCAGCGGCGGTGTGGGCTATGCGATCGAATACACCGGCTCGGCCATCCAAGCCCTCAGTATGGAAGGCCGGATGACCGTCTGCAATATGTCGATCGAGGCGGGGGCACGGGCCGGCATGATCGCCCCGGATGAAAAAACCATCGAGTATCTTCGGGGCCGACCGTTTGCGCCGAAAAACTTCGAGGAGGCGGTGGCCCGGTGGCGTCGGCTTCCAAGCGATCCGGGCGCGGCGTTCGACCGCACGGTGGCCTTCGACGCCAGCCAGATCGAGCCGCAAGTTACCTGGGGCACCAACCTGGGCCAGGTGTGCGGGATTAGCGGCCGGGTGCCCTCGCCGGCGGACTTTGCCCGGCCCGAAGACCAAAAGGCCGCTGAAGCCGCCCTGGCCTACATGGGCCTCACACCCGGAACCCCCATCACGGAGATCAAGGTAGATGTAGTGTTCATTGGTTCCTGCACCAACGGACGGATCGAAGACCTTCGGGCCGCTGCGGCGGTGGTTCGGGGCCATCGAGTGGCCGACGGCGTGTTGGCTATGGTGGTTCCCGGCAGCGGTACGGTCAAGCGCCAGGCCGAGGCCGAAGGCCTAGACCGCATCTTCCTCGAAGCGGGTTTCCAGTGGCGAGAGCCGGGCTGTAGTATGTGCCTGGCGATGAATCCGGATCGGCTTCAGCCGGGCCAACGCTGCGCCGCCACGACCAACCGCAATTTCGAGGGCCGACAAGGCCCGGGCGGCCGGACGCATTTGGTCAGCCCGGCCATGGCCGCTGCCGCCGCCATCCGAGGCCGGTTCGTCGATGTCCGGCAGTGGGAATATAAGTAGCCCGCCTTGCTTCTGGCGCTGGTAGGGAAATCCGTTTGGCTTCTTATCCGCTTCCCATACGGGCGGATTGCCCATCTGGCAATTCCACGGAAAACGTGGTAAGCTCCAAAGAGGAGAAAACCCCGGCAGAAAAAGCGAAGTTTTCTTGGGGGCTTTCCGGCGGGCAAGAGGTTTGGTTTTGTTCCTGAAGGCCGATGGGCCATGAATGCACCCCATTCCGAGCGGGATCCGGTGGAAGTCTTGGCCGAGGAGTTTCTCCAGCGCCGACGCCGAGGGGAGCCGGTTTCTGTGGAGGAATATGCGGAGCGGCATCCCCATTTGGCCGACCGGATTCGGGAGGTTTTTTCCACAGCGTTATGGCTGGAAGAGTTTCGGCAGGAAGCGGAGAAGCCGCAAAGACCTTCCCCGCCGACCGTAGAGCCTTCCGGCCCAAGGGATTCGGAAACCTTGCCGTTCCGACGCCTGGGCGATTTCCGGATTATCCGCGAAATTGGCCGGGGCGGCATGGGCGTGGTCTATGAGGCGGAACAGGAGTCGTTGGGCCGTCGGGTGGCGGTGAAAGTGCTGCCCAGTATTCATTTGTCTTCGCCGAGTGCGGTACGGCGGTTTCGACGGGAGGCCAAAGCGGCGGCCCGACTCCACCACACCAACATCATCCCCGTCTTTGGCGTCGGCGAGCAAGACGGTGTCCATTACTATGTGATGCAATATATCCGCGGCCTCTCCTTGGACGAGGTACTGGATGAACTGGGCAGGCATTTTTCGGCAGACCAACCCTCCGCCTCCACGCTCTCGGCGGAGCAAGTTTCTGGCAACATTGCCGGGCAGCCGGAAGAGTCCACATCCGAACACCAACCTTCCCCGATTGCTGTGGAAACCCGAGCGGCTCGGGAAGAGGTCTGGCAACTCGTCCAATTGCTCCTGGCCGGCGGGTTTGCCGCTTCTACAGGGCTGGCGCTGGGGGCAAAAAGAGCAACCGAGAGCAGCGGGAGTCTGCCGATCGTTCAGGCCGGGGGGGCTTCCGGTTTAGCGGAAACCGGCCCATTGGCCTCTAGCCCGTTGGAAACCGGCTCTTCGGACGCTGGAGCAGCGAAATCTAGTTCCTCGGTATCTGGCTTGCAGCCAGGCCCGTCGGAACTTGCCGAATCCGACGCTGTTCTGCCCGGTCCGCTCCGATTGGGTCCTGGCTACTGGCGTTCGGTGGCCGGCATTGGGCTGCAAGTGGCCAATGCCTTGCACTATGCCCATCAGCAAGGGGCTTTGCATCGGGACGTGAAGCCGGGCAACCTCATCTTGGACACGGAAGGCCGGGTTTGGGTGGCCGATTTCGGACTGGCCAAACTGCTCGATCAGGAAGAGATGACCCGTTCGGGCGATGTGGTGGGCACGCTCCGTTACATGGCCCCGGAGCAATGGGAAGGCCGGGCGGATGCACGGACAGATGTTTATGGACTGGGACTGACCCTCTATGAGATGCTCACGCTTCAGCCGGCGTTTGACGAGACGGACCGGGGGCGGCTGATCCGGCAGGTGATGGAGGAGGAGCCGGTGCCGCCCCGTCGGCTTCAGCCCGCCGTACCCAAGGACCTGGAAACCATCGTGCTGAAGGCCATTGCCCGGCAGCCGGCGGATCGCTATCAGACGGCCGCCGAATTGGCCGAGGATTTGCAGCGTTTTTTGGAGGATCGGCCGGTGCGTGCCCGGCGGGTCTCAGCGTTGGAACGGCTCTGGCGGTGGTGTCGGCGGAACAAGTTGGTGGCCGTCCTGTCGGCGGCGGTGCTGGGACTTTTGGTGGCGGTCGCGGTGGTGGCTTCGGTCGGGTATGTGCGCACTTCGGCCGCCCTGCGCCGGGAATCCGTCCAGCGGGCGCAGGCCGAGGAGGCCCGAAAATTGGCCGACGCGGAACGCACCCGGGCCGAACTCCAACGCCAAAAAGCCGAAGCCGAATACGCCCGCGCCGAGGCCAACCTTCGGCTTGCCATTCAGGCCTTTGAAGACATTTTCCATCGGATCGTGGCTGAGCCGGTCTTCCAACCCCATTTGCCCGCTCGTGAAGAGTCGGAGGCAGAAGATGCAGCGGGGGAAGAACCATGGGAAGTGTATGGGTGGACAAGTACATTGACGGAAAAAGACGCCGCCGTAGTGCAGACGATGCTAGCTTTTTACGACCGGTTCGCCCAGCAAAACGCCGACAACCGGACGCTGCAACGGGAAACCGCCCAGGCCTACCGCCGCATGGGCGAAATCTATCTCCGTCTGGGGAACTACGAGGAAGCAGAAAAGGTCCTCCTGAAGGCCCGTACTGCCTTCGGCCGAATCGCTCCGGAGCCGAAATCCACAGGGTTTTTGACGCTGGAGCGGGCGATGCTGGAAAATCGGCTAGGGAATGTCTATTGGTTTACCGGTCGATGGGCGCAGGCTTTCCAGCACTATCAAACTGCCCTGCAGATTCTAAGTCAAGCGCCGGCGGAGCTGACCCAGACGCCTGGGTGCCGATTGGAACTGGCCCGCACCTATGCCGCTTTGGGTCGGGTAACCGTGTGGCGGGGAGTGGGCCGCCGGGGCATTCGCAAACCGCCGCCTCCGGAGGGCGCCCCCCCGGCTTCAACGCCTGCTCCGCCCGCCCAACCTGCGACGCCGGCCCAAGAAGAACCGCCCGATCCGGCCGCCTGTTACCGACAAGCCATCCAACTGCTTCAGCAATTGGTGGAGCAATCGCCGGAGCATCCGGAATATCGGCTGAGTTTGGCCCGCACGTACCGGGAATTGGCCACCTTTGCCGGGCGTCGGCTCCCGCCGGAACAGATCGCCGCCGTGCGACAAAAGTCGCTGGAGCTGGTCGAAAAACTGGCCGCCGATTTCCCCGCCAATCCGGACTATCGGTTTGAATTGGCGGAGACCTATGCGGCCGTGGCCCGGTCAGCCGGTCGGCAGTCGGTTTCGGAGGAAGACCGTCATCGGCTCCAGGAGGCCCTCCGGATCGAAACCGAACTGGTGCAGCAGTATCCCCATGTGCCGGACTATCAGGCTGCCCTGGCCCGGTTGCATACGGAATGGGCTCGGTTGGCCGCCGGCGCCAATCAATGGCCCGAAGCCGAAAAACATCTCCGCCAAGCGGTTACCATCCAGCAATCACTGGCAGATCGGTTCCCCGATTTGCTTCCGTATCGGATGGAACTGGCCCGGCAAACCATGCTTTTAAGCGGGGTGTTGCACGTCCAAGGCAAAAAAGAAGAAAACCGGAAACTTTTGGAAGAGGCCATCCAGCGGGCGGAGAAAATGCTCCAGCGACCGGATCGGGCCATGCTCGCTCGGGGCTTTCTCGCTTGGGCCTATGCGGCTCAGGCCGAACTGCTCCAGCAACTTGGCCAAGCGGAACTGGCCGAACAGGCCCGCCAAAAAGCCGAACAATTCCGCCCAAAAGAAGGATCAGGTCCACGGATTCCTTGGTGGCCGGGGGGCCCTTGGAACCTGCCCCGTCCCCGTGCCAATCCGCCCGAACCCCGCCCGTAAGAACGCACTTCCCTCGCTCAGGAGAGTGAACCTCTTGTCCGGTATCGCCGGGAGGGCAAACGTCCCGTGAGAGGCTGCCCCCAAATTCCATCTTTAGCCGAAGGGTACCACCACCCAACGTTCCCCGCACTGCCAAAAACCCCCTCCCATGGGACATCCTGCTAAACCGGCAGGGTTTGGAAGCGATTCGGGGCCACTGGCAAGGTGTCTATTTCGGGACAGCCTCTTTTCCTGGAATAGCAATTGGAACCTTCCTCCCCCTCCAAAATGGCAAAAGTCGAGCTAAGAGGCTGTCCCGAAATTGGCAGTCTAGGGGCGGGCCTGATCCCTTTCCAAACCCTTCTGCTTTATCAACCTGCCGTTTTATTAGGGTAGGGAGGGTTGGGGGCCGCCGGTTGGAGGCCCACCCAGGTAAAACAGCACGGAATTTCGGGACAGCCTCCAAGAATGGCTCAATCTTCCCGGTGTTCGACTTTGGGCCAGTAGGTCTTGAAGGTGAAGTCGGGGCTATTGTCCAGGTCGTGGCATTCCAGGCAGGTTTTTTCTGCCTCCGCCAGCGGCAGACGGACTGCTTGCCGGTATTTTTGTTTGACCTGGTCGTCGGAACCGAGTCGGCCCATTTCGGCATCGACATGGCGGCCGCCCGGCCCATGGCAACTTTCGCATCCGACCGCTACCAAATGGGGCGTTTTCTGCTCAGTCCAAAAACCACCCTGATAAGGAAAATACTTCTGCGGATTCCAGCCCACGACGTGGCAACTGATGCATTCAGGATCGTGATGCCGGGGCGGATCGGCCTGGACCAAGGTCTGCCAGGCCTTGGCATGGCCTGAACTTTTCCACACTTTATACGAAGGTTCATGGCACGACTTGCACTCCTTGGAGCCGACAAACGGCCCATTCAACTCCTCCCGGGGATGCCGGACCGGTTGGATGCCCAAGCCGGTAAGCCCCAAATCTTTCAGTTGTTCCTGATAGGCCACCATGATTTGCCGCATCACCGGCGAATCCGGATATCGGCTGTCCAGGACCACCCGCTGATAACGGCGTGGCTGCTGGGGATCGTCGTAGATGCCGACCACCGCGGCATACATGCCTTTTTCGCCTACTTCGATCAGCCAGGCCTTTTGCCCTTCGATCTGCTGGGGCTGTGCCGGTGGTTCCGGTGCCCCGCCCGAAGTAACCACCAGATCGAAAATCGGCACTTTTTTAGCCAGTTCCAGACTTTCCTGCCGGGACGCATGGGCTAGCAGGATCAACAGATCGCATTGTTTGCGAAGCGGCTCGGCCTGCTGTCGGGCTACTTTTTCCGGATCTTCAAAAAGGATTTCTTTGCTTAAAAGTTGGTTTTGATACTCCCGGCCCAACACGGCGATCACTCCGATTTTCATGCCGGCGGCCTCGATCAACCGGGGCTTGCCGGTAAAACCGGCATCCCAACCCAGCAGAGCCACATTGGAACAAATGAATAACCCCGGTTTGCCGTCCACCTCCGAAGCCACCGCAATCAGATCGCCCAAATCGTACTTCAAATCGCTCAGGCCGAAGGCCACCGCCTCATAACCCATTTTGCGCATGGCATCGGCCAGGGCATGGAATTTCAGAACCCCTTGCAAACCGGTCCCCTTGGAGATGCCCCCCACATCCAGAGCCACGGTGGGCCAGCCCCGCTTTTGCCGCAATTCCAGAAGCATGGAATGCAGTCGGCTAATGCCGCCTTTCATCCGGTCCTTGCCCGCACAGCCGCAGGGTTCCATGTAGCCGTGCCGGGCGCCGGTGAGCACCAAGGCCAGTTTCGGCTTCGGCCAACCGACAAAAAAGTGGCCGTACTCTTTGTAAGGATCAAAGGGCGGACGGACGGAATCCGCAGAACCGGTCTTAGCATCCGATCTGCCGGGGGGTTCGGCAGAGAAGCTGCCTCGGGAGGCAGGAGGTCCAAAGGGGCCTTGTTCAGCGGGGCCCTGCCTCTCATCTGTCGGGGAATTTGGGGGCACTTGGGGTACGCTCTCGGTAGAGCCGTGCTGAGGCAAGGCCATGCCTCCCCCCCCTGCTTGAGGAGGACCAATCGGATCTCCGGGGGCCGGCAACGGAGGATGGACCGTGCCAGTAGGGCCCTGAGATGGGCCTTTTGGGGGCCCCTTGTGTGGAGAAGGTTCAGATCGAGTGGGAGGTGGCCGAAGCGGTTCCGATTGAGAAACCCCCTCCCGAAGCGGGTTCGGCCGGAATCCTTCCGAAGCAAAACCTTTCCCGTCGGGCTCCGGCGACACCTCCGATGGGGTAGGTTTCTCCAAGTCTTTCGGGGGAGGTGTTGACTCTCCGGGAGTAGCAGCCTGGGGGATGTTCGCCGTAGGGGCATCCTTGGAAAAGGCGTTGCCCCACCATTGGGGGGGATTAAGCGGAGGTTCTACTCCCTTCGGCAAGCCACCCGACGACGGTTCCGTTTGGACTCCTGCCGCACTGCCCCCCGAAGGGCCCACCATGTCGGACGGTAGTTTGGCCAGCCCAGGCGGCAACGCAATCTCCCTGGCCTCCTCCGGCGGCGCGACTGAGGATTGCTCCTGACAGCCCCCTAGGAGCAGTCCCACTACACCCATCGTTCCTATGATCCAAATCGGAAGTTTCTCCATGGCGGACTTACCTTTCCGAAAAGAATCCCCGACGGGGATTCCCAAATTTTGATCAAGAAAAGGTCGGATGCCAGTAGGTATGCCAAGCCTCAGGGAAATCGGTCCTGGCTGCCTCGTGTTGGGCTGGCAGCCGGGGACAAACCCCTGCGATGGGTCCGGGCGCTCACTATCCATGAGGTTGCACCCTATACAATCCTATGCCCAGGGGCCACCCCTCCGATGGCTGCATAGAAGCGGGACGAGAAGCCGGGGCCGTGGGCCGCCACCCTCCTGCCCAGCTTCAACTGCTGGCCAGCTTACAAAAAAAGCCGTTATGGTTCCACAGCAAAACGGACCTTAATTTCTAATTGGGGGACTTGGGGGTGAGTGGTGGAGATAAGAATTTTGCCCAGCGGGTATTCATCCCCCCCGAGATAAGTAACCGGCCCGACGTTGGAGGGGATACGAACCACCAGAGGCGTCAGGCTTGCCTGTCCATCCCCCACCGGATTAGGGGTCCCCAGTTCCACCTGTAAAAACTTTGGTTCTACCGAAACCAGTTGGTAGCGAATCTGGTTGCTGAGAGGTCCTCGGCAAGCGATGGTCAATTTGCGTTGGGCCTCCTGGCCCCGCCGAATCGGCAAAAAGGTAAGAATCCCAGCCTTTTCGTTCCAACCTGGGCCAAAGACAGAGATATCGCTCACTACCGTAACTTCCAGGGGGATTTCCAGTTGGGGATGGTCCGGCTGATTGGTTTTCAGGAGGAGTTTTTGGGCGTAGGTACCCATGGTGGAGAAGGGTTTCGAGCGGACCTGCACCAGCAGTCCGCTTCGAGGCTGCACCCGACTTTCCCCGGAAGAAGCACCCGAATCCGAGGAAGATTCCTTCAGTTGGGCCTCAGAAAGGGGGGATATAGAAACCTCCAAAGGGGGCATGTTCGTGGTATTCGAAGCATTTTCCCATTGGTGGCTGGTAATCTGGAAATCCTGGGTAATATAGGAAAAAATCTTAACCTCTCCGTTGATCCCCTCCCCCACCCGAACGTTCCGAAAGACCAATTCCGGTGGGCTGACTTTCAAGGCTGAACGGACTTCCCCGCTAATGGTCAACATCACCTCCGGATGGTCGGGGTCGTTGGTATGTACGGTGGCGGTCTGGCGGTACGGGCCGGAGCGGTTTTTCGTATTCCATTCAATGACGACTTCCGTAGAACCGCCCGGCGGCACCTCGGTTTGGCGAAGGTCCAGCACGGTGCAGCCGCAGGTGGTCGAACCTGCCGTCAGAGTAAGCACCCCTTGCCCTTCATTCCGAAACACAAACGGATGCCGCTGGGTAACCCCATCATCCAAAATGCCGAAGTTGTACTCCCTCTCGTTCAAGACCAATTTGGGCCGGGGTTGGTCGGGAGTGGGGGGTTCCGGCTGGGCCTTCCGGCCGTGAATCAGGACCTTCGGATCATACGCACTGTGAACCCGATAATAGGCCCAGCCGATCCCCACGGCCAACCCCACCCCCACAGCGACCAGACTCCAGCCGATCACTCGGGCAACCCGCATGGCCATCACCTTTTGGAAAAGGGATTTCCCAGGGCCAAAGGCCTTTCCTTCTATCTTACGAACACCGCTTCCCCACAGTTCCGAAGGGGTAAGAAATCACCCGCCATAGAGGCTTTTCGCACCCTATCTGCCCCCCCCAACAGAGGAGCAACTATGGAGCCAAAATAGGCCCCCTACATTTGGGGGTTCCCGCCATTGGTCCAGTGCCCTAACTGTCTGTAACTCTTGAAGTTAGGGAAAGGTATGTCCAGAGGCACCTCAGCTTGTAACTTTGGGAATGCCACCCAGTTATGGAAATTGGCGAAAGTCGAACTCAGGCAGGGGTGGTATATCCTGCTGGAGCAGGAGCAAACTTCAGTCTGGTTTTGGCCCGCAGGGTACCGAACCATAGGAAACGGCCGGTAGTCAGTCCGGCCTGCCGGGCTTCAGCAGGAGCGGAGCAGGCAGTGTTTTTTGCCCACCAGGCGCTCTTCCGGGCAAAGTTGGAGCAGAACGCTTTTGGCCCCAGTGGTGGGGATGGTGTAGGTTTTCAGTTTGCGCAGCGCCAGGCCATGGGCCAGGCCGTAATGCCGGGCTTCGCCCCGTTCCTGTACCCAGCCGGGGCCTTTCAAGACCAACATGCGGTCAAACTGCGGCCAATAGGGCTTAAACCAGCTGAGCAGTTGCCGAAGGCGTGCCACAGCCCGGATGGTAAGCGTGTTGAATTGTTCCTTGGCCAGGATCTGCTCCGCCCGGCCGTGAAAGACCGGCACTTTCAAGCCGAGGTTTTGGATAATTTCTTCGGCCACTCGGGCTTTTTTGCCGATCGGTTCGCAAAGCCCGATGCGTAAATCCGGCCGGACAATGGCCAGCAGAGTGCCCGGCACACCGCCGCCGGAACCGACATCGAGCACCTTCTCCCCCTGCTGCAAAAACTCGGCAAAAACCAGGGAATCGACCACATCCCGGCCCACAAACTTTTCGTAGTCGGTATGCCGGGTGAGATTGATTTTTTGGTTCCACTCCCAGAGCAACCGGGCGAACCGGTCCAACAGGGCTACCTGGTCGTCCGGGAGAGCGATGCCATGTCGAGCCAGGGCCGCCGGAAAACTGTCCTCTCCCGCAGGGAGCGAACCAGCCGTCCTCTTCGGCGTTTCCTGAGCAGATGCTTCCGGAGGGTGGTCCGTTGGATTGTCGAAGGGATCGGATTTTGTTAGCATAAAAAAACCACTAGGGAAAAACAGGTTTGGACTGCCCAACGAAAAGCTCGGAGGGTTTACTTCGTTCAGGTGTCCTGAACGCGCATCAAAAACTCCGGTAAGATTTTAGCCGAATGGGAACACGTTAGCCGAATGAAACAATCGGCCTCTTCCCAGGCCGTCCAGAGGCCGGCCTGAGCCGTGCCGCAAGGCAGCGGCGTCCAAACCGGGTGAAGGGAAACCCCCGAGCAGGATCCCCACGCCCCAGCAATTTCGGCTAAGAGGTTGACCAAATATTCTACCGGATTCCTCCGACCATGGGAATGCCCCCAGAAGCAGGCCGCCGCAGACCGGGGACTGGCTGCGGAGGGGAAGCCGGCCCTTTCATGCGAACCGTCTTCGGTGGAAGGAGGTTTTTCCCCTCCCCAAGAGGAAAGCGGGCCTCCCTTGGGTGGAAACGGACGGTTCACTTTCGAGACTACCCTTTCTAAGGATTGCCCATGAGGTGGAGTTACTCTGAGGTAGCTGCTGAGTTTGAGCGGTGTTTTGGCCAAAGGCCCACCTGGATTGTTCGTGCCCCGGGCCGGGTGAATCTGATCGGCGAACACACCGACTATAACGAGGGGTTCGTATTGCCGCTGGCGATCGATCGGGCCATCTGGATTGCGCTTCGGCCCAGGTCGGATCGGACCGTTGCCGTCTATTCGGTCGATTTCCAACAGCAAAAGGAGTTTTCGCTGGACGGTTTGCGTCCCTGCCAGGATGGCTGGCTGGAATATCTGAAAGGGGTGGCATGGGTCTTGCAGGAGGAAGGGTTCCAGCTTACCGGGTGGGAGGGGATTCTGGGGGGCGATGTGCCGCAGGGGGCGGGGCTTTCTTCGTCGGCCGCCCTGGAGCTGGCTGCCGCCCGCTCCTTTGCCGCCGTAGCCGGGATTCCCTGGGACCCGGTCCGGATGGCCCTTCTGGGGCAAAAGGCCGAGAACCGATGGATCGGCGTCCAATGCGGCATCATGGATCAGTTGGTTAGTGCGGCGGGCCAGCAGGGCCATGCCCTGTTAATCGACTGCCGGTCTTTACAGACGGAACCGGTGCCTTTGCCTGCCGGCACGGCCGTGGTGGTGTTGGATACGGGGACCCGGCGGGGCCTGGTGGATTCGGCCTATAATGAACGGCGTCGGCAGTGTGAGACCGCCGCCCAAACCCTGGGGGTGCGGGCATTGCGGGATGTGGACCTGAAGCAGTTGGAGTCGGCAGCCCACCGATTGGACCCGGTTACCTTCCGCCGTGCCCGCCATGTGGTTACCGAAAACGCCCGGACCTTGCAGGCGGCCGAGGCGATGCGGCGGGGGGACAAAGATCGGCTTGGCCAACTGATGGATGCCAGCCATCAGAGCCTTCGGGACGATTATGAAGTCTCCAGCGAGGCGTTGAACCGGATGGTGGAGTTGGCCCGGTCCCACGGGGCCTGTTACGGCGCGCGGATGACCGGGGCGGGATTTGGCGGCTGTGCGGTGGCCTTGATTCGTGCAGCGTCGGCCGAGGAGTTTGTCGCCTCGGTTGGTCCGGCGTATCAAAAAGCCACCGGCCATCAGCCCGCCCTGTACGTCTGCCAGGCCACCCAAGGGGCCGAAGCCCGCCCCGGCTGAGCAGCACACCGAAGCCCGGTCCGGCTCCCCCAGGACAATAAACCGAAAACCGCCCCGGCTGAGCGGCACACCAACGACCGGCTCACCGGGGCGCCGACGACCGGCACGCCGAAGGGCCGGCTCGGCTAACCAGTGGGCCAAAGCCCCGCCCTGGCTCCCCAGGGCAAGACAACGGAAATCGGTCCGGCTAACCAGGGCGTCAAACTCTGTCCGGACTGTCCGATCAGCTAAGGGTACTCCAAAGCCATATACATTCGTTTGGTAGGATATGGATCCGATGTCGGATGCCGGTTTGCCGTATGAAATCTGGATCGGTCTGGAAGTCCATGTGCAACTGCTGACCGAAAGCAAGCTGTTTTGCGGGTGCAGCACCCGGTTTGGCGCTCCGCCCAATACGCAGACTTGTCCAGTCTGTATCGGGATGCCGGGCGTGTTGCCGGTGATGAATCGGCGGGCAGTGGAGCTGGCGCTTCGGGCCGCCTTGGCCCTCAACTGCCGGATCGCACGCCTGACAAAATGGGACCGCAAACAGTATTATTATCCCGACCTGCCGAAGGGGTATCAGATCAGCCAGTATGACCTGCCGATCGGTTCGGACGGCTACCTGGAGATCGAAGATCCCAAGGGCCGATTCTCTGCCAAGCGGATTGGCATTCAGCGGGTCCACCTGGAGGAAGACGCCGGCAAAAGTATGCACGACGAGAAGGCGGGCGTAGCGGACAGCCGAATCGACCTGAACCGGGCCGGCACCCCGCTTTTGGAAATCGTCAGCCGACCGGACATCCGCTCGCCCGAAGAGGCCAAGGCGTACCTGGAGGAACTGAAATTGCTCATGTGGTATCTGGCCGTTTCCGACTGCAACATGCAGGAGGGCAGCCTCCGGGTGGATGCCAACATCAACATCCAGATACCGACGCCGGACGGTCCGGTGGCCGCGCCGATTGTGGAAGTGAAAAACATGAACAGCTTCCGGGCGGTGGAACGGGCCATGGCCTACGAAGCCCAGCGCCAGTACGAACAGTACCTCCAAACCGGTCGAAAAAAAGGCGATCCTGGCACGCACAAGACCACCCGGCTCTGGGACGATGCGGCCGAGATCACTCGGCCCATGCGGAGCAAAGAAGAATCGAGCGATTACCGGTATTTTCCTGATCCGGATCTAGTGCCGGTGGTGTTTACGGAGGAGCAGATCGAGTCGGCCCGGCAAGCGTTGGGGGAACTGCCAGCCAGTCTGCGACGCCGATTGCAGACCGACTGGGGCCTGTCGGCCTATGATGCCCAGGTGCTGGTTGGGCAGGGGCGGGAGTTCGTCGATTATTTCCTTCAGGTGGCCCAAAGTTGCGGCGATCCGAAACTGGCCAGCAATTGGATGCAGCAGGATGTGCTTCGCTGGCTGAACGAGCGGGGCATTTCCATCCGGCAGTATCCGGTTTCCGCGGAGCAGTTGGCCCGGCTTTTGGGTAAAGTTCGCCAGGGGGAGCTGACGACCAGTCGGGCCAGAGAGGTGCTGGCCCAGATGGTCGCCGAGGGGTGTTCTATGGAGGCGGCCATCCAGGCCCTGGGAATTACCCAGGTCGATGAATCGGAACTGCTGGCCCTGTGCGAGCAGTTAGTGCGGGAAAACCCGAAGATTGTGGCCGAGGTCCGCCAGGGGAAGCTGAAAGCCGTCGGTGCTCTGGTCGGCCAGGTGAAAAAGAAAAACCCTAACGTGGACCCGGCCCGAGTGCAGGCGTTGTGCCTGAAACTGATCCAGGACTCCGGCCAGTGAAAGGGAGGGCCTGTCTCCCCGGTGATCCGCCTCCCGCCTGGGGCGTGATGAGGAAAAAGAAAAACCTGGGTTAGGTCTTTTGCTAGCACTGCAAGCACCGGGAGGAGGGGCAAAAATCTAACTTCTTAACTTATAAAGACTTATGGCAAATTTGCTACATTCGGCTAAATTCGGCTAAAATGTTACGGAAAATGGATACCCCAAGGAGGGGCTAGTTATAAGTTTCGATA
>Ga0308389_1000793_pt1 | contig 22835 bp, 17 predicted proteins | sample Hotspr2Sample148_FD_202362 | JGI IMG/M metagenome (GOLD analysis project Ga0308389, IMG submission 202362) | Hot spring phototrophic mat microbial communities from Mushroom Spring, Yellowstone National Park, Wyoming, United States - 20040719_148 ... | reverse complement strand
ATCGAATGCCCGTCAGGGCATTAAGACAAAATCCACTTTGTTTGAATAAATTTGGCATTATGGACAATTAACTGCCAACGACCCTTGGGCGTGTGATGGCAAACCATCCACGAATAGCTCACGAGTACACGAATGGGGCTATTTTGGGTGTGTTCGTGACGTAACACAGAATTTATCCTGTGCGACGACGGTATCATTGAATGCCTGCAAGGGAATTACGACCCTCGCAATAATGGGTGCCCTCATGTCGCCGCTCATGTCATCATCTTCAAATCTCCGTCAGGGCAATTTAAAAGGGCGTGGCGATGCTACGCCCTAATTTTAGCGACCGCTCAGAATCATGAAATGCCCGCCAGCGTAGGACAAATTTGCAAAATTTGTCCTACGACCCCATGCTTCGTGGTATAAGTTTCCTGCAACTGGGGTGTAGTCGCCCAGAGCACGCCTCGTGAAGACCGGGACGGTGGGCGCTCCGGCAGGCGCAGAGCTACCGGGTGGACGAAGGTGTAGTCCGGACGAGCACGCCGTCGCAAGACGGAGGACTGGGGAGTGTCCGGCCCCCAGACGTCAACCCGGTAGGGTCATCTCATCCTAGCCCATCCGAACCTGTCTAGGGGATTAAGATGATAAAGTAACCCGGTGGTGCAGATTACGCAGAAAGCACGCCTGTACAGGAGATGCGATCCTAGCGTAAGATCGCCTGGGTTTTTTGTTTGCGTTGTCAAATGCGCTCTCAGTACAAATGGCGAACTGGTCAGATTCATCCCATGCCCGTCAGGGCAAAATTGCGGAAGCATGGCTTTCGCACTCCAAAAGTGGAGGCACGGCTTCTGCGCTCCACAAGCGGCCTAAGCGCGCTTCCCCGATAGCGCCAGAAACACGTCCTCCAGGCTGGCTTCGACCGCCTGCAGGCGCGCCGCGCCAAAGCCAGCCTGGTGCAGTTCCTCGAGCAAGCGCTCTGGCTGCACCTCTCTGGGCAGGATCACCCGCAGATGATCGCCGCTCAACCCAACCCGCAACGGAAGCGCCGAGGCTTCTAAAGAAACCAAAGCCTCCATCAGCGGGTTGGCAAAAACGTCATAAGCCAGGCCGGGCAGGGCCTCTTTTTTCAGTTGCGCCGGCGTATCCAGGGCAAGGAGTTTACCCTCGCGCATGATCCCCACTCTGCCGCAGTACTCAGCCTCGTCCATGTAGTGGGTGGTCACCAGCGCGGTTACCCCTTCGTTGACCAGATCATAGATTAAATCCCAAAAGGCGCGCCGCGCCGTCGGATCGACCCCGCTGGTCGGCTCATCCAGAAAGAGCAGTTGCGGGTGATGCACAATGGCAATGGCGAGGGCAAGCCGTTGTTTCCAGCCGCTTGACAAATCGCTTACCCTGGTAGGCCGTTGAGGGGTCAATTCCACCCGTTCCAGTGTCCCCTGAATCTGACTCTCGTTCCGAACGCCATAGACCCCGGCATAAAAGCGCAGGTTCTCTTCAACGGTCAGCTCGTGGTATAGCGAGAATTTTTGCGACATATAGCCACACTCGCGGCGGATGGCTTCCGATTGGCGCCGGATGTCATAGCCCAAGACCTGGGCGCTGCCTTCGCTGGGCAAAAGCAATCCCAACAACATGCGGATGGTGGTCGTTTTGCCGCTGCCATTCGGGCCAAGATAGCCGACGACCTCGCCGCGCTGCACTGTAAAGCTGACGTGATCGACGGCTGTGAAATCGCCAAAGCGTTTGGTCAGTCCCTCCACCCGAATGACTTCATCCATGGCTTTCGCCTTCCAGGAGGGCAATGAACACATCTTCCAGTTGGGCTTCGATGGGCCGCAGGTGGGTGATTTTGCCACCAGCCTGGGCAGCGCGCCTTTGCAACCGGGCAGCGATTTGCTCGCTTTGTTCTGCCAGCACCTGCAAGTGCAGGCGGTCGCCGAAACGCTGGGCGTTGAGCACACCTGGCTCTTGCAAAGCTAGTTGGCGCAGGAGGGGTAACGGCTCTCCCCTCACTTCAAAGATTCTGCCGCTCAAACTTGCCCGCAGACTGGCCGGTGTGCCTTCGATCAGGATTTTTCCCTGGCGCATGAAGTGCACGCGCAGACAGCGCGCCGCTTCGTCCATATACGGCGTGCTGACCAGGATGGCCGTGTGTTCGTGGGCAGCCAGGCGGATGATCAGTTGCCAGAAATCCTGGCGGGTCAGCGGATCGACGCCGGTGGTGGGTTCATCCAGCAGGAGAACCTTGGGGGAATGCACTAGCGCGGCTGCCAGACCGAGCTTTTGTTTCATCCCGCCGGAGAGGTTGCCAGCCAGACGTTCTTTGAAGTCCGCCAGACCGACAAACGCTAGGATGTTCAGGCAGCGCGGCAGCCATTCTGCGCCGCGCAGGCCGCGCGCTTCGGCAAAAAAGCGGATATTCTCCATCACGGTCAATTCTTCATAAAGGGAAAAGCGTTGTGGCAGATAACCGATCTGGTCGCGAGCTTGTTCGGTTTGCCGTTGAATGTCATAGCCACCCACTCGAATCCAACCGCCGTCTAATTTCAATGCGCCACAGATCAGGCGTAAGGTGGTCGTTTTTCCGGCCCCATCCGGGCCAACCAGCCCGACAATTTCCCCCGACTTGACCGTGAGGGTGAGCTGATCCACCGCGCAAAGGCTGCCAAATCGCTTGGTGATCTGGCTAGCTTCGATGAGCGTTGTGGGCTCATTCGGCGTAGGTCCTGCTGATGGTGGAGGAGGTTGAGCCATGGTTCTCCCTGTTCCAGGGTTGTTTCCGAGTCTTTATGGAACGAAACGCACATCTACCGGCATACCGGGTTTGAGTTTGCCTTGCGGATTGCTCAGTTGCAACTGAATGGCAAAGACGGTGGTGCGGCGGCCTTCTTCGGTCTGGACGTTGCGGGGGGTAAATTCGGCTTGATCACTGATTCGCTGCACCACGGCTTCAAAGCGCTCGCCAGGGAAGGAATCGGCCGTGACCACGGCTGTCATCCCCAGTTGGATGCGACCATACTGGTCTTCGGGGATGTAAACCGTGATGGTCAGTTTGTCCAGATTGCCCAATACGATTGCGGTAGCGCCAGCTTGCAACACCTCGCCGACCTCGATGGCGCGGCTGAGCACCACCCCATTCAGCGGGGCATAGACGGTGAGTTTGGCAAGCTGGGTTTCAATGAGGGCGACTTCGGCCTGGGCTTGGGCAACGGCAGCCCGGGCTTGTTCCAGATTCGCTTCGGCTTGGGCAACGCCGATTTGAGCCTGTTCCAGAGCTGCTTGGGCTTGTTTGACGCTGCTTTGCGCCGCCAGAATTTGCAACGAATCGCCGCCGCGGTATTTTGCCACCAGACGATCCTGAGCGAGTTCATATTGCTCAATCGCCACCATCCAGCGGGCGCGCGCCTCGATAATCTCTTTGGAAAGCTTGACCTCTTTGAGCAAGTTGAGATACTCCTTCTGAGCAGCTTCCAGTTCGGCTTTGGCGCGATCGTAAACTTCCTGGGCGGCGTCTTCCAAGGCTTGTTCGGCGGTTTCAAATGTCTTTTGATCGGCGTGCTTCTCCGCTTTGTTCTGACCGGTGTTGCGGTCTTCTTCCTCTTCATTGTCCTCATTGGCAGCTTCGGCGCGATCAAGAGTCTCCTCGGCAATTTCAAAGGAAACCCTGGCTATGGCAAGCCGATCTTCCGCCTGTACGAGTTGAGTATAGCCTGCCTGCTCCAGCAAGGCTCGGTAGGCTGCGTGGGTCTCATCTACAGCCTGCTGGGCAGACTCGACCGCTTTTTCAAGGGCTGTAATTTGTTCGCTCTTCTCAAAATACCAGTCCGGCAAATTGAACTGGTAAGGGACACTTTCCCGCCAGGCCTTCTCGCGAGCGCGTTCATCGCTTTTGCGCGCTGTTTCAATCGCAATCCGAACCTGAATTTGGGCAAGCTCGAGATTTGCCTGAGCAAGGGATAGATTTGCCCGCGCTGCCTGGGTGCCGCTCTCGGCTGCTTTCAAGCCAGCCCTGGCAGCTTCCAAAGCAGCTAAGGCGCGCTGGTGTTGGGAAGATAAAAGGGCGTCATCCAGGCGAAACAACGCCTCGCCAGCCTGCACAGTTTGACCTTCCTCTACCAAAACCTCGCTAACCTTGCCGGATAGCTCCGCAGCCAGATTGACCTCGACCGTTTCCACCGTCCCGGAGGCTTTCAAAACCCCATTCACCCCCAGCGAACGCTGACGCAACCAGGTATAAAGGCCAAAGCTGCTAAAAAGGATGACGAGAAGGATGGGAATGATCCAACGTTTTTGATGAGCCATCGTTAGTCTCCTACTTGAGTTTGTGGGTTTAATCCAGCCGCTTGCGGAAGCGGCGGGCGGCCGCGCCCATCAGCACCAACCCGAACAGGGTCAACGCAAGAACCGGCTCTCTCAAGGCGCTCAACTCGACCCCTTTAAGGAGCAGGGCGCGAATGATGACCAGATAGTAGCGTAAGGGGAAGAGATACGAGATCCATTGCAACACTTTTGGCATCGCTTCGAGCGGAAAGAAGAACCCTGAAAGGAAAATGCTGGGAAGCAAGGTCATCCAGACGGTTAACATGGCTTCCTGTTGGGTGTTGGCAATGGTTGAGCCAAACAAGCCGATGCCCAGACTGGAAAGTAAAAACAGCCCCGAAAGGCCCAGGATCAAGCCAAGATCGCCCCGCACCGGCACATCGAACCACCAGGCACCCAAAACCAAAACCTCAATGGTGTTGATGATCGCCAGCACCACGTAGGGAAAGAGCTTTCCAATCACCAGTTCAAGCGGGCGAATGGGTGTGACGATTAGTTGTTCGATCGTCCCTCGCTCGCGTTCGCGCACAATGGCCGTGGCGGTGAGAATCGAGGTCAGGGCGTATAAGATCATCCCGATCACCCCTGGGATCATGAAATAAGCACTGACCAGATCGGGGTTGTACCAGACCTGCGTGCGGACTTCCAGAGGGGTTTGGAGCTGAATGCCAAACCCCAGGCGCTGCGTGCGTTTGCTCAGAATGGTCGTGGCGTGGGCTTGCCCGATCAATTGAGCGGCGGAGAGGGCGGTTGAGGCGACAGTAGGATCGCTGCCATCCAGGACAAAGGCGACGCTTGCCCGTTCGCCGCTATTTAGCCTTTTGCTGTAGTCCGGCGGGATGATCAACCCGGCCCGCACAACGCCGCGATCGATCAGATCGCGCAATTCGCGCTCGGAGCCGACGAGGCGGTCAATGCGGAAGTAATCCGCAGCGCGGTAGGCATCCAACAAACGGCGGGCGGCTGAACTGCGATCTTGATCAAGAACGGCCAGGGGAACATTACGCACGTCGTTGGTGGCCGCATAGCCGAGCAAGAAAAGCTGCAGGATGGGAATGATGATGATCAACGCCAGCGTGCGCGGATCACGGCGGATCTGGATAAATTCTTTGCGGATCAGGGCCATTAAGCGCGAATTGATCATGTTGGATTCTCCTTCACCAAAATGCCGTGCAGGAAAATATCGATAAAATCATCCAGGACGTGGGTATCGCCGCCAAGCGTTGGGTTATTGGCGGCGATAAACCGCGTGACGTAGTAGGCAAAAAACATCCCCAGGAAAGCTCTGGCTAAGACGAAGGGAGGAAAGGGACGGAGATTGCTGTTTTGGGCGACAAAATTTTGAATGAAAGCGGTCAACAGCGGGGCGTTCTTTTCCAGCAAGCGCGGAATGTGAGCGGCGCGAAATTCGACCAGTTCGATGAAAAAGAGATTGAGGAAATCGTGCCGTTGATCTAAATGAGCCGCGATAAATTGGGTGGCGCGCTGAACAAATTCGGGGACGCTTGGGGCTTCCATCTCGGCCAGCCTGGGTAAAATTTCAAAAATTGGGTGATAGCGTTCTAAGACGGCGACGAAGATTTGCTCTTTACTTTGAAAATGATTGTAAATGCTGGCAACGGCGAGATTGGCTGCCTGGGCAATCTGGCGCATGGAGGTGCCATGATAGCCGTTTTGGATAAACAAGCCATAAGCCGCGCGCACGATTTCAGCCTGGGTTTGCTCACCGCGCAGGGATTTTTCGTCTGCAGACATTCTGCCTCCGTCTGTTTGAATAGAAACGAACGTTCGTTTGTATTTTGGCACTGAATGAGAAAATTGTCAAGCAAAAGATGATTAGACTTGTGACAACCTGCCATCACAAGGTGTTTTGATAATCTGCCGAGAGAACCATCCACGAACTGACCACGAATAAACGAATGGAAGCGCCTGGTTTCAATAGCACGAGGTCGCTTGCGTTATTCTGGCAAAGTATGTGCAAAAAGGGGAACCAAACCAATGGCAAAAATGTCTTAATCATTACTAATCTTTTTAGGCGCTATATTTCAATAATAAATTAATGAGTTGCTTGTCAAAATGGCAATTTAGTGTTACGGTAAAGGTACACTGGCATCAAGGTTGCAACAAATCATTGGAGACTGTCCCGCTACAGCTTGGACGTGTTTTTCATCGTTTTACCAGGAGTGTGTGATATGAAACCTCGTTTGGCGCAAATCTTAATCGGGTTGGTAGTAATTGGCGTGATGATCGGGGTGAGCGTTTTCCTCATCCAGCGCCATTTCCGTCCCGCTTTTGCTCCGTTGCAAGTTCTTGCCGAAGCAGGTCCGCCCACCTCGGTGGTGCTTCAAGCCAATCAAGCTGCCGAACTGGCTTCGGCGGATGGTAAAGTTCTCGCTACTTTCGCCGCCGGCTCGGTGAGCAGTCCCTTAACGGTCACGCTGCAGACCTTGAGCCAGCCCCTATCTGTCGTCGAAGACTGGCGGGGCAGCCCCTTACAAGCCTTCTTTCTCAAAGCTCAAGATGACCAGGGGCAGCCGGTGGGAAGCCTTGCTCAACCTTTCCAGCTTACCCTTTCCTATTCGGATGAAACGCTCAGCAGCGCGCAGGAAAGCCAGTTGACCCTTTTCCGCTGGGATGAAGATCGTCTGGGTTGGCAAGAGGCAAGCCGCTCCTGCGACCCTGCCCAAGACTCCCTGCTGGATAGCGAACAGAATCGGGTTCTCACGACCGTGTGCCAGTTTGGCGAGTTTGCCTTCTTTGTCAACAGCCCACCCCCCAGGTTCTCATTCCTGCCGCTGATCATGACGTTTCTGGAAGGGCAAACTCTGGAGGGAACGGTAACCGACCTGAAGGGCAATCCGATCCCAGGGGTAGCCGTGCGTGCCAATGGATCGCTCGCCACCTATACCGACGAAGAAGGCCAGTATCGCTTGAGCGGTTTACCGAACGGTGCGCTGACCATTGAGCTCAGCAAACAGGGCTATGTCTTTCCGGCGAATGGTTCACAAATCGATCTGACCGAAAGCAACCAGTTCAACTTTACCGCCTTGCAGCAAGCCGGATGTTATGAATTAATCGACAATGGCACGTTCGAGAAGAACCGCGCCTGGCAGATTTTGGGTTCTACCGCTCCGGCTTCCTATTCAACCGCTTTAGCCCGCAGCGGCAATCGCTCGATGCGCAGCGGCATTTTGAAAGGCGGCGAGAATCGCTATAGTTTTTCCCTCTTCAGTCAGGAATTTGACATTCCGCTGAACACCACTTCGGTCGTGTTGAACCTGTGGATTTACCAGAATACCACCGAAGATACCACGACCGCTCAAAGTGAAGCAGCCGCCGAAATTGAAACGATACCCTACGCCCCTGCGGCGGTGAATTTGCCCCTGGCAGGGATTGACATCAACTATGCCGGTCTGTTCGACAGCAACGACAACTTACTGACGGCAAATTATCTGTTCTGGACGCGCCAGAAATCCACCAATTGGCAGAACAAAGCCTATCAACTGGTGAACTTTGACGGGCGGCGCGTGCGCCTCAAAATCGGCACCTATAACGATGGCAGCGGCGGGGTGACCAATATGTTCACCGATGATGTCTCTTTAGAGGTGTGCGTCAATCCGCCGGCCGTGACCGATTTAATCGTCAACGGAGGTTTCGAGAACAATAAAGGGTGGGCGCGCTTGAACGCCGATAATCCGTCCCTGCAACCTCAATATACGACCGAACGCAAACGCAGCGGCAGTCGCGCGATGTTTGCCGGGGTCAAGACCAAAGGCTCGGCGCTGCAAGGGTACTCACCCTTCGAGCAGGTGATCACCATTCCGGCCGGCTCGACCAATCCGGTGCTGGAGTTCTGGTTGTGGACGCAAAGCGGCGAATCAAACTTGACCGCTACGGCTGAAGAGCTACCGCCGCCTGGTTCACTCTCCTTACAAGCGGAGCCAAATAACGATATCCAATATGTGGCTATTCTGGATACCAACCGTAAAGTGCTCCAGTACCTGGTCTGGCAGCGCACCGACACCCAAAGCTGGAAAAAATTCACCTTTAACCTGAGCGCCTACATTGGCAAAACCTTTATTTTGCGCTTTGGCGTGTATAACGATGGCGATGGCAGGGTCAGCTCGATGTTTGTGGATGATGTCTCGTTGACGATCAATACCAGTGCTGGGCCGACACCGACCCCGACCTTGACGCCGACCCCGACCAATACGCCCACGCCTACCAATACGCCCACACCCACCAACACGCCCACGCCAACCCTGACGGTTACCCCCGCTTGCGGGCCGAATCTGTTTGCCAACAGCGGCTTTGAAAACAACAGCGGCTGGGATATTCGCGACTCACCGGTAAAACCCTTCTATACGACAGCGTGGAAATATCAGGGCGCTCGCTCCATGTTTGCGGGTGTCGCTACCAAAGGGTCAACGGCGAGTGGCTACTCGGTCTTTCAGCAAATGGTCACCATCCCGGCCGGCGCAGTGAACAGTCGCATTGAGTTCCGCATGTATCCCATCAGCTACGAATCGAACTTGCTGACCGCCGAACAGCAGGTTTTGGATGAAGCAGGGCTCACTTCTACTCCAACGAACGATGTCCAGTATGTGGCAATCCTCGATACCAACCAGAATCTTCTGGCTTACCTGCTCTGGCAGCGCAGCAATAACCGCGTCTGGGAGCTGAAGACTCTGCCGGTTGGCGCCTATGCCGGTCAAACGATTATCGTTCGCTTTGGGGTCGCCAACGACGGGGATGGCGATGTCACTGCCATGTACATCGACGAAGCCTACTTGTGGGCTTGTCCGTAGGACCCCTTAACCCTCACCCCCGGCCCCTCTCCCAGGGCGGGAGAGGGGAGTTTGCCCTCACCCCCGGCCCCTCTCCCAGAACGGGAGAGGGGAGTTTACCCTCAGCCCTGGCCCCTCTCCCAGGGCGGGAGGGGGGAGTTAGCCCTCACCCCCAGCCCCTCTCCCAGAACGGGAGAGGGGAGTTTGCCTTCAGCCCCGGCTCCTCTCCCAGAACGGGAGGGGGGAGTTTGCCCTCACCCCCAGCCCCTCTCCCAGAACGGGAGAGGGGAGTTTGCCCTCACCCCCGAATATCAGAATTTTATAAGAATTTTCAACTCACCTCTTGACTTAAGCGAAAAAATTCGATAAGATTTAGGCGCAAGTTAGCACTCTCGGAGTTCGAGTGCTAACTTGTCGCCATGTAAATCGTCCATCAAAACCATTTTCTCAAGGAGGTTTGTATGTCCATTACTCTTAAACCACTCGGCAACCGGGTTGTGGTCGAGCCCATCGAGCAAGAAGAGGTGACCGCAGGCGGGATTGTCTTGCCAGAAACCGCCAAAGAAAAACCCCAAAAAGGCAAAGTGTTATCGGTCGGACCAGGCGAGCGGGATGAAGAAGGCAAGCGTATCCCCCTGGACGTCAAAGAGGGAGATACCGTCCTCTTTGCTAAGTATGCCGGCACCGAAATCAAGATCGACAACAAAAAACTGCTCATCTTACGCGAGAGCGATCTCTTAGCCATTGTAGAAACCAAATAAATCTTAGCAACGAAGGAGAATGACCTATGGCAGCAAAACAACTTGTCTTTTCCGAAGAAGCACGCCGTAAATTACAACGCGGCATGGATCTTTTAGCCACCGCAGTGGTTACCACGCTTGGCCCGAAAGGGCGCAATGTCGCGGTTGACCGCAAATTCGGTTCCCCCACCATTACCCACGATGGCGTCTCTGTCGCCAAAGAAATTGAACTGGAAGACCCCTTTGAGAATATGGGTGCGCAACTGCTTAAAGAAGCAGCTACCAAGACGAACGATATTGCCGGCGATGGTACAACGACCTCTACGGTGTTAGCTCATTCCATCGTCACCGAAGGGATGAAGAACCTGGCCGCTGGCGCCAACCCCATGCTGCTCAAGCGGGGCATCGAAGCCGCCACCAAAGCTGTTGCCGATAAAATCCGCAGCCAGGCGATTGAAATCACCACCAAAAATGAAATTGCCAACGTCGCTTCGATATCTGCTCAGGATCGCGCCATTGGTGACCTGATCGCTGAAGTGATGGACAAAGTTGGGAAAGACGGCGTGATCACCGTCGAAGAATCTAAGGGCCTGGAGTTCGAAACCGAGTATGTCGAAGGTATGCAATTCGACCGCGGTTACATCTCGCCCTACTTCATCACCGATCCTGAACACATGGAAGCGGTTATCAACGATGCCTTTGTTCTCATCCATGATAAGAAAATTTCGGCCGCCTCGGATATTGTCCCCATCCTCGAGAAACTTGTGCAGATTGGCAAGCGCGATCTGCTCATCATCGCCGAGGATGTAGATGGTGAAGCGCTGGCTACCCTGGTGCTGAACAAGCTGCGCGGCATGTTGAATGTCGTTGCCGTGAAAGCCCCAGGCTTTGGTGATCGACGCAAAGCCATGCTGCAGGATATTGCCATCCTGACCGGCGCCACTGTCATCTCCGAGGAGACCGGCCGCAAGCTGGAGAGCGCCTCGGTGCAAGACCTGGGTCGGGCTGAGAAAGTGGTGGTCGATAAAGATAACACCACTATCGTTGGCGGCAAAGGTGACCCGGCGCAGATCAAAGGTCGCATCGAGCAAATTCGCGTTGAGATGGAGAAGAGCACCAGCGATTATGATCGCGAAAAGCTCAATGAACGCCTGGCGAAACTCTCCGGCGGTGTGGCCATCATCCGCGTTGGGGCTGCCACCGAGACCGAGCTGAAAGAGAAGAAGCACCGTGTTGAGGATGCCCTCTCGGCAACCCGCGCCGCAGTTGAGGAAGGTATCGTGCCCGGTGGTGGGGTGGCGCTGATCAATGCCATGAGCGCCCTGGATGACCTCAAGATGGATAACGAGGATGCTCAAATTGGGGTCAACATCGTGCGCCGCGCCCTCGAAGTACCCCTGCGCAAGATCGCCGAGAACGCCGGCAAAGACGGTTCGGTGGTGCTGGAGACCGTGCGCCGTGTCCAGAAAGATCAGAACAACCCCAATATCGGCTACAATGTGCTCACCGAGCAGTATGTCGATATGGTCAAAGACGGCGTGATTGACCCCGCCAAAGTGACCCGCGGCGCTTTGGAGAACGCTACTTCCATCGCAGCCATGATCCTGACCACGGAAGCGCTCATCACAGAAGTGCCCGAAAAAGAAAAACCTGCCCCGCCTCCGATGCCCGAATACTAAACCGCAACCGGCGAGGTACGCGTCCACAGCGAGGCCCTGAACTTTGTAGAGACGTTGCCTTGGACAACGTCTCTACAATACTAGTCAGGGTTCTTTTCGGGTCAGGCAAAGCGGAGAGCAGCGCTCAACAGAAAGAACCCCGTCAGGCGCGTTTGAGCTCAATGGAAGATTGCCCTGCTAACGGATACCTTGCAATGACCGGGCTCACCGTTGAGAAAGCAATCGGATTGTTGACGGGACGAGTAGATTGTGATAGAATGGCCGTCGCATGGGCGCGTAGCTCAATGGCAGAGCAGTGGCCTTTTAAGCCATTGGCTGAAGGTTCGAGTCCTTCCGCGCTCACTTTCTTTTTAAGGAAGTTCGGGTTTTAAAGGAATGATTAAGATCAGGTTTGAAGAATCTGTTCACTTTGCAAAATGGATATATAATCAGCAAAGTCTGTCGGGAAAGCGATAGACCCATCTAATCAAAAAACACATCTTTTGAAGATCAGGAGGATGATCTATGCGCCGCATCTTGATACCTACCACATTGATCCTTTTTGTTTTGCTCCTTGTCGGGCTGGTAAATCCCGTCGCTGCTCAAGAGGGGTCTACAACGCCCGAACCTACTCCATGGCCGTTAACGCTCTTTACCAACTATCCCAGCCAGGTGGTGGGGATTGGAGAAACGGTTAACATTCCGTTGATTTTGCGAGGGGGCACGAAACCCCAGGTTGTCCAACTGGAAACTGTCAAAGCCCCAGAAGGTTGGACGGTCACCTTCCGCGGGGGCGGTAAGATCGTGAAATCGGCTTTCGTAGATCCGAAAGAGGATAGCGATGTCGATTTGCGCCTGGAACAGCCCAAGGATGTCCAACCCGGTGATTATACGTTCACCTTGCGCGCCAAAGGGGAGGGGGAACAAAGCGAGTTAACCATTCAAATCACCATTCAAGAGAAGACCCCGCCATCGATTTCCCTCACCGTTGATTTGCCTACCCTGCGCGGCTCGCCTACCCAGACTTTCCGCTATGATGTAAATCTAAAAAACGACGGTAGTGATGAACTGTCGGTCAATCTGTCTGCTGAGGTAAACCCGCAATTTCAGGTCAAATTCCGCTTCTCTGGACAAGAGATCACCAGCCTGCCCTTACCCTCCAAAGACACCAAGCGGCTGTCTGTCGAAGTTCAACCAATCTCGAACGTTTCCGCCGGCAGTTACCCCATTAAGCTGATTGCTGAAGGCCCGAATGCGCGGGCAGAGCTAGAGCTGGTTGCCGAGGTCACGGGGCAAGCGGAAATCTCGCTGACCGCCCCCGATGGTCGGCTTTCGGGACAGGCGTATGCCGGGCGTGATTCATCCTTGAAGGTGATTGTGCGCAACAACGGCAGCGCGCCGGCCCGCAATGTCCAACTGAGTTCCAGCGAACCCAGCGGTTGGACGGTCTCATTTGATCCGCAGACCATCGAGCAGATCCCGGCCGGTGAACAGGTGGAAGTAAACGCCACCATCCGCCCCAGCGAGAAAGCGGTTGCCGGTGACTATATCGTCAATATTACCGCCCGCCCTAATGAAGGAGCCAGCAAATCAGCCGAATTTCGGATTACCGTGTTAACCTCCACCTTGTGGGGAGTAGTGGGAATTGTCTTGATCGCGATCGCCGTTGGCGTGGTTGCTATGGCGGTGATGCGGTTTGGCCGTCGCTAACGTAGAAAGGAGGTCAGGGATGAGCGAGTACGTTATCGAAACCGTTAACCTGACCAAAAAATACGATGGATTTACCGCGGTTAATAATCTGAATTTGCGGGTGGAAAAGGGTGAAGTCTTTGGTCTTCTCGGTCCGAACGGGGCCGGGAAGACCACCACCATCCTGATGCTTTTAGGGCTGACCGACCCGACCTCCGGGAAAGTGACGGTACTTGGGATGGATCCCACCCGCAAAACCCTCAGCGTCAAATCGAAAGTTGGTTACATTCCAGACACGGTCGGTTTCTATGACGAACTGACGGCCAGGGAAAACCTGATCTACATTGCAAAGCTGAACGGTTTATCCGGCTCCGCTGCCTACCAGCGCATCGATGAGGTGCTGGCCCGCGTCGGTTTAGCAGATGTTGCCGATCAGCGAGTGGGAACCTACTCGCGCGGCATGCGCCAACGGCTGGGCGTTGCCGACGTGCTGATCAAGCAACCTCAACTGATCATCATGGATGAGCCCACCCAGGGACTGGATCCAGAACGAGCGCGCGAATTTCTCCACATGATCCGTTCGCTCAAAGAAGAAGGGATCACCATTTTGCTGTCCTCTCATCTGCTCCATCAGGTGCAAATCGTGTGCGACCGGGTCGGGCTTTTCCACCGCGGGAAAATGGTTCTCGAAGGCACCGTCAGTGAACTGGCGAAAAAAGTGCTGGGGCGTGCCTATCGGGTGGTGCTCGAAGCGCAGGGCTCTCCGCAAGTCATTCTGCAAGCTCTCGAGAAGGTACCAGGACAGGTTGGGGTGCGTCATCTGGAAGGCACCCGCTATGAAGTTGAAGCCGAAAGCGATATCCGTCCGGAAGTAGCCAGAGCCGTTGTGCAAGGCGGGGCAAATTTGCTGGGCTTAGAGGTCGAGGCACAAAGCCTGGATGAAATCTATGCCCGCTACTTTGAGGAGGTGAAACATGCCCAAAAGGAGTAAACCCTCTTCTCCAGCCGTAGAACGCGAAGGGTCACCCTGGACCGGTCTATGGGCAGTGGTCACCAAAGAAATGGCCGACCACATGACCAGCGCGCGCATGCGCATTCTGGAAATCTTGATCGTGTTGACGGCCGCCGGGTCGGTCTATGCGGCCATGTCCGTCTTACGGGAAACCATCGGACAAGACCCGTTCCTTTTTCTCAAGTTGTTTACCACTTCTAAGGATCCACTGCCCGCCTTTATCAGTTTCCTGGTCTTTTTGGTGCCTTTGATCAGCATTGCGTTGACCTTTGACTCGATTAATGCTGAGTTCAGTCGGCGCACCATGTCGCGGGTGCTAGCCCAACCCATTTACCGCGATGCGTTGTTGATGGGCAAGTTCTTAGGGGCGTTTTTTACCCTTGCTCTCGTCCTGACCGCTATCTGGTTGCTCATCTTTGGCTTGGGCATCGTTGGCTTAGGGTTGCCTCCGAACACGGAAGAGGTGGCGCGCAGCCTGCTGTTCTTGTTAACTACGATCTTTTATGGCGGAATATGGCTGGCGGTGGCGATGGTCTTTTCGATCGTGTTTCGCCAGCCAGCAACGGCTGCCCTGGCATCCATTTCGGTCTGGCTGTTCTTCACCGTGTTCTGGGGCATTTTGGCAAGTTTATTTGCTCAGATCATCAGTCCGGTTCAAATCGGTACCTTAACCGAAATCGTGCGGCAGACCGAAACTCAACTGGCTCTCTCGCGCCTTTCCCCCAACACGCTCTATGCCGAAACGATGCTGGCGTTGTTGCAACCAACCGTGCGTAGCACTGGCTTGTTGTTGCCCTTCCAGTTGGAAGGTGCTGTGATGGGATCGCCGCTGCCCTTGCGGCAAAGCGTGCTGATCATCTGGCCGCAATTCACCGGCTTGATCGCCATCACGATTCTGCTCTTTGCTCTCAGCTACGTCCTCTTCCAACGCCAGGAAATCCGCGCCTGAGAGACATTGGCAGCGCAAAGTAAGCCTCCCGCCTGATCACAAAGCGGGAGGTTGCTTTGTATTGCAGGAGTTGGACTCCCCTCACCCCCGACCCCTCTCCCAGGGCGGGCGAGGGGAAAGACCCTCACCCCCAGCCCCTCTCCCGGGGCGGGCGAGGGGAGAGACCCTCACCCCCGGCCCCTCTCCCGGGGCGGGCGAGGGGAGAGACCCTCACCCCCGGCCCCTCTCCCAGGGCGGGCGAGGGGAGCAGCCCTCACCCCCAGCCCCTCTCCCAGGGCGGAAGAGGGGAGAAGACTTTGAGGGCGGGGAATCAATCAGCGGGATAGCCTAAATTGGCTACCCCGCTGGCGCATTTTCTAAGACCGAAAGGTCAGGGTTTAAGGAAACGGATGAGGCTCGGTCTCAACGGCATAGTCGGCTGCACCCTTAAAGATCGGTTGACCGACCACTTCTTCATTGTCTGTCCAGCCCATAATAGCGAATTTCAGGTTGGTCACATTGTAACCCAGAAGCATTAAGGCGACTGCGGCTGCCTCACCGGTGTGCCCGGTATAACAATAGGTGACGATTTGGCGATCGGCGGGCAGTTTAGCCAGGACTTCCTGAGCCGCGATGCCCGTCCAGAAGACGTTCACCGCTCCAGGCACATGACCGCGGGCGTAGTCTTCAGGCTTGCGCACATCGATGATGAAAGGATTGTTTGTGTCATCGCCATCGGCAAGGTTTTCGAAGAGTTTATCGGCGGTGACCACCGGCGACCAATCGGGAAGTAACTCCTGAGCGCGAGCGAGGATGATCTGGACTGCTTCTTGCTGACCGGTCTTGAAGGAAGGCGGTGTAGCAACTGCCTCAGGAAGTTCATGAGGCTCGGTCTCGACCTGATAACCGCCGCCGCCCTTGAAGCCGGGTTGACCGACAATTTCCTCGTTGGGCGTCCAGCCCATCATGCCGTACTTCAAATTGGTCACGTTATAGCCCAAGAGATGCAAGATCGTGGCGGCAGCTTCGCCAGTATGCCCGGTGTAACAATAGGTTACAATCAGGCGGTCCTTGGGCAGAGCTGCCAGAACTTCAGGTTTGATAATCTCTTTCCAGAAGACATTGACCGCCCCTTGAATGTGTCCCTTGGCATAGTCTTCAGGCTTGCGCACGTCAACGATAAAGGGATTATTGGTGTCGTCTCCATCGGTCAGGTTTTCGAAGAGTTTATCGGCAGTAATGACCGGGGTCCAGTTTGCAAATCGTTCACTAATGTATGCAGCCACTACAGCAAACTCATCGACTTCGGGCTCTGGAGTCGGGGTTGGGGGTTCTGGGGTGGGGGTTGGCGGTTGCGGGGTGTTGGTGGGCGGCGGGGCTTCGGTGACCAGCGGGGCCTGAGTCTCTACTGGGGGTGCCGCGGTAGGAGCCGCAGACGAGCAGGCTCCAAGCAAGAAACTGAGTAGAACCAATATTGTAACGATTTTGTGCATTTTCATTTTCTTTCTTCTCCTTTCAAGATCATAAAGTTACCTCTATAACTCCCACTTAAGGTTTCAAAATGGGAGGGGGTACCAATTCGATAATGACCGGCCGATTGGCCGGGATTTCTTCTGGCTTGACTTTATCTACCGTCAAGAAAATCTCTGGATTACCGTGACAGTTATTGCAGCTTTGGGCTTGTGGTGTCAGCCGTTGGATGTTGTGCGGTGTAGCATATGCCCAGGTAGGAAGGGCATCGAAATTCGGCATCAGATTTTCGCCATAGAACTGATAGCTGGTTGGCGCAACCGGGATATGGCGCAGCGGAACATACTGGTAGGGTCTGGCAAGCGAAAGCAAGGGATTGCGCCCGATGAAGAAAGTCAGATAGGTGTTTTGCGTCTCAAAGAAGGGATTGCCCGTTTTCTGGCTGATGGCAACATGGCAGCCATCGCAACTGGTGTAGGTGGTCGAATGGCACACCTGACAGGAGAGCTTACCGCCATGCTGAAGGTGCATTGCCGGCGCATTAGGCCCGCTCAAAACATTGGCATGGCAAGATTCGCAAGAGGGAACCTGGAGGCCGGAATAGCGATGATCCATTGGCGGCATTTCCGGTGTAGCCGGTCCAGGGTGACAGGAGCTACATTGGGCGCCCTCACCGTGCAGCTCGGTGGATTTATGACAATCGACACAATTCATGCCGGCCTTGCGGAAATGAACATCCGCTTGAATGCCCTCATTTTTGCCCATATATTCGTTGCCAACCCGGCTGCCGTGGCAGGCGGTGCAGGAGCGAGTCATGGGTGGCGTGCGTTTGAAGAGGTGTCCATCGAATAAACCGCCGCCAGCCGAGATGGGCGTGCTAACATGGCAATCGCCACAGGTGGTATGGCACTTGGCGCAATGGTTGTCAAAGGCGGTTTGAAAAGCAGCATGGTTTTCGGGCACACTGCGGGCCTCAAAAGTGGTGAAATAACCTTGTTGGGTGTAGTGTAGGCTATTTACATAAGAGTCGTGCACGTTGGGGTGACAATCTTTGCAGACTGAGTTCTCTCCTTCGCTGGGGCGATGAATCAGTCCTTGATGGGCAGTCTCTTTATCCTCTGATTGCGTTCCGCCGTGGCAATCGGTGCAAGACTTTTGCCCGTGTACATCTTTGGAGAACTCGTCAATCTTGATCAGATATTTTTCCCAAGGCTCCAACGGAGCCACCGAACCCCCTCAGCCAACCCCTTTCGATTCGCTTTCCATATCCTCGGGTGGTTTTGCGGTGTCGGTGATGCGTTGTTTGTCGCTATGGCAGGCAACACAGGCGTCTTGAACAACCGCTGCTTCAGTGGGATCAAGCGCCACACTTTCGCCGCCTGGTTGGTCGGTTGGCGTGGCGAGGCTGAGCGCCGTTTCGACTACCGCAACGGTTTCTGTTGGTTGGAAGGAAGAAGTCGGCCCGCTGCATCCCTGCAATAGCACCCCCATGCCAATCAACAGGAGAAAAACGAACAGAACCTTACGCATAAGAGACTCCCAATGGTCAATTTGCTTCATTGTACAAAAGATTTCCTTATGACAACAAGTGACAAATATAACTTTATGTTATAAGTCTTGGTTATCAAGCCCATAAGACAAACTTATGATGGAGTGACATCTATCACTTGTTTTTGTTATATGGAATAGGATATAGTTTAGGGTGGAGAAATTGGAAGAATGTTGGATATTCATCAGTTACACATCTTTTTGACGGCTGCAGAGACACTGAGTTTCACCCGCACCGCTCAACGCTTGCACCTGACTCAACCCAGCGTCAGTCAGCACATTCAAGCGTTGGAACGCCATTTTGGCTGTCAATTATTCGTGCGCAATGGGCGCAATCTCGAGCTCACTGAGGCAGGTTTGAAACTGGCTTCCCTTGCCCAGGAAGCGGTTCTGCTCTCCGCTCGCATTGAGAGCGAGATGGCGTCCTTACAAAAGGGGGTGGTGGGGCATTTACTCATTGGTTGTTGTACAACGCCAGGCAAATACATCCTGCCCAAACTGCTCACCAGTTTTCACGATCGGTATCCGCGCGTCCAGGTTACCTGCAATGTCTTACATCAGAGAGAGGCCCTCAAACTGCTTTTGGAAGGCAGGCTGCACTTTACCCTGACAAGTCTGATTGAAGAGATAACGCCAGAACTGGAATCGGTGCGCTTTATCTGTGACCGCCTGGTTCTCATTGCTCCCTTGCATCATCCCTGGGCAGAGAGCGGCGAAATATCTCCCGACCAGCTCGTTAAGGGTCGCTTTATCCTTCGTGAGGAAGGTTCAGGAAGCTATGACGCTATCCGCAAAGCGCTCAATGAAGTGGATATTTCCATATATGATTTGCCCACCATTCTAACCCTGGGAAACTCTGAGGCGGTCGCCTTGACGGTTCGAGAAGGTCTCGGCGTTGGTTTTGTTTCCGAAAAAATCCTTGAAGCCTTTGGGATGGACGGTTTGGCAATTGTCAATATCAAGGGATTGGATATCCAGCGCGATATTTACATCTCTCGGAATAAACGTCAGCCGGCATCCATTCCGCAAACGACGTTTTGGTCTTACCTCTACAGTCCAGATAACCCCTTCAGATTATGTGAAAACATGCAGAAAGATTTCGCAGTCGATCGAGTTGTCTATGAAAGGAATTAAAGCATCTTTCCTCAAACTGCTTCCGCTGGCGGCCGGTATTTTTGTCGGAATTTTGGCAATGTTGCTCAGCCTGAATGCTGCCTCGGCTGCGCCTCTGGCGCAGGACACAGACCCTCAGCCGTTGAGCGATGATAACTGTAAAAGCTGTCATCTCAATATTACCAATCTCTGGTCCGAAAGCCGCCATGCCCACGCTTATGATGATCCCTACTTCCAGGAAAAGTGGACCGGCTTGGGGAAACCGGGGGATTGTCTGGTTTGCCATACCACCAACTACCAGGCGAGTGATGGCAGTTATACCTATGAAGGGGTTTCCTGCGAAGCCTGCCATGGCAAGGTGGCGAGCAACCATCCTCCCGCCGTAGTGCCGATTCGCTCCGATAACGAGTTTTGCGGCACCTGTCATACCACCACCATCCATGAATGGCGGCTGAGCGGTCACTCCCAGGCTGGGGTTGGGTGTGTGGATTGCCATGACCCCCATAGCCAGAAAAACCTCTTTGAAGTCAAAGATGATCTGTGCATTAATTGCCATCAGGAGGACGTGGAAGCCTATCTTGAAGACATCCATATCACCAAAAACATTGGTTGTGTGGCTTGTCACGCGCTGGTGATCCCGCCTGACCCGATCCCCGATGATGGCATTGTTCCCACGGGACACACTTTCACCATTACGCCGAAGACCTGCGTGGCTTGTCATACCGACGCGCTTCACGCTGGTTTCTCATTGCCCGGCTTTGAAGATGGCGCCAAAGCAGCCTCTCGGCAAATCACTGAAACCCTGGTGACCACTAGCACCTTGCTCCAGAACAACCGGCAAGCTGCTGAAAATGGCTTTGCCACCGAGCAGCGCCTGCAAGCTCTGGAAGCTGCCCTTGCCAGCGCGCAATTAGCCCGTTTGTTCCAGGGCGGAATTATTGGTTTGGTTTTAGGTGGTTCAACAGCCTGGTTTGTTGCCCGCAATGTGCGCCGTACCTTTGGCGAAGGCGGAGCAGAAGCGAAGGCTGAGGAGGCGGAGGAACAAGATGACCAGCAACGTTCCTAAAGAGGAAGAAAAGGAGAAAGAAAAAGGCACTCCGATCTTGACCCGCTCGGATTTTCTCAAAATTGGTGGCGCCACTCTTGGTGCAGCGGTGCTCTCCGAGCTGGTGATTTCTGGACCGTTCTCCCCCGAGGCAATTCAGGGGATTGGGGCTGAGGCTCACCCGCATCAGGGATCAGCCGAGCACCAGTGGCATATGGCAATTGATCTGGATCGGTGTATTGGCTGTCTGTATTGTGTGCGTGCCTGCCAGGCGGTGAATGATGTCCCAGACGACGAAATGCGTTGGAATGTTGTTTTCCCTGAGCGCCTGGAAGATGGCACCGAGTTCTTCATGAACCGTCCCTGCCAGCATTGTCAGGAAGCTCCTTGTGTGCGCGTTTGCCCGGTTGGAGCAACCTGGGTGCGACCCGATGGCATTGTGGCGATGGACTACGATCGTTGTATCGGCTGCCGCTATTGCCAGGTAGCCTGCCCGTATGATGTGCGGCGCTTCAACTGGAAGACTTCCGATCAACCCAATCCCTATCAGCCTACCTGGGGAGTTGCCGAAGTGCCCCGCCGCCCGCGCGGTGTAGTTGAAAAATGCACCTTTTGTGTGCACCGCATCGACCGCGGCTTAGAACAGGGCTTAAAACCCGGTGTGGACCGCGCCGCTACCCCAGCTTGCGTGGTTGCCTGCCCGGTGGGTGCGCGCATTTTTGGGGATATCCGTGACCCCGAAAGCCCCATCTCCAAGTTCCTGGCAACCAAGACAACCTTCCGCTTGCGCGAAGACTGGGGCACCGAACCGAAAGTACACTACGTGCGCCCAACCAAGAAGGAGGCCTGATATGGCAACAACAGCAAGTGCCAGAGTTTCACCTCGTCTGACCCCCTTTACCCTTTGGGTTGCTGGTTTAGCGATCGCCTTTCTGATCGGTTTGTTTGCAATGGCTCAGGTTATTCTCAAAGGATTGCAGGTTACCGGTCTGAGCAACACCGTCCCCTGGGGGTTGTGGATCACCATTGATCTCTCTGCAATTGCCTTGGGGGCTGGGGCGTTCACTTTTTCGGCCGCCGTGTATCTCTTTCGCATTCATCGCCTTGAGTCGTTTGCCCGGCCAGCCGTCTTTGTTGGCTTTCTGGGATATACCTCTGCCATGCTGGCGTTGGCAATGGATATCGGCCGCCCCGACCGCTTTTATCATCCCTTGATCTACTGGAATGTCCACTCGGTGTTGTGGGAAATCACCTGGTGTGTGGTGTTGTATTCCTCTGTGTTGTTTCTCGAAGTCTTCCCTGTGTTGGCAGAGAGCAGGTTTTTTGATCGTTGGCCAGGCATGCGCCGCCTCGCCCATCAGATTCACCGTCTCACCCCTGTTTTGGCCGTCATTGGTATGGGGCTATCCCTGTTACATCAGTCCTCCCTGGGTGCAACGTATGGCGTCCTGAGCGGACGCGCCATCTGGTTCAAACCCTCCTTGCCGATTATGTTCATTATTTCCGCCGTTGCCGGTGGAATGTCGCTGACCTTGCTCTCGACCATCATCTCGTCAAAGTTGCTGCATACCGAATTGATCAAGGCAGACATTAAGCGCGAAGTTGCCCGCGTCATCGGCTATACTACCCTTGCCTATCTTTACATCAAATTGTGGGATTGGGCGGCTACGTCTTATTACAGCCATGCGCCAGGCACGGCGAACGCCTTGCAACGCTTGCAAGCCACAACCCCCTACACGACCACCTTCTGGGGGATTGAAATCATCTTGGCCGGGATTGTGCCGGCGGTGATCCTGCTTTACCAACCGTTACGGCGTAACGATCGTGCCCTCATGGTCGCCCTGGGACTGATTTGCTTTGGGGTGGTGGTCAATCGCTGGAACGTTACCCTTTCAGGACTGGTTGCTCCGCCGGAATGGTCGCCTGGGGTGTTAGGCAACGTTGTCGCTGCTACCTACTTTCCGACCCTGACAGAGATTTTGGTGGCCGTGGGCATTGTCTCCTATTGGTTGTTAGCCTTTACCCTTGGCGTGCGCTATCTCTCCCTGTATAAATCCCCCAAACACAGCTAGCCCTGGCTCGATTTCCTCCCGCAGATTTCAGAATCTGCGGGAGGATCCTCTCCCTGTTCTTCGCTCATTGCCCCGCTCTCGGCAAACTCTTGTAGCTCCTCTTTCTCATTTTGCCGGGCTGCGTCCTTAAACTTCTCAATCTCTTCCATCAGGAGCGCTTCTAGTTCAGACCTGCGCCGCAGCAGTGCTGGTTCGATCTCTGTTATTGAGGTTCACCAAAGTTGATTAAGTTTAAGGCCTGCATGATGAAAGAAACCGAGCAAGATGTCTGGTCGCTTGCGCAGTCGAGAGAAACTTTGATCCAGTGCCCTGCGAATTTCTGCTGATGCAAGAAAGTAGATGGGAATATGGTATCATTTGGGGTATGAAAAAGCCGATATTTGTCCGAGACCTAACCGAAGAAGAGGAAGCCAGGCTAAAGCAAGGCTTGCGCTCGAAAGATGGCTTCGAAGTTCGCCGCAGCCAAAT
>Ga0308389_1000786_pt1 | contig 22916 bp, 19 predicted proteins | sample Hotspr2Sample148_FD_202362 | JGI IMG/M metagenome (GOLD analysis project Ga0308389, IMG submission 202362) | Hot spring phototrophic mat microbial communities from Mushroom Spring, Yellowstone National Park, Wyoming, United States - 20040719_148 ... | reverse complement strand
ACAGCCAGCGCAGACGCTCCTCCGCGTCGAAGAAACCAGCCTGACCCGCCATCCCCAACCTCCGCCATTGCCAACCTCAGCGAATCAGATCAGACCGCGTCGCAGCCAGAGGTTTTTCGAGGCGTCCTATAGGTCAAACGCAGGCTGCGAAGGAGTTGGATCACGCAACGGCCGTCACCGAGGCTGCGGCTGGCGTGCACGCGGCCGAGTTTCAGGCGACGACCGCGACGCCGTTTCTGCCTCGACGTGTTTCGCCGCTGCCAGCGGAGGGGTCCCTCTCCGGCGCCGGGATGGCGGAACTGACGGGGGCGCCGGCAAGACTGGCTTCGTAGGCCTTCAGCTTCTGCGGCGAGGGGATGGTGGTTGCGACTTCTCCCGAGTCGTCGAAGAACTCGACGACGACGAGGCCGAGCTTCATGTCGAAGCGCATGGACGGGTTCACGATGGGCGCCACGTTTCCGCCCGCCGGCGCGGGCACGGTCGTGGCCTCCACTTCCCGAAGCTGCGCCGCCGGCGCTGACCCCTTCTGGACCGGCGACGCCGCTGAGACAGGGCTGATCGCTGGCATAGGATACCTCCACCTCGAATACTAGGAAAACGGATGAACATGGTCAAGAATGAAAAATTTAAAACGAGGTAAATGCGCAAGCGCGCATCAGATCCGCCGTAGTCATTTTCAGGTCTTCATACGATTGTCTTGCATCCCGCGCGGCCGCGCCCCGGCGTCGTCCGCTTTCTCGTGCGGCAGGCCCCGTTCTCCGGCGGGGTCCGCACTGCCCTATCGCTGGCCATCGCCAGCGGCCGGGGATAACCTTGAGTGGTCGAGAAGGAACGGGAGTGGAGAGATGACCCTCGTGAGCGGCTTCCGGCGTGCGCTGATCGGGGCAACCATGCTCGGCGGGGTGCTGGCATGCCCGGCGGCGGAAGGGCAGACCGTCACCATCGCGGTCGGCGCGCCTATCACCTCGATCGATCCGCACTACCACAACCTCGCGCCGAACAACGCGATGGCTGAGCACATCTTCGAGCGGCTCGTGCAGACCGATGAGCGGGCGCGGCCGATGCCCGGGCTTGCCGAGAGCTGGCGCGCCCTTGACGACACCACCTGGGAGTTCAGGCTTCGCCCGGGCGTGAAGTTCCACAACGGAAGCGACTTCACGGCCGATGATGTTGCCTTCACGATTGCCCGAGCACCGAACGTGCCAAACAGCCCCTCGAGCTTCGGCATCTACACGCGGGCAGTGGCCGAGGTTCAGGTGGTCGATCCGCTGACGGTCCGGTTCAGGACGCGCTCGGTCTATCCGCTTCTGCCGACCGATCTCGCCCAGGTCGCGATCCTCGATCGCGAGACGCACCAGAACGCCGCGACGGAGGATTTCAACAGCGGCAAGGTCGCCTTCGGAACCGGCCCCTACCGATTCATCCGCTACGTGCCGGGGGATCGAATCGAGCTCGAGCGGAACGACAGCCACTGGGGCCCGCGCCAGCCCTGGCAGCGCGTGAACTATCGGATCGTCGTCAACGACGCGGCGCGGACGGCGGCGCTGCTCGCGGGCGATGTCGACCTGATCGACCAGGTGGCGACCACCGACATCGCCCGCCTCCGCGCCGACCCGAGGGTCTCGATCAGCGAGATCGTCGGCCTCAGGATCATCTATTTGCATCTCGATCGGTCGCGCAGCGACGGCACCCCCTTCGTGACCGGACCGAATGGCGAACCGCTCGGGCGTAACCCGCTCGACGATCTCCGCGTGCGGCGTGCGCTGTCGCTTTCGATCGACCGCGCCGCAATCGTCGAGCGCGTGATGGAGGGCGCCGCAATCCCGGCCGGCCAGTTCCTGCCAGAGGGAACCTTCGGCCACGTCCCCGGTCTCGAGGCGCCGAAATACGATCCCGAAGCGGCGCGCAGGCTTCTTGCCGAGGCCGGGTTCCCGAACGGGCTGAGGGTCACGTTGCACGGCCCATCGGACCGTTACGTGAACGATGCGCGGATCATCCAGGCGATCGGCCAGATGTGGACGCGCATCGGCATACGCACGACCGTCGAGCCGCTCCCGTGGACGACCTTCATCGCCCGCGCCGGCCGGCAGGAGTTCAGCCTGTTCCTCGTCGGCTGGGGCTCGGCGACGGGCGAGGCCTCGAGCCCTCTCCGGAGCCTGGTTGCGACCTTCGACCGCGAGAAGGGCTTCGGGGCCTCGAACCGAGGCCGCTATTCGAACAAGCAGCTCGACGCGCTGCTCGAGCGCGCGCTTGCGACCGTCGACGACGCGGCGCGCGAGAAGCTGTTGCAAGACGCGACCAGGATCGCGATCGAGGACGTCGGCATCATTCCGCTGCACATCCAGAAGAACGTTTGGGCCGCACGGCGGGGCTTCACCCATACCGCGCGGGCTGACGAGCTCACCCGCGCGATGGATGTCGCTCCCGCCCGTTGAGGCTGCCGCAGCGGTGCGCCTGGAGCCTTCCGATGCCGCGGTGCTGGCGACCGGGCTGATGGACGCGACGGTACGGCTCGAGGAGATCCCGGTCGGACCATGACCGTCTATCTCATCCGCCGCCTGATGCAGAGCGCGGTCGTCGTGCTCGCGATGACGATCATTCTCTTCCTCGGCGTCTATGCGATTGGCGACCCGGTCGAGATCCTGATCAGCCCGGACGCCGACCAGATCGAGCGTGAGCGCGCGATCGCCGCACTCGGCCTCGACCAGCCGCTCTGGCTGCAATACCTGACCTTCCTCGAGAACGCTTTGCGCGGCGACCTCGGGCGAAGCTTCGTGTTCAACGAGCCGGCACTTCGGCTGATCCTGCAGAAGATGCCGGCCACACTCGAACTTGCGCTCGCGGCCACCCTGTTCGCCGTGCTGCTCGGCCTGCCACTCGGGCTCTGGGCAGGCCTCAGGCCGGAGGCGCTGTCGAGCCGCGTGATCATGGCCGGCTCCATCCTCGGCTTCTCCCTGCCGACCTTCTGGGTGGGGCTGATGCTGATCATGGTGTTCGCGGTCGAGCTCGGCTGGCTGCCCTCCACCGGCCGCGGGCCGACGGCGGAATTCCTCGGCCTGCACTGGTCGTTCCTGACGCTCGAGGGCCTGCGGCACCTCGTGCTGCCGGCGATCAACCTCTCCCTGTTCAAGATCTCGCTCGTCATCAGGCTCACGCGTGCCGGCGTGCGCGAGACGGTGCTCATGGACTACGTGAAGTTCGCCCGTGCGAAGGGGCTCGCGCCACGGCGGGTGATCTTCGTCCACGTGCTCAAGAACATCATGATCCCGGTGCTCACGGTCACGGCGCTCGAGTTTGGCTCGACGATCGCCTTCTCGGTGGTGACGGAGAGCATTTTCGCCTGGCCCGGCATGGGCAAGCTGATCATCGACAGCATCTACGTCCTCGACCGGCCCGTGATCGTCGCCTACCTCATGATCATCGTGCTGATGTTCATCCTGCTCAATTTCGTGGTCGATGTGATGTACAGCGCGCTCGACCCGCGCGTGCGGCTTCAGGACCAGCGCGGATGACACCGCCGTCGGTGGAGAGCACGGCCCTCGGCGTGCCGCCGCTGCAAGCGGCCGCCGCACCGCGCGAGGAGACGCCGCTCCGCCGCTTTGTCTCGGATTTCGCCGAGAGCCGCCTCGCGGTCGTCGCCTTCGCCGCGTTCGTTCTGATCGTGCTCGCCGCTCTGCTCGCGCCTGTCATCGCGCCGCAGAACCCCTATGACCTTGCGCAGCTCGACATCATGGACGGGCGCTTGCCGCCCGGAAGCGTCGGCGGCGCAGGGTTCACCTACCTCCTCGGCACGGATGACCAGGGCCGCGACATGTTGAGCGGCATCCTCTACGGGCTCAGGATCAGCCTGGCCGTCGGCGCCGGCTCCGCCTTCATCGCCTTCTGTGCCGGTACGGCGCTCGGCCTCGTCGCCGCCTATTTCGGCGGCCGCACCGACACGGTGATCATGCGGCTCGTCGACCTGCAGCTCTCCTTCCCTGCCATCCTCGTTGCGCTGATGATCCTCGCCTTCCTCGGCAAGGGAATCATCAACGTCGTGATCGCGATCGTCGTCGTGGAATGGGCCTATTACGCGCGCACAGTGCGCGGCACTGCGCTCGTGGAGCGCCGGCGGGAATACATCGAGGCCGCGGCCTGCCTCGCTCTCTCGCACGCGCGGATCGTGTTCCGCCACCTTCTGCCGAACTGCCTCCCGCCCTTGATCGTAGTCGGGACGATGCAGGTCGCGCGCGCGATCGCGCTCGAGGCCACACTCTCCTTCCTCGGGCTTGGCGTGCCGGTTACCGAGCCTTCGCTCGGCCTCCTGATCGCGAACGGCTACGAGTACCTGCTGTCCGGCCGCTACTGGATCAGCTTCTATCCCGGGATCGCCCTGCTCGTGACGATCGTGGTGATCAACCTCGTCGGCGACCAGCTGCGCGACGTGCTCAATCCTCGGCTTCGCAGGTAGCGATGGCCGCAACCCTCGAGGTCCGCTCTCTCCGCGCCCACTTCTTCACCAAGGCCGGCGTGGTGAAGGCGGTAGATGACGTCTCGTTCTCGATCGGCGAGGGGCAGGTGCTCGGGCTTGTCGGCGAGAGCGGTTCGGGCAAGTCGGTCACCGGCTTCTCGATCCTCGGCCTCGTCGACCCGCCCGGGCGCGTGGTCGGCGGCGAGATCCTGTTCAAGGGCCGCGATCTGACGAAGCTGTCCGAGGAGGAATGGCGTCGCATCCGCGGGCGCGACATCGCGATGATCTTCCAGGACCCGATGATGACGCTCAATCCGGTCCTCAGGATCGACACGCAGATGATCGAGACCGTGCTCGCGCACGAGAAGGTCAGCGAGAAGGCGGCGCGGGCGCGGGCACGCGAGGCGCTCGTCCAGGTCGGCATCCCGAGCCCGGACGAGCGCCTGCGCGCCTACCCGCACCAGTTCTCGGGCGGGATGCGGCAGCGCGTGGCGATCGCGATCGCGCTCCTGCACCGGCCGGCGCTGATCATCGCCGACGAGCCGACGACGGCGCTCGATGTCACGATCCAGGGGCAGATCCTCTATGAGGTTCAGAAGCTCTGTCGCGAGATGGGCACGAGCCTGATCTGGATCACGCACGATCTCGCGGTGGTTGCCGGCCTCGCCGACGAGATCTGCGTCATGTATGCGGGGCGGATTGTCGAGAAGGGACCGGTCGATCAGGTGCTCGATGCGCCGCTGCATCCCTACACGAAAGGTCTGATCGGTTCGGTGCCGAGCCGGAACGTGCGCGGCCAGAAGCTCGCACAGATCCCGGGGATGACTCCCTCGCTGCTCAGCCTGCCGCCAGGCTGCGCGTTCCGGGCGCGCTGCCCGCGCGCCGATGCGGCCTGCCTTGCCGAGCCTGCGCTCACGCGCCCGCGCCCGGGGCGCGAGATACGCTGCTTCCACCCGCATCTCGTCGACGAGGTCGTCTGAGATGGGAGGGGGCGAGGAGGCGAGCGCGCCGACGGCCGGCGCGCCGGTTCCCACCCACGGCGCGGGCGCGCGCACGCCGATCCTTTCGCTGCGCGGCGTGAGCCGCGAGTTCCGCAAACCGTTCGACCTCGCCGCGCGGCTCGCGCGGCGTCTCGGCGCGGACATCCGCGAAGAGGTCGTGCATGCGGTCGATCGCGTCGATCTCGATATCTTCGCGGGCGAGGTCGTCGGCCTGGTCGGCGAAAGCGGCTGCGGCAAGTCCACGCTCGGGCGGATGGTGGCGGGAATCCTTCCCCCCACATCCGGAACGATCTTCTGGAAGGGGCGTGACCGGGCCTCGTTGCCTCCGGGAGAGGCGAAGGCCGCGAAGCTCGCCGTGCAGATGATCTTCCAGGACCCCTATGCGAGCCTCAACCCGCGGCTTCGGGTCGGCGAGATCATCGGCGAGGCGCCGCTGGTGCACGGGCTCGTCCCCGCCGCTGAGCTCGAGGCGTATGTCGACGAGCAGATGCGCCGCGCCGGGCTCGACCCCGCCTTCAAGCGTCGCTATCCGCACCAGTTCTCGGGCGGCCAGCGCCAGAGGATCGGGATCGCGCGGGCGCTCGCGGTCGGGCCCGAGTTCCTCGTCTGCGACGAGGCGGTGGCGGCGCTTGATGTCTCGATCCAGGCGCAGATCCTCAACCTGTTCATGGATCTGAGGCGCGAGCTCGGCCTCACCTATCTCTTCATCAGCCACGACCTCGGCGTGGTCGAGCACCTCTCAGATCGGGTCGTGATCATGTATCTCGGCCGGGTGGTGGAGAGCGCTCCGGCCGAGGAGGTGTTCGCGCGCCCGAACCACCCCTACACGCAGGCGCTGCTCGCCGAGGTGCCGCGGATCAGCAACCGGAAGCGCGCCTTCGCTGGAGTGAAAGGGGAGATCCCGTCGCCGCTCGCTCCTCCTGCCGGCTGCCACTTCCACCCGCGCTGCCCCCACGCCATGCCGATCTGCCGCGAGGCGGCCCCGCCGCTTCGCGAGGTCGCGCCAGGGCACCTCAGCGCCTGCCATCTGAACGACCGCCCCGCGGTCTGATCCGCGCGGGAACGACGGCCAGCCGAGCACGCGTCAGGCCGCCCGCTGCCCTGAGCGCCCTGCTGCGGCCGAGGCTTTGCCGTGCGCGTGCGCCGCTTCGCCTGAGGCTCGTGGAAGCGTGTCAAACCGCTCAGAACAGGCCCTCGATCCGCCCCGCCGGATCGAGGCAAATCCCTTCCGCGGCTGGAACCTTCGGCAGGCCGGGCATGGTCATCACCTCGCCCGCGAGGGCGACGATGAAGCCCGCGCCTGCGCTGAGGCGGACGTCCCGAACCGGGAACGTGTGCCCAGTCGGCGCGCCGAGGAGGCCTGGGTCGGCCGAGAAGCTGTACTGCGTCTTCGCGACGCAAATCGACAGATGCCCGAACCCGGCCTTCTCGTAGCCCTCGAGCTTCCGCGCCGCGGCAGGAGCGATCACCACCTCGCCCGCGCGATAGATCCGTGTCGCGATCATCCGGATCTTCTCGGCGAGCGGCATCGCGTCGGGATAGAGCGGGCGAAACGATGCCGTGCCGGCCGCGAGGCGGGCCATCACCGCGCGCGCGAGCGCCTCCGCCCCCGCCCCGCCGTCGGACCAGTGGGTGCAGAGATGCGCCTCTGCCCCGGCCGCCGCTGCCGCCTCCTTCACCGCGTCGATCTCGGCCTCCGTGTCGGTGCCGAAGCGGTTGAGCGCCACGAGAACAGGAACGCCGAAACCCGAGAGGTTCTCGATGTGGCGGACGAGATTCGCCGCCCCGCGCCGCACCGCTGCCACGTCCTCTCGGCCAAGCTCCGCCTTGGCGAGGCCGCCGTGCATCTTGAGCGCGCGCACGGTGGCGACGATTACGCCCGCAGCCGGCGCGAGCCCGCTCTGGCGGCACTTGATATCGAGGAACTTCTCAGCACCAAGGTCGCAGCCGAAGCCCGCCTCGGTGACGACCACATCGGCGAGCGAGAGGGCGGCGCGCGTCGCGATCACGCTGTTACAGCCATGAGCGATGTTTGCGAAGGGCCCGCCATGGATGAACACAGGCGTTCCCTCGAGCGTCTGGACGAGGTTCGGCGCGAGCGCGTCGCGCAGCAGAACCGCCATCGCCCCGTCCGCCTTCAGGTCGGCCGCCGTCACGAACGAGCCGTCGCGCCGGGAGCCGACCACCATGCGCCCAAGCCGCGCCTGAAGGTCGGCAAGGTCGTTCGCAAGACAGAACACCGCCATCACCTCCGAGGCGACGGTGATGTCGAACCCGTCCTCGCGCGGATGGCCGTTCGCCGCGCCGCCCAAGCCCTGGACGATCTGGCGCAGCGCCCGGTCATTCATGTCGAGGGCGCGGCGCCATGTGATTCGCCTCGGATCCAGGCCCAGTGCGTTGCCCCAGTGGATGTGGTTGTCGATCAACGCCGCGAGCAGGTTGTTGGCCGAGGTGATGGCGTGGAAGTCGCCGGTGAAGTGGAGGTTGATGTCCTCCATCGGCACGACCTGGGCGTAGCCGCCGCCCGTGGCGCCGCCCTTGACGCCGAAGCAGGGCCCGAGCGAGGGCTCGCGCAGGGCGGCCATCGCGCGCACGCCGATCCGACGCAGCGCGTCAGTGAGCCCAACGGTCGTCGTGGTCTTGCCTTCGCCTGCAGGCGTGGGGTTGATGCCGGTGACGAGGACGAGCTTTCCGGTGGCGGGGCGGCCAAGGATGGCCTCGAGGGCGACCTTTGCCTTGTACTTGCCGTAGGGCTCGAGCGCGTCGGCGGGAATTCCCGCCGTCGCGGCGATCTCGGCGATCGGGCGCAAGCGCGCGGCGCGCGCGATTTCGAGGTCCGACCCCTGTGCCATGGACGCTCCTCCTCAGAGGGCAACAGCCCCCGCCGCGACGCGCGCGGGGAAGGCAAGCCGGGACGACCGTCGCTACTCGGCGGCGCGTGCGAGGTCGGGGCGCAGAACGACCCAGGCAGCGTCGAGCCCGCGCCCGAAGGCCTCGCACATCGCCGCGATCTCCTCCTCGGTGATGATCAGCGGCGGGGTGAAGGCGATCCGATCGCCGATCGCGCGCACGATCAGCCCGTTGTCCTGGCAGGCCTTCTGCACCACGAGCCCGGCCTTGCGCTCTGGCGGGAAGGGGGTGCGCGTCGCCTTGTCGGCCATCACCTCGACCCCCGCGATCAGCCCGATGCCGCGCACGTCGCCCACGAGCGGGTGGTCGCGGAACCGGCCCAAGCCCTCGAGGAAGGCGGGCGAGACGCGACGCACATGGCCGAGGATGTCGCGCTCCTCGTAGATCTTCAGCGTCTCGAGCGCGACGGCGCAGGCCACCGGATGCGCGCCATAGGTGAAGCCGTGTCCGAAGGTGCCGTTCTTGCGGCTGCCCTCGATCAACGCGGCGTGGATCCGGTCGGAGATCAGCGTGGCGCTGATCGGCTGGTAGGAGGCGGAGAGCTGCTTCGCGCAGGTGAGGATGTCGGGCTCGAGGCGGTAGGTCTCGCTGCCCCAGAGGTTGCCGGTGCGGCCGAAGCCGCAGATCACCTCGTCCGCCACCAGCATGATGTCGTGCTTCTTCAGGATCGGCTGGATCAGCTCGAAATAGCCGCGCGGCGGGGTGATGGCGCCGCCGCCGCCCTGCACGGGTTCAGCGAACATGGCGGCGATCGTCTCCCCGCCCTCGCGCTCGATCAGCGCCTCGAGCTCCGCCGCCATGCGGGCCGAGAACGCCTCCTCCGTCTCGCCCGGCTCGTGCGCGCGGTAGTAGTGCGGGTTCGAGAGGTGGAGAAACCGCCCGCCATAGGGGAGGTCGAAATCCGCGTGCATGTGCGGCTGGCCGGAGACGGAGGCGGCGGCGACCGTGTTGCCGTGATAGCCGCGGATCCGGCCGATCAGCTTCTTCTTCTGCGGCCGCCCGACCAGATTGTTGTAGTACCAGATCAGCTTGATCGCCGCGTCGTTCGCCTCCGACCCGGAGCACTGGAACAGAACGTGGTTGAGCCCCCGCGGGGCGATCGCGGTGAGCTTCTCGGCGAGCCGAACCGAGGGCTCATGCCCCTTCTGGAAGAAGGTGTGGTAGTAAGGAAGCTCGAGGAGCTGCCGGTAGGCGGCCTCGGCAAGCCGCCGCTCGGAGAAGCCGAGCGAGGCGCACCACAGCCCCGCCATCGCCTCGATGTAGCGGTTTCCCTCCGTGTCCCAGACATGGACGCCTTCGCCGCGGGCGATCAGAAGCGCGCCCTCGCGCGCATGCGCATCGAGGTCGGTCTGCTGGTGCACCACATGGGCAAGGTCGAGGGCGTGCAGGCTGTTGGCGCGCATTGTCGTGCTCCTCCGCGTCGCGGACCGGCATAGTGTCGCGCAACCGCGCGCAGGCGGGAAGAGGCGCGGCGGAGCGGTCGCCGCGCCCCTCCGGTCCTCGCCGTCCCTGGCGAGGCCCTGCCGCGTCAGCCGGACCGCATCAGCGCGTTCGTCTCGGCGACGATCCGGGCAAGCCCCGCCTCGGGCGTCAGCTCGCCGCGCATCACGAGCGTGATGACATCGCGCTGGGCGCGCCAGATCCGCACGTTGTTGCCGCCAGGGTAGCCGCCCCAGGGCCCAGCCCGGTCGGCCTGCCGCACGGCCGTGAGCGCGTTCGGGTTGGCGCGATACCACGGCCCGAGGAACTGCTCGCCGACGGCGCGGAGATTCGTCGGTAGATACCCCGTCATCTCGACGACGACCTTCTGCGCCTCGGGGCCGGTGACGAACTTGAGGAAGGTCCAGGCCGCACGCCGCTTCGCCTCCTCGCGCGCGAGGATCACCGCGGCGTTGCCGCCGGTCGGGATCCGCCCCTTCTCCTGGTCGGTGATCGGGAACACGTGGGTTCGCAGCGTGAACTTGTCGCCGACGAGCCCGGTGATCTGGGCGAGGTTGGCGGGGCTTGCCGCGTAGATGCCGATCTTGCCCGCGCCGAACTGCTGGCGTGACTGGTTCCAGTCGATCAGCTGCATCCCGCCCTCGGTGACGAAGCGGCGGAAGGTGCGAAGCGCCGCGAGACCGATCTCGTTGTCGAACCCGACCGCGCTCTCGTCCGGCGTAAGCAGCGACCCGCCGGCCTGGGTGATCATCGCCTCGAACAGCCACCCGTCCGGCCAGCCGTGCACGTCGTAAGCGATGCCGTTGATGCCCTCGGCCGGGGTGTTGATCCGGCCGGCAAGCGCGATCACCGCGTCCCACGAGGTCGGCAGGGCGTCGGGGTTGCCGCCCGCGCGCCGGACGAGGTCGATATTGTAGTAGAGGATCGGGTTCGAGGCGTTGAAGGCGAGGCCGTAGAGCCTGCCGTCAACCCGGCCCAGGGCCAGGATCCGATCGCTGTAGTTCTCGCGGCGGAACGTGTCGCCTTCGGCAGCGAGAAGCGCATCGAGCTCGATGATCTGGCCGCGGCGGGCGAGGGTCCGGGCGAGCTCCGGCAGCAGGTGGAACCCCGAGTAGAACACGTCCGGCAGCTGGTTGGTCAGCGCCTGGCGCATCACCGTCTGGTGCCCCTCGTCGTAGGAGGGGGCGGGGGCGCGGAAGGCGATCCGTATGCCCGGGTTGGCGTCCATGAACAGCTTCGCCACCGGCTCGTGGAACCGGGCGAAGGAAGGGAAACAGTAGAGGACATCGAGCGTGACCGGCGCCTGGGCCGCCGCCGGAAGGGCGGCGAACGAGCTGGCGCCGAGGGCGAGCGTGCCGAAGCGGCGACGGGTGATCCTCATCTTTGGTCTCCTGCTGGTGTTTGGGGTCGGACGACGGGTCATTTCAGGCCCGTCATGGTGATGCCCTCGATGAAGCGCCGTCGCGCCACAAGGAAGGCGAGCACGAGCGGAGCGGTGATGATGGTCGCCCCCGCCATCAGCGCGCCGTAGTTCGAGCCCGTCTCGGCATCGCGGAAATAGAGCATCCCGAGCGGCGGCGGTGCGAGGCGCGTCTCGGTGATCACGATCAGCGGCCAGTAGAGGTCGTTCCAGTGCGCGACGATCGAGAAGATCGAGAAGGCGGCGATCGCGGGCAAGGCGGCGGGCACGACGAAGCGCCAGACGATCTCGAACTCGCCCACGCCGTCGAGCCGGGCCGCCTGGATGATCTCGTCGGGGAAGGACTTGAAGAACTGCCGGAACAGGAAGATCGCGAACACCGAGAGAAAGAACGGGAACATCATCGCGAAATAGGTGTCGAGCAGGCCCGTGTGCGCGAGGCCGAGATAGAGCGGCAGTGCCGGCACCTGGATCGGGATGCAGAGGGCGGCGAGCACGAGGCCGAAAAGGAGGCCGCGGCCGCGGAAGGGGAGCTTGGCGAGCGCATAGGCCGCAGGGATCGCGACCGCGAGCTGCACGACGAGAATGCCCGCGCAGACGATCACGCCGTTGAGCATGAAGCGGAGCAAGGGTGCGGTCGTGAGCGCGCGCGCGTAGTTCTCGAAGCCGATGAAGGCCGACGCTCCGAAGCCCTCGAACACCGCAGCAGCGGGCCGGAAGGACGTCAGAACCATCCACACGAAGGGCAGAAGCATCACCGCCCCGCCGAGCCCGAGAACAACCAGCGCAACGATCCGCCCAAGCATCAGTCTCGTCTTCGTCTCAATAGTGTATCCTTCGGTCGAGCGCGGCTGCCTGCAGGATCGAGAAGGCGAGGATGAAGGCGAGGAAGATCAGCGTCAGCGCCGCGGCGTAGCCGATGCGGAAATACTGGAACCCCTCGAGATAGATGACATAGAGCAGAACCTCCGACGCACCGGCGGGCCCGCCCTCCGTCAGCACCCGCACCGTGTCGAACACCTTGAAGGCGGTGATCGAGGTGGTGACGGTGACGAACATCGTCGTCGGCCCGAGCTGCGGCCATGTGACGCGGAAGAAACGGTCGATCCCGCCCGAGGCGCCGTCGAGCGCCGCCGCCTCGTAGAGGTCGCGCGGGATCGCCGAGAGGCCGGCGAGGAACAGGATCATGTTGAAGCCGACGAGCTGCCAGATGCCGATCGCGGCGAGCGTGGGCAGGACGAGGGCCGGGTCGGAGAGGAAGGCCACCTCGCCGAGACCGAGAGCGAGGGTGATCTCGCGCACCGGCCCGAGCCGCGGGTGAAGCAGGAACTGCCACACCGTCGCCATCGCGATCAGCGTCGAGGTGACGGGCAGGAAGTAGATCACCTCCCAGAGCGAGCGGCTGCGGATCCGCCGGTGCACGAGAAGCGCCGCACCAAGGCCGAGCAGAACCCCGCCCGGAAGCACGATCGCGACATAGGCGAATGTGTTGGTGATCGAGCGCCGGAACACCGGATCGGCGAGCGCGCGGGAGAAGTTGTCGAGGCCGAGGAACCGGATGTCGACCGCGCCGAGCGTGTAGTCGGTCAGGCTCAGCCAAATCAGCACGGAGACCGGAACGATGTAGATGAGTGCGAGCAGGAGCGCGGCGGGCGCGGCATAGGCGTGGCCGATCCGGAGCGCGAACGGTTCAACAGGGGCGGGGGCGGCGAGGGCGAGGCTCATGCCATCGCTCCGATTCGTGTACGCAACGGCGCTGCGACCAGACGCCGCCCCTCCGCGTCGAAGAGAAGCGCGCGCGCCGGGTCGGGCAGAAGCCACAGGCGCTCCCCGAGCAGGCCGGCGTCTCGGGCCGCGTCATGCGCCGCCGCCGTGAGTCGGCAGACGACAGGCGTCGGTGCTGGTCCCTCGAGCGTGGCGTAGAGAAGCCACTCCGCGCCGAGGTTCTCGGCGCGAGAGAGCCGCGCCGGCAGGGCACCCGGCGTGCCGTGCCGCACCGGCGTGACGGCCTCGGCGCGAAGCCCGAGAATCGCTGCATCCGGGATCGCCCGAAGCGCGAGCCGGGTGCCGGCGGCGACGAGGGCCTCATGCTCGAGCCTGACCGGTATGCAAGCAATCGGCGGCGAGCCGATGAAGGACGCCACCGCGAGTGTTCGGGGCGCGTCGTAGAGCTCCGCTGGCGTGCCGAGCTGCTCGATCCGACCCTCGAGCATCAGGGCGACGCGATCGGACATCGTCATCGCCTCGGTCTGGTCGTGCGTCACGTAGACGAAGGTCGCGCCGAGGCGGCGGTGCAGGTCGGCAAGCTCGCCGCGCATGTGCACGCGCAACTTCGCATCGAGGTTCGACAGCGGCTCGTCCATCAGGAACGCGTCCGGCCGCCGCACCATGGCGCGGCCGAGCGCGACTCGCTGGCGCTGCCCGCCGGAGAGCTCGGCCGGCTTGCGCCCGAGCAGGCCCTCGAGCTGCAGCGCGGCCGCGACGGCCTCGACCTCGGCCATGATGCCGCGCATGATCCGCCGCCGCCGCGGCGAGAGGAGGCGCAAGAGCGGCAGACGCTCTAGAAGCGTCAGGCGCTGCATCTCGAGCGGGGTGGCGATGTTGCGCGCCACCGTCAGGTGCGGGTAGAGCGCGTAGGACTGGAACACCATCGCCACGCCGCGCTCGGATGGGCGCACCCCGTCGACCCGGCGCTGCCCGATCGTGACGCTGCCGCTGTCCTGCCGCTCGAGCCCGGCGATGATCCTCAGAAGTGTGGATTTGCCGCAGCCAGAGGGCCCGACCAGGGTGAGGAACTCGCCGTCGCGGATCGCGAGCGTGACGTCTCGCAGCACGCGCGTGCCGCCGAACGACTTGCAGATCCTCTCGAGCCCGATCGCCGCCACGCGCCGCCCCCGCCTCGCCGGGCGGGGATTCTAGGGTCTGCCTGCGTGCCGCGAATGACGCTTCGGTTGCAGTTAGGTGAAAAACTGTTCCGGCCGGCGGGGCAGCCGGTCCGTCAGGGGGGCGCCCGCACCGGGCCTGCTGGCCCGGTCCAGCCCCTGAGCGCAGTCGGAGGGACGACGGGCGCGGCGCCGGGCAGGAGGGCGCACCGCGCGGTGTGCCGCCCCCCGTCCGCCACGAGACGGGCTTCGTCGGCCCATGCGTTGCGGAGGGGAGAGACGGGGAGTGATCAGAAGCCTGGGAGCGGGCGCGCAGGGTCCTTCCTGTCCGGGCGCATCGGCAATAGTGTAGGCGCGGAGTTCAGGGCGCGCTGGTGTGCTATCGTCCCGTGCCTCAAGGCACTCGCAAGCAGTACGACAGGATGTCCATGGCTCGCATGTTCCGTCCCGCCGCCGCGCTTCTCGCGGTCGGCCTCCTCGCGGCACCGCTCGTGACGCCGCCACCGGCGGTCGCACGCGGCGCGCCGGAGAGCTTCGCCGATCTGGTCGAGCGTCTTCTGCCCTCGGTCGTCAACATTCAGACGAGCCAGACCGTGCAGGCGCGCGGTGACCGGCAGGGCCCCGACGGCATGCCGCAGTTCCCGCCGGGCTCTCCGTTCGAGGAGTTCTTCCGCGAGTTCTTCGACCGCCAGCAGCGCGGCGGCGAGCGGCAGCCGCAGCGGCCACGCCGCGCCCAGAGCCTCGGCTCCGGCTTCATCGTCGAGTACAGCAACGGCGAGGGCTACATCGTCACCAACAACCACGTCATCGACGGTGCCGACGAGGTGAACGTGGTGCTGACCGACAACACCACCCTGCGCGCTGAGGTGGTGGGGCGCGACCAGCGCACCGACATCGCTCTCCTGCGCGTGAAGACGGAGAAGCGGCTTCAGCCCGTTCGCTTCGGCAACAGCGAGACCCTGCGGATCGGCGACTGGGTGGTGGCGATCGGCAACCCGTTCGGGCTCGGCGGCACGGTGACGGCCGGGATCGTCTCGGCGCGGGGGCGCGACATCCGGATCGGCCCCTATGACGACTTCATCCAGACCGATGCCGCGATCAACCGCGGCAATTCCGGCGGCCCCTTGTTCAACATGGCGGGCGAGGTGGTGGGCATCAACACCGCGATCTTCTCGCCAACGGGGGGCTCGATCGGCATCGGCTTCGCGATCCCCTCCAACATCGCGACCAATGTGGTGGCGCAGCTGCGCGAGTTCGGCCGGACGCGGCGAGGCTGGCTCGGGGTGAGAATCCAGCAGGTGACGGAGGAGATCGCCGAGAGTGTCGGCCTGCCCGACGGGCCGCGTGGCGCTCTCGTCGCGGGCGTGAACGAAGGCGGCCCGGCCGACCGGGCACGGCTGCAGAACGGCGACATCGTGCTTCGCTTCGACGGGCACGAGATCCGCGAGATGCGCACCCTGCCGCGCGTCGTCGCTGAAACGCCGATCGGCAAGCAGGTGCCCGTCGTGGTCTGGCGCGCCGGCCGCGAACTAACCCTCACTGCGACCGTGGGCGAACTGCCCGAGGACACGCAGCAGGCTGCCGCCACGCCCGGGCCGCAGGACCGTGGCGGGCGGCCGGTCGAGCTGCCCGGGATCGGCATGCGTGTGGCCTCGATCACGCCCGAGCTGCGCGAGCGCTTCGGCCTCTCAGCCGAGGCCAAGGGCGTGGTCGTCGTCGAGGTTCTGCCGAACAGCCCTGCGGCGGAGCGCGGCATACGCGCAGGCGACGTCGTGGTCGAGGTTCAGCAGGAGGCGGTCTCCACCCCGGCGGAGGTGCAGCAGCGGATCGACCGTGCCCGCCAGGCCGGGCGCCGCAACGTGCTGATGCTGATCGAGAGCCAGCAGGGGCTGCGCTGGGTGCCGCTTCCCGCCGCGCCGCAGGGCGGAAACCGGGCCCCGGGCTGATTCCGCCCGGGGGCCGGGCGGCGCGGCTCAGCTGCGGCCGACGAGCTCGGCCTCCGTGTAGCCCTGCGCCCAGAGAAGGGCGGTGAGGTCGCCATGCGTGATGCGCACGCGGGCGGCGGCGGCGACCGAGGGCTTGGCGCGGAAGGCGATGCCAAGACCGGCGGCCTGGAGCATCGGCAGATCGTTCGCCCCGTCGCCGACCGCGAGCGTGGCGGCGAGCGGCAAACCCCGCGCCGCAGCCAGGCGGCGCAGGGTGGCGAGCTTCGCCCCCTTGTCGAGAATCGGCTCGACCACCCGGCCCGTGAGCACCGCCCCGTCCGTCTCGAGCTCGTTGCCCTCGTCGAGATCGAAGCCGAGCGCCGAGGCGACGTGGCGCGTGAAGAAGCGGAAGCCGCCCGAGACAAGGGCGGCATAGGCGCCGTGCGCCCGCATGGTGGCGACCAGCGTCGCGGCACCCGGCATGAAGGCGAGCCGCTCCTGCACGGCGGCGAGAGCGCGCACCGGCAGCCCTTCAAGCATCGCCACGCGCTCGCGCAGCGCCGCGGCGAAATCGAGCTCGCCGTTCATCGCCCGCGCGGTGATCGCAGCGATCCTCTCCTTCAGTCCGGCCTGGTCGGCGAGCTCGTCGAGCGTCTCGCCCACCACGATGGTGCTGTCCATGTCGGCCACAAGCAGGCGCTTGCGCCGCCCCTCCGCGGCTTGCGCGACGAGGTCGAAGGGCGCGTCACCGAGGGCGGCGCGTGCGGCCGCCTCGGCCGCCTCCGGCGCTGCCTCGGCGAACGGGATGTCGGCCGCCTCTCCCGGCTTGAGCCAGAGCGGCGCGCCGGCGAGAGCGCCGATCCCGCGCATCGCCCCGCGGACGGCATCGAGCACGGCGCGGTCGAGCAGCCCGCTCCCCGGCGGGGCGATCACGGTCAGCACCAGGTCCATCCGCCGACCATGGCGGGGCGGCGATGACGGCGCAAGACGAGCCGCCGCCGGCCCTGATCGTCGCCGGGCCGACGGCGAGCGGCAAATCCGCGCTTGCTCTCGCGCTGGCGGAACGGCTCGGCGGGGAGGTGATCAACGCCGACAGCATGCAGGTCTATCGCGACCTGAGGATCCTTACCGCTCGCCCCACGCCAGAGGAGGAAGCGCGGGTGCCGCATGCTCTCTACGGCATCCGGGACGCCGCCGAGCCGGCCTCGGCCGGCTGGTGGCGCACGGCCGCGCTCGAGGCGATGTCTCGAGCGCGGGAGGCCGGCCGCGTGCCCATCCTGTGCGGCGGCACCGGCTTGTGGCTATCGGCTCTCGTCAACGGCATCGGGGCGATCCCGCCCGTCCCCGCGGCGGTGCGGGCGGAGGCGCGCGCTCTTGCGGCCCGGATCGGCGCCCCGTCCCTGCACGCGCGGCTTGCGGCGCAGGACCCGGAGACCGCGGCGCGTCTTGAACCAGCCGACACGCAGCGGGTGATCCGCGCCTGGGAGGTGCTCGCCGCCACGGGCAAGGGGCTCTCCGCCTGGTGGGCGGAGCGTCGGGAGGCGCCGGCGCCCTGGCGCTTCGCGATGGTCCTGCTCCGCCCGCCGCGGCAGGAGCTTCGCGCGGCGATCGATGCCCGCTTCGTCGCGATGGTCAAGGCAGGCGCGCTCGAGGAGGTGCGGGCGCTCGCCGCGCGCGGGCTTGATCCGGCGCTGCCGGCGATGAAGGCGCACGGGGTGCCGAACCTGATCGCGTTCCTCGAAGGCGGGCTCCCGCTCGCGCAGGCGATCGCCGAGGCGCAGGCGATGGTGCGCCAATACGCCAAGCGCCAGGACACCTGGTTCAGGCACCAGGCGCTGGTTCCGCCCGAGCGCATGCATATGATCCATGCGCGTTTTGCGGGTCTAGCGCAACTTTCGGAACAGGAGAGGGGAAGTTTCTTTGCGTTTATTGACAGGGCGGGGTTGACGCACCGCGGCAGGCGCGCCTAGATGCCGCTCGCGGTGGCCAGGGCGCGACCCGCCCGGCCGCCGTTCGCGCTCATGAGGGGCGCGAAGGCCGGTTCGAACGGGGATGAGATCGTCATGTCCGCCATCCAGGCTTCCGCTGCCGAGGCGCCGACGGCAGAGCTGCTTCCGGGCGCGGAGATCGTCCTGCGCGCGCTCAAGGACCAGGGTGTGGAGGTCATCTTCGGCTATCCGGGCGGGGCGGTGCTGCCGATCTACGACGCCCTGTTCCAGCAGAACGCGATCCGCCACATCCTCGTCCGCCACGAACAGGCGGCGGTGCACGCGGCCGAAGGCTACGCCCGTTCTACCGGCAAGGTCGGCGTCGTGCTCGTCACCTCCGGCCCTGGCGCGACCAATGCGGTGACCGGGCTCGTCGACGCGCTGATGGACAGCATCCCGGTGGTGTGCCTCACCGGCCAGGTGCCGACGCATCTGATCGGCAACGACGCCTTCCAGGAGGCGGACACGATCGGGATCACCCGTCCCGCCACCAAGCACAACTACCTTGTCAAGGACAGCAACCAGCTCGGCCGGATCATTCACGAGGCATTCTACGTCGCCCGTTCCGGCCGCCCCGGCCCGGTGGTGGTTGACCTGCCGAAGGACATTCTGATCGGCAAGGGGCGGTACAGCGGCGTGCCGCAGGCGACGCACCGCTCCTACCGCCCCGTCACCGAGCCCGACCCGGCCGCGATCCGCACCGCTGTGGCGATGCTGAAGGCAGCCAAGCGCCCGATCGTCTATGCCGGGGGCGGGGTGATCAACTCGGGGCCGGAGGCCTCGCGGCTTCTGACCGAGTTCGTGCACCTCACCGGCTTCCCCTGCACCAACACGCTGATGGGGCTCGGCGCCTTCCCGGCCTCCGACCCGCAGTTCCTCGGCATGCTCGGCATGCACGGCACCTACGAGGCCAACCTCGCGATGCACGGCTGCGACGTGATGCTGAACATCGGCGCTCGGTTCGACGATCGCGTGACCGGACGGTTGCGCGACTTCTCGCCCAACAGCCGCAAGATCCACGCCGACATCGACCCCTCCTCGATCAACAAGAACGTGCGGGTTGATTGCGCGATCATCGGCGATGCGGCGAAGGTGCTGCGCGCCCTGATCGCCGAGTGGAAGGCCTCCGAGGCCAAGCTCGACACGGGCGCGCTCGCCGCCTGGTGGAGACAGATCGATGCATGGCGCGCGCGCGACTGCCTGCGCTACCGGCAGGCGACCGACGAGGGCGCGATCATCAAGCCGCAGTACGCGATCCAGCGTCTCTATGAACTGGTGCGCGAAACCGGCCGCGACACCTTCATCACCACCGAGGTGGGCCAGCACCAGATGTGGGCGGCGCAGTACTGGAAGTTCGAACGCCCGAACCGGTGGATGACCTCGGGCGGCCTTGGAACCATGGGCTACGGACTGCCGGCGGCGATGGGGGTGCAGATCGCGCACCCGGACGCGCTCGTAATCGACATCGCCGGCGAGGCCTCGATCCTGATGAACATCCAGGAGATGTCGACGCTCGCGCAGTACCGGCTGCCGGTGAAGGTGTTCATCCTCAACAACGAGTACATGGGGATGGTGCGGCAGTGGCAGGAGCTCCTGCACGGCGGCCGCTACTCCGAGAGCTACTCCGCGGCGCTTCCGGATTTCGTCAAGCTCGCCGAGAGCTTCCATGCGGTGGGCTTGCGCGCGACCAAGGTCGGGGAGCTCGACGGCGTGATCCGCGAGATGCTCGCGGTCGACCGTCCGGTGATCGCCGACATCTGCGTCGATCAGAAGGAGAACTGCTTCCCGATGATCCCCTCCGGCGCGGCGCACAACGAGATGATCCTCGGCCCCGACGATGAGGCGCCGAAGGGCGCCGCCCAGCCGGGGGTGACCGAGGAAGGCATGGTGCTTGTCTGAGCCGGCCGATGCTGATCTCGCCGACACTCCCCAGGAATATCGATGCGATGACGGAAGCGACGACCCGCCAGGCGGTGATGGCCGTGCTCGTGGAGAACGAGGCGGGCGTTCTCGCCCGGGTGATCGGCCTGTTCTCGGGCCGCGGCTACAACATCGACAGCCTGACCGTCGCGCCGGTGGACGAGGCGAAGAACCTCAGCCGGATCACCATCGTCACCTCCGGCACGCCGATGGTGATCGAGCAGATCAAGGCCCAGCTCGACCGGCTCGTGCCGGTGCACAAGGTGGCCGACCTCACGCTCGAGGGGCCGCACATTGCCCGCGAGATGGCGCTGATCAAGGTGGCGGGAACCGGCGAGCGGCGGGTCGAGGCCCTGCGCATCGCCGATGCCTTCCGCGCCCGCGTGGTCGATGCGACGACGGAAAGCTTCGTCTTCGAGATGACGGGGGCGACCGACAAGCTCGACGCCTTCATCGGCCTGATGCGGCCTCTGGGCCTCGTCGAGGTGAGCCGCACGGGCGTGGTCGCAATCGCGCGCGGGCCGAAGGGGATCTGACCCGCGGCGGCGGCCGCTTGCCAGCGTCACCCGCGGCCGTTAGACGGCGCGGCTCCAGGGCGAACACCACCGGATCGAGACAGGGGAGGGAGACCGATGCGCGTCTACTACGACCGCGATGCCGACGTGAACCTCATCAAGGGCAGGAAGGTCGCCGTGATCGGCTACGGCAGCCAGGGTCATGCCCACGCCAACAATCTCAAGGACAGCGGTGTCGCCGAGGTCGTGGTGGGCTTGCGCCGCGGCTCGGCTGGAGTGGCCAAGGCGGAGGGCGCCGGCTTCAAGGTGATGGACCCGGCGGATGCGGCGAAATGGGCCGATGTGGTGATGGTGCTCACCCCGGATGAAGGCCAAGGCGAGCTCTACCGCGAGAAGCTCGGCCCCAACATGAAGGAAGGCGCGGCGTTGATGTTCGCGCACGGCTTCAACATCCACTTCAACCTGATCGAGCCGCGCCCCGACATGGATGTGCTTATGGTCGCGCCGAAGGGCCCTGGCCACACGGTGCGCAGCGAGTATCAGCGCGGTGGCGGCGTGCCCTGCCTCGTGGCGGTGGCGCAGAACGCCTCCGGCAACGCGCTCGAGCTCGGCCTCTCCTACGCCTCAGCGATCGGCGGCGGCCGGGCCGGCATCATCGAAACCACTTTCAAGGAGGAGTGCGAAACCGACCTGTTCGGCGAGCAGGTGGTGCTCTGCGGCGGGCTCGTCGAGCTGATCAAGGCGGGCTATGAGACCCTCGTCGAGGCCGGTTACGCCCCCGAGATGGCGTATTTCGAGTGCCTGCACGAGGTGAAGCTGATCGTCGACCTGATCTACGAGGGCGGCATCGCCAACATGAACTACTCGATCAGCAACACCGCAGAGTACGGCGAATACGTGAGCGGGCCGCGCATCATCACCGCCGAGACCAAGGCCGAGATGAAGCGCGTGCTGGAGGACATCACCTCGGGCCGTTTCGCGCGCGAGTGGATGCTCGAGAACAAGGTGAACCAGGCGTCGTTCAAGTCGATGCGACGCAAGCTCGCCGAGCACCCGATCGAGGAGGTTGGCGAGAAGCTCCGCGCCATGATGCCCTGGATCAAGAAGAACGCGCTCGTGGACCGGAGCCGGAACTGAGCGGCGCGGGCGGGCAAGCGCAGGTCGTGGCCGGGCAGGTCGTCGCCTTCCCCCACCGCGACTGCCCGCGGCCGGAGGCGGTCGAGGGGCTCGAGCTCCTGGTCGCCGGGCCGAAGGACGAGCGCCCGGCCACGCTTCTCTTTCTGCAGGGCGCCTCCGCCGGCGCGTGGGTGTGGGCGGAGCATGCGATGCCCGCCTTCGCCCGCGCCGGCTGGCGATCTGCCGCCCTGTCGTTCCGTGGCCATGGGCAATCCTCCGGCCGCTCGGCGCTGCACGGCTGGGGCCTGCTCGACTACGTGACCGATGCGCGCGCTGCCATTGCCGCGATCGAGGGGCCGGTCGTGCTCGTCGGGCATTCGCTCGGCGCGCTCGTGGCGCAGATGCTTCTCGGCGACCCGAGGGTCGCTGCCATCGTCATGCTCGCCCCGGTGCCGGCCGAGGGGCTCGCTGCCGTCAATGTGCGACTCGCGCTCACCGATCCGTTCCTGTGGAAGGAGGTCGCGCGCATGCCCTGGCTCGCCGGCGGCCTCGCACCGCCGGAGCGGCTTCGCCATGCGCTGTTCAGCGCGCGGCTTCCGGACGAGCGTGCGCTTGCGCTGATGGCGCGCATGCAGCCCGAGAGCCTGCGCGCTCTCGCCGAGGCGCAGTGGCCGCGCCCGGTGGCGAGCGCCCGTCTCGTCGGCACGCCCGCACTCGTGCTCGGCGCCGCGAAGGACCCGCTCGTGCCCGAGGATACGGTGCTGCGCACGGCCTGGTTCCACGGCGCCGACCGCGCCATGCTCGACCATATCGGCCACGCGATGATGCTCGATGCCGGCTGGGAGCAGCCGGTCGCGCTCGCCCTGGCCTGGCTCGAAGGGCTTTGCCTCGGGCGCTGATCAGCCCTGCCGCGTCTGGTTGGTTCGCACGCGGCCCCGGGAGAGCTATGGTAAGGGCCCGGAGGAGTGCAGATGACAGCGCCTTCTACGCCACCGATGTCCCCCCCGGGTGACGGCCCCGCCGAATCGGCGGCGCCCAAGACCCCCTCGCTGATGTTCAGCTGGATGGAAGACCCGGACGCGGCCCTCGAGATGCCGTGGACCAAGGACTTCAGGCGTCGGTTGGCACAGCTGATCGCAGAGCAGACGGCTCAGCCGGGAACCCAGCAGACGGCCCAGCCAATGCAGCCGGGCAACGGCCGCGACGGATCGGCGGCGCCAGCGACCCCCTCGCTGATGTTCAGCTGGATGGAAGACCCGGACGCGGCCCCGAATATGCCGTGGCGGAAAGAGCTGGACCATTGGCTGGCGGAACATCTCAACAGGACTCTTCCTCACGCCCAGGCACAG
>Ga0308389_1000785_pt1 | contig 22939 bp, 17 predicted proteins | sample Hotspr2Sample148_FD_202362 | JGI IMG/M metagenome (GOLD analysis project Ga0308389, IMG submission 202362) | Hot spring phototrophic mat microbial communities from Mushroom Spring, Yellowstone National Park, Wyoming, United States - 20040719_148 ... | reverse complement strand
CGTGATATTAATATTTATAACTTAGAGCTTCAAAATACCGCCGTAACTACTGGTAGTGTTGTTGGTATCGAAGTTCTGAGGTTAGGAAACAATTCGACTTTAACAATAAACAATGTATCTATTCGAGATTTGTTCTCAAATGGAAGTAGTACTGCATTAACAAGGGGTATAGTTATTAATTCAGGGGCGGGATCCGGAACACAAACTTTTGTCAATATTTATAATAATCTTATATATGACTTGCGCGCACCAAGATCAACAGGCACACCATCAGTCAGAGCATTTGATATTCAAAACACTGCTACAGGTTTAATGAATGCTAATCTTTATTACAACACTGCATATTTAGACAATGCAGTTCCTCCAACAGCCTCCACTCATCAATCTTCAGTTGTTTACTGGGCTAATATGACATCTTCTGTTCTGGATATGAGAAATAATATATTCGTTAATACGATGGCTGCTGGAACAAGAGCAACTGTTTTATATACTACCTCCAATGCAAACCTTTTGAGATTAGCACCTACAAATAATTATAATCTTTATCTTATCGATAATCCATCAGCAACAAGGTTAACTGCATATGATGGAACTAATTCGTTCCAAACTTTATCAGCATATCAAAATGCAGTTGCAACAGGTGGTTTAGGAGGACCAAGAGATTTACAATCAATTGCCGTACTTCCTCCATTTATAAGTGCTGTATCACCATATAATTTAAATATAATTTCAGGTTCTAATACTCCAATTGAAAGTGGTGGAAGACCAATTACCGGAATCACAACGGATTTTGTTGGCAATCCTAGAAATGCTAACTATCCTGATTTAGGCGCTTACGAATTTACAGGTGTTCATCAAGATGTTGTTCCACCTGCTATTTCCTTTACACCTTTACTTAACACATCATCAACAAGTGCTAGAACTTTAGTTGTTAATGTAACAGATTTTAGTGGTGTCCCAACTACTGGTACTGGTGTACCTCATCTATATTGGAGAAAAGGTGTATTAGGAACTTATACTGGTGTTGCACCAAGTAGCGTTTCAGGAAATAATTATACATTTAACTTTGGCTCTGGAGTAGCTGCAGGTGATACAATCTTTTATTACATTGTAGCACAGGACAATGCATCACCTATTCAAATAGGTTCAATGCCTGCTTTAGGAGCTAGTGGCTTTACTTCAAATCCTCCAGCTGTATCAACACCTCCAACAAGTCCTTACAGTTATATTATTACTTCATCAAGCTTATCAGGTGATTACACTGTTGGATTGAATGCATTTAATATTATTACTGGTAAAAATATTTATTTTGAAAAATCAATTAGAAAAGTTGTAAAAGAAGTTTGGGTACCAAATGTTCAACCAGAAGGTAAGATTGATTATTGGACTGAACCAATCTTATATGGCGATCTAAGAGAAGGTAAAGGTTCTATGCAAATGGTTGAAGTAGAGGAAGAGGTATGGACTCCAATGGAAAATGGTTCAGTTTATGAAGGTAATCTTTATGTAAAAAAATCTGAAGCACCTCATCTCAATTTCCCTTCGGGTATTGAGGGTGTTTATGCTACAATAACCGCAGCAGTAAACGACCTGAATTTAAGAGGAGTTTCGGGTAATGTTAATTTCTTATTAGTAGATACTTTATATGCTTCAGAAACACTTCCAATTATAATTAATATCACTAATGAAAATTTACCTTCGGCAACAAGAAGGGTTACTTTTAGACCTAATACTGGTATTGTTACTAGAATAACGGGGTCTTCGGCAACTGGTATTTTTGTATCTTTTGGAGTTGATCATATTCATTTTGATGGCTCTAACTCTGGTGGAACAGATAGAAGCCTTACTATTGAAAACACTAGCACAGCTGCAAACCATTATGTAATTGGTATTTTTAATAATGGTATTAAAGGTGCTCAAAACAATTCAATTCGAAATGTTAATGTATTAGGTGGAACAAATACCGCTGCCTCTTGGGGTATAATTCTAAATTTTGCAGGTGGTGATTATGATAGCACCAGAATTGAAAATAATACCATTAGAAGAGTTCAAACAGGATTACAATTTGTAGGACTTGCTAATGGTATTACTAATAATGGAATAATTAGAAATAATATTTTAGGCAGCGATATAGATGCTCTATCGGTTGGAAATACTGCAATGCTTATCTCTTATGTTGATGGATTGGAAATCAGTGGTAATTCAATAAACAATTTAAAAGTTGGAAATAATCCTCGTGGAATTGTTTTAAGTACTGAAACGATTAATACAAATGTATTCAATAATTTTATTACTAACTTAATTTATACCGGAACAGTTGGTTTTGGTGGGAAAGGAATTGATGTTAATACTTCCAACCTTAATTCTAACATTAAAATTTATAACAATGTTATTTCCAGAATGGGTGGAGATGGTTGGAACTCATTTATTACAGATGCTAATGTAGGTATTAGAGTTTTAGGTGTAACAGGAAATGTTGGTATTTATTTCAATAGTGTTAATCTTTTTGGTAATTGGGACCGAAGTGCTACTGCAACCGTTTCTGCAGCATTATTTGTTCAGAATACAACAAATAACATTGATATTAGAAATAACATTTTATCTAATTCCATTCTTAACAACACCAATACTGGCTCGAGAGCATATGCTATCGCTTCAGATTCTTATGATCCAAATATTTTCTCAAATATTAACTACAACAATTACTTTGCATCAGGTACTCAGGGTGTGCTTGGATTATTCAACGCAATTCCGAGACCTACTTTGACGGATTGGCAAACAGCCACCGGGAAAGATGCAAATTCAAGAGCTGTTAATCCACAATTCACTGATACATTGAACCTTCGTCCTTTAGTTGGTTCTCAGGTATTTTTCGCTGGAACACCAATTTCTGGTATAATAACTGATATAACTGGTGCAACACGAACAAATACTCCTTCATTAGGTGCTTACGAATATCCGACTGGTGTTAGCATTGGATGGGCAAATTTACAATGGCCTGGTAGTGCATCAATTGGAATAGGACAAAGCGTTACTGTTTACGGGCAAATTTGGGTAGATGGAATAACTAATCAACCTGGTCCAGCTCCAGGAATTTTTGCATGGGTAGGTATTAGCCCCACAAATACAAATCCAAATACCTGGACAACTTGGATCCCTGCTGTTTATAACCTCGATGTAGGTAATAATGACGAATATATGGCTGACATTGGTTCTAATTTATCACCCGGAACTTACTATTATGCTTATAGATGGCAACTTTATGGCGGACCTTTCTACTATGGCGGATTTAATACAGGTGGTGGAGGTCAATGGAATGGTACCACTAATGTATCTGGTGTTTTAACAGTAAGAGAACCTCTTTCAAATAACTGGCAAAGATCTGTTGCTACCACTAATTTACCTACCTGGTTTGGAACTGATACCGAAAGAGGAATTGCCTTTGGTAGAACTTCAACCAATAATGAAACATTTAATGATAGAGTATTTGTTGTGAGCAGGGCTGGTGGATTGTTTGTTAGAATTATCAACGCTAATAATGGAAATGATGTAGGAACACTAAATACATCAGGAATTAGTGGTGGTACTTTTGCACTTAATGATATTGGAGTTAGTGTTGATAGTAGAATATTTGCTTGTAACCTTACTACAAATGCTAATACTACTCCATTTAAAGTTTATATGTGGAATAATGAATCTTCCGCTCCAGTTGAAGTATTGAACTACCTTGCTGATGCATCTAATCCAGTAAGATTGGGTGATAAGTTTACAATAATTGGAGATTATGCAGCTGGAACAGCTGAGATTTGGGCTGCAAGTTCTACAACTGGTCATCATAAAGTTTACAAGTGGACTATGAGTGGTGGTTCTTTCAACCCTGTCCCTCAAATTATTAATTGCAGTGATGCTTTAACATCAGGTATAGCTTCTGCAGTAGTCAGTCCATTACCAAACGGTGACTTTTATTGGAATGCTAATGGACAATTAGCAAGAAAATATCAAGCAAATGGAACACTTATAGGAATTATCCCAGGTGGCATAGCCGCAACTGGTACTAATGCACTACGTTTTCTTGGAACAGTTGGAACAGATGAATATCTAGCTGTATTCGCTTACGGGGCTGGTAATAATAATGTTAGAGTATTACGAATTCCTAATGGTAATCCTGCTGATGCTGTCGTTTATGGTGTTACACCTTCTTTAGGTTCTGCAACTAATATTAACGGAACTGGAGATTTGGATATAAGATATAATCCTGATTTGAGAATTGATATATTCGTTCTTGCCACAAATAACGGTATTGGTTCATATAGAACTGATGCCAGCATCCCAGTTGAACTTACAAGTTTCACTGCTAAGGTTGTTGACAGAGATGTAATTCTTAACTGGACTACAGCAACTGAAACTAATAATTTGGGATTTGAAGTTGAAAAGAGAAATCAAAATGAACAAAATTGGAGTTCTATTGGATTTGTTAAATCAGCTGGCACAACAACTGAATCTCAAAATTATTCATTCAAAGATAGTAAGGTAGAATCAGGTAAATATTCATACCGATTAAAGATCGTTGATATGGATGGAACATATCAATATAGCAATGAAATTGAAGTTGAAGTTGGATTACCACTAGAGTTCTCATTAAGTCAAAACTATCCTAATCCATTTAACCCAACTACAACAATCAATTTCTCTCTTCCTTTTGAGAGTAGGGTTACTTTGAAAGTTTTCAATGTCTTAGGAGAAAAAGTTGCTGTATTATTTGATGGAATTAAATCTGCAGGTTACCATGATATAGTATTAAATGGAAGTAATCTTGCATCAGGTATGTATATTTACACTATTGAAGCAAGCACACTCGATGGCTTGAAGAAGTTTAGTTCATCTAAGAAAATGTTGTTAATGAAGTAAAGAACATTCATTGTGTTTTACCAATCCCCTTGAGCTTCGGTTCAAGGGGATTTTTATTTACATTCAACTCAAACTTACCGATTGTCATTTGTTTCATATTTTTGGAAGTCTAATAATCAAATTTTTGGAGATAAAAATGTATAAAGTAGTTTTATTGAGACACGGAGAGAGTGTCTGGAACAAAGAAAATAGATTTACCGGCTGGACAGATGTTGATTTATCAGAAAAAGGAATTCTTGAAGCAAAAAACGCAGGTTTAACCCTAAAAAAAGAAGGTTTTAGTTTCGATATTGCATATACATCGGTTCTTAAAAGAGCAATTAGGACACTATGGATTGTTATCGATGAGATGGATTTAATGTGGATTCCTGTTATAAGAAATTGGAGATTAAATGAGCGACATTATGGTGCATTACAAGGTTTAAATAAGTCTGAAACAGCAAAAAAATATGGTGAAGAACAAGTAAAAATCTGGAGGAGAAGTTATGATATTCAACCACCGGCACTCGAAAAAACTGATCCTCGATATCCAGGCTTTGACCCTCGTTATAAAGAACTGTCTGAAAAAGAATTGCCCTTAACTGAATGCCTAAAAGACACTGTGGAAAGATTTGTGCCTTATTGGGAAGGTACAATCGCACCAGTTGTTAAATTAGGGAAAAGAGTTTTAATTACTGCTCACGGCAATAGTTTGAGAGCCTTAGTTAAATATTTGGATAATATTTCTGATTCTGAAATAGTTGAATTAAATATCCCAACTGGAATTCCTTTAGTATATGAGTTAGATGAGAATCTGAAACCAATAAAGAGTTATTACTTAGGCAATGAAGAGGAAATTAAAAAAGCCGCTGAAGCTGTAGCAGCTCAAGGTAAAGCTAATTAGAAATTTTTAATCCTTAAACCAAGTATTCATCTCCGTCATTAGGGATGAATACTTTTTCATTTAATATTCTGTCACTAAAAACTTTTCTTAATAAATCATCATTTTCTTCATCAATATGAACAAGAAAAAATTTATCAGCAGAAATAATTTCTACAAAAGAAATTATTTCCTCTATTTTTATATGAGAAGTTTCTATTAAGCAGACTTTAAAATCTGAATTAAAAATATACAAATCTTCAGATTTACCAACATCTGCACTATAATAAATTTTATTTTTGTTAATGTCAAACAAAAATGAAGATGAGACTAAAAATTTTAAGTTATCAATGGATAAGTTATCGTATTTTATTAAATGTGAATTTGGTTTTGCTGTAAATTTAAATTCATTCTCAATTTCAATAACATCATTAAAATTATAAGATATGATTTTAAAATCGAATGGAAATTTTTCTTTGAACAAATAAATTCTTTCAATAAAATATTCTAAAAATTCAACGAGATTTTTGTGAATATAGATTTTAATATCTTTACTTCTTTTTATCAATTTCATTTGAACTAAAAGTGAGGCTATTCCAGTAAAATGGTCAGGATGAAGATGAGTTATTAATATGTTATCAATAGCATCAAAACTAATTTTAAGTTCAACAAATCTTCTTGAAATTCCATCACCACAATCAACTAATAAATTAGTTCTAGAATTTGATAAAATAAATGAAGTAAAGAATCTTTTAGGATTTGCTTTAGCTGAGCCAGTACCTATAAATTTTATTTTTACCTGAATTTCATTTCCCAATTTCAACAACTCTTCCTTGGATATTAAATCTATAATTTATAATCGTTAAAAAATTCTCTGCATCTTCACGGGTCGCAAATTTTCCTGCATAAACAACATTAAAAAAAGTTCCAGCAACATTTTTTTCTTTTATTTCAGAATAAATTCCTGATTTTTCTAATTGAGATTTAAGTGTTTGGGCATTTTCTTTTTTTACAAATGCACCTGCTTGAATGGTGTAAGAGTAATTAATTGATTTTTTTATTTCAGTTTTAGAAAATTGTTTTTCTTGGATAGTCTTTGAAGATAAGAGTTCGTATTGACTTTGAGCGATTTTTAAATAAGGAGACTCCGGGTAATCTGTTTTCAACTTCTGATAATATTTATCAATCATCTCAGATTCATCTTGAATAAGGTAATAATTGAAAAGTCTATAAGCAGAAGCATCAGCATATTTACTTTGAGGATGTTTTTCAACGAGCTCAATAAAAATTTCTTCAGACTTTTTTGCATCAGGCATTGTAATCGCTTCGAGAAACATAATATCAGGACTTTGTGGATAAATAATTTTTAATCTAACAAGCTCATTTACTACAGAATCAATTGCACCTCTTTCAATTTGAATTAAATATGGAATAATATCAACATTCTGAGCTAAAGAGAAAGGTATGAAATAAAGTGATAATATTAATATTAAAAATTTCATTAAAGACACTTTAATGTTTTTTCATTTTCAATTGAATAATGTTCAATAAAATCACCAAATAAAGTGGCTGAAGTTGCTTTATTTATTTTAACTTTAACATAGTCACCAGCCTTTACATCAGTTTGAACTGGGAAAACTACTACTTTATTAGTATCTGTTCTGCCAGAGAAAAAATCGTTTGATTTTCTACTAAAACCTTCAACTAGGACAATTTCTTCATTTCCAATCAACTCCTGATTTTTTTCGTAAGATATTTTTTGTTGCAAGTCTATAATTTCTTGTAATCTTTTTGTTTTAATCTCATCAGGGATGTCATCTCCCATCTTATAAGCTTTAGTACCTTCACGCGGAGAATACTTAAACATATATGCACCATCATATCTAACAATCTTCATTACTTCTAATGTAGCAAGATGATCTTCTTGTGTCTCAGTTGGAAATCCGGCAATTATATCGGTGGAAAAACTTACCCCTGGAATAATTTTCCTTGCTTTTTCAATAAGATTTAAATAGTGTTCAATTGTATAAGTTCTATTCATCAATTCAAGTATTCGATTAGAACCAGATTGAACAGGGAGATGGATGTAATTACATATGTTTGGATTGTTAGCAATAGTATAAAGAAGTTTGTCTGATAAATCTTGAGGATGAGAAGTAGTAAATCTTATTCTAATACTTCTATCAACCATAGCGCAAGCTTCCAAAAGGTCAGCGAAATCATTTTCATCATCACGATAGGAATTAACATTTTGACCCAACAAAGTAACCTCTTTAAAACCTCGTTTGGATAAACTTTCGATTTCTTGAACAACAGAATTTAGCGAACGACTTCTTTCCCGCCCTCTTGTAAAAGGCACAACACAAAAAGAACAAAACTTATCGCAGCCTCGCATTACAGATATCCATGCTGAAAGACCTTCTTCTCTGTAAGGTTCAATGTCATCATAAGTTTCAGTACGAGATAGCCTCACTCCAATACCTTTTTCGCCACTAAATGCAATATCAATATATTCCGGTAATCTTCTATATTCATCAGGACCGACTACTAAATCAACAATTTTTTTTTCTTCAATTAAATCTTTTTTCAACCTTTCAGCCATACAACCCAGAATTCCTAGCAATAAATCGGGCTTTTTAATTTTAAGATTTTTAAGATTTCCTAATCTTCCATATATTCTTTGTTCAGCATTATCACGAATACTACAAGTATTTAATAAGATTAAATCAGCCTCTTCAGCAGTTTTAGCAACAGAGTAACCTTTATTTTTAAGAATACCCAATACTATCTCAGTGTCCGCAAAATTCATCTGACATCCGTAAGTCTCAATATAAATTTTACTGCTCATTTTTTAAACTCCAAAGTTTATTTCTATATTTATTAAATTATATTGCAAAATAAAAAAACAAACCACTATTAAACAATGAACAATAAATCGATAATTTCAAATAAGTTTAAATAAAATTTAAAGAACTATTGCATGTTTAATTTTTCAATCAAACTTTTATTTATTATAAGTTGAATTTGGTCACAGCTAATGTTAAAATTGTAGTGTTAATATTTATAAATGATGAAGAAAATGAATTTAATATTCAAAAAAATTTAATTACGCAAAATAAAAAAGTTGATTTAAATCATTTAATGTTTATTAATTATTTTGTTTATCATATAAGTTTATTATTTTAGATAAGAAATTTAGGTTTATTTATGCCTTTAACACAGATAATAGTAGTTTTTTCTATTGGTTTTATTGTCCTATTTATTTTAGCAATTTCTATAATATACCTAATTATTAATTCTAAAAAAGTTAATTCCGATAGCAAAGCATTAAATGTCAATTCTACAAAAAGTAATTTAATGTATTACAAAAATAAATATTACTATCCACCTAACACTTCTAGTAAAACTATTAACAAAAGTCAACATATCCGACCTAATACATCAAGGGAAATTTATTTTGATCCAAAGAGTAGGAAATATTATGTATTCCGTAGAGATTTAAAATAAATTACTCTCTTCATTTTTTAATACCTCCGATTTCTCCTTTTTAAGTTATATTTACATACTATTTTACAAATTGTCATATAATGTTATGACTCGAGAAGAATTCAAGTCAAAATTTGAAATAATAAGTCGTTCAAAAGAGATAAATGATATTGTAGATATTATTATGCAAGTATCAAAATCAGATATCTCAATTTTACTTTATGGCGAGAGCGGTGTCGGAAAAGAAGTATTCGCTAAATCAATTCACGGTTTTAGTAATCGGGCTGATAAACCTTTAATAAGTGTCAATTGTGGAGCAATTCCCGAGGGATTGTTAGAGAGCGAACTTTTTGGACACAAAAAGGGCTCTTTTACTGGAGCAATAGAATCAAGAAAAGGCTATTTTGAGTTGGCAGATGGCGGAACACTTTTTCTCGACGAAATTGCTGAAACTCCCCTTACAACTCAAGTTAAACTACTTAGAGTGATAGAATATAAAGAATTTATGAAAATTGGGGCTGAAAATGTTACAAAGGTAGATGTGAGAATAATTGCAGCCACAAATAAAGACCTCCAAAAAGAAGTATCAGCCAAAAAATTTAGAGAAGATTTATATTTTAGACTTAAAGCGGTTACCCTACAAATTCCACCTTTGAGAGATAGAAAAATTGATATAGAGCCATTAGCTCTTCATTTTATACATAATTATTGTAAGAATTCAAACTTACCTATACCTAAATTATCAAATGATGCACTAGAAATACTTATGAATTACCCTTGGCCTGGAAACATAAGAGAACTTAAAAACACTATAGAATCGGTAGTAGCCTTAAATCCGGGTAAAACCTTGACAGCAGAAAATTTTATTCATCTTGTTGAGGAAGAGGAAAATAATCTTGAACGAAGAAATCTACCTGTGTTCACAAGAAAATTACCTGAAGATGTTGACCGTGAGATATTATATAGAGCTTTATTTGAGATTAAAAAAGACATTATTGAATTAAAAGATTTAATATTGAAACAAAATGATTATCAGAACTATATTGATAATCGTCAACCAAGGGATTTTGATACACTTAACATTACAGAACTGGAAAAATCTGCAATAATAAAAGCATTAGAAAAAACTCATTGGAATAAAAGGAAAGCTGCTAAATTGCTAAACATTAGCGAGAGAACTTTATATAGAAAAATTAAAGATTATGAAATTAAAATTCAATAAAAACAATGTGATAATCTTTCATAAATTAGTTATTTTGTTATCAATCATTTTAATTATTAATTTTGTAGGATGTTATTTTTATTCATTTACTGGAGCTTCTGTTCCTGCACATATAAAAACTATTTCTATACCTGTAGCAGATGATCGTAGTGGTTCTGCTGAGTCTGGATTGAGAGAGATGTTAACTCAAAAATTGATTCAAAAGTTTATTGATGATAATTCCTTGCAAATTGTTGATAGAGTTAATGCAAATTCTATTTTAGAGACTTCAATTGTATCTTTTAATGATGCACCCGCTATTGTAGCAGCGGGAGAGACTATTACAAGTAGAAGAATCACTATCGGAATCAAAGCATCATATAGAGACCTTGTAAAAAAAATAATAATATTCGACAAAGTTTTTACTAATTTTGCTAATTATCCTGCAACTGGTAATTTAATTGAAAGAAATAAAGCAATTGAAGAAATAATCGAAAAAACTTCTGAAGATATTTTATTAGAAACAGTTTCAGGTTGGTAAAAAAGAAAGGGTTTAATAAATATGAATGATATTGTTTTAAGTGGATACTTTCTTTCATTAACGATTCTTTTTTTCTTTGGGCTTCACGGATTTATTATGATTTATTATCATAAAAAATATCGTGATAATAATCCTAAAGAGAATCCAAAAGAATCATTCACTCCGATGGTAACTATCCAACTGCCTTTATATAATGAATTTTATGTTGTAGAAAGACTAATAAATGCTACTTGTGAAATTGATTATCCAAAAGATAAACTTGAGATTCAAGTTTTAGATGATTCTACAGATGAGACAACTCAATTAGTTGCAAAACTTGTTACAAAAAAACAAGTAGAAGGATTTAACATAAAACATATCAGACGTAACTCAAGAAAAGGATTTAAAGCCGGAGCATTGAAACACGGACTTGAAATGGCTGAAGGGGAATTTATCGCAATTTTTGATGCTGATTTTATTCCTCATAAAGAATTTCTTAAAAAAACCTTAGCTTTCTTTACTGATGATAAAGTTGGATTAGTTCAAACTCGTTGGGAACATTTAAATGGAGATTATTCAATAATCACTAAAGCTCAAGCATTAGCTCTGGATGGTCATTTTGTTATTGAACAAACAGTAAGAAACAAAGCTGGATTTTTCATTAATTTTAATGGAACAGGTGGAATATGGAGAAAAACCTGTATCGAAGATGCTGGAAATTGGCACGATGATACATTGACTGAAGATCTCGATCTAAGTTACCGTGCTCAATTAAAGGGCTGGCGCTTCGTTTTCTTAAGAGATTTTACATCCCCAGCTGAACTTCCATCTGAAATTAATGCTCTAAAAGCTCAACAATTTAGATGGACAAAAGGAGCTGTGGAAACTGCAAAGAAAATTCTTCCTTTAGTATGGAAATCAAATCAACCTTTAAGAATTAAATTACAATCAACATTTCACCTTACTAACAATCTCGTTTTTCCTTTTATTTTATTGGCTGCAATATTAAATGTTCCATTAATTTTTATCAAAAATAGTGGTTCGCATGAAGCATATTTTGCAATTATGTCAATTTTTGTTTTAGCATTTATAAGTTCTTTTCTTTTCTATATGTATGCTCAAAAAGATATTAGAACGGATTGGAGAAAGAAAATAATTTTATTCCCTCTTTTTATGGCTGGTAGTATGGGTTTTGCAGTTAATAATTCTCGTGCTGTAATTGAAGGTTTATTAAACAGAAAAAGTGAGTTTGTGAGAACTCCTAAATTTAAACTCGAGAGTAATAAAGACACTTGGTTTGGCAAGAAATATTTGAATAGAAAAATTGGTTTTTCTGTTATTGTAGAAGGGCTTTTAGCTGTTTATTGTTTTATTGGTGTTCTATCTTCTATTTACTTTATGGAAATTGCTGCAATACCATTTCAAATTTTATTTTTCTTGGGGTTTGCTTTTGTTTCAATTACTTCAATTAAACACGCTTTAGTTTCTAAAAAAATAAATGAATGAAGAAATATTAAATAAAATCTACAACAAAGTTTTGTTACTTTATAAGATTAATGATATATCACCGATATTTTTGTTAATCGCTAAAAGGGAATTAGAAAGTGGAAATATAGATGAAGCTGAGACTATCATTGAAAAAGGATTATCAAACTTTCCTGAACACCCAACAGCTTTGATTATTAAAGCAAAAATTTTAGTTAAAAAAGGTAATTATTCACAATCAATAAATCTCATAAAAAAGGCAAGCAAAATAATTGGCTCGCCCAAAACATTCGATTATTATCTTAACGAATTAGATACCATTATCAAACCTTCTTTCACTTTAGAAATACCTGAACAATCCGATTTAATAAAAGAAATTTCTCAAGAACAAAAAGCAGAAAGTCCACAAACTTTTACTATCACCAACGATATAAAAACTGAAAGTACAAGAAATACTTTTTCCCAAAATTATGATTCCATAGACGACTCAATAATAATTTCTGATACACTTGCTAAAATTTATTTCAATCAGAAAGAATATAAAGAAGCAATTAGAATTTATACTAAACTTAAAACAAAATATCCTGATAAATCAGATTTTTATGAATCTAAGATAACAGAAATTAGAGCAATCTTAGAAAATTCCCAAAATGCCTAATTACAATCAATCCTTAAGAAATTTTCACAAACTTAATAAAGAATTTTATTTAAGAGATGTTTGTCTCGTTGCTATGGATTTATTAGGAAAATTATTTGTAAAATTTGAGAATAACACTATTCTATCAGGAATGATTACTGAGGTGGAAGCTTATGATGGTAAATTTGATTTAGCATCGCATTCAAACTCTGGGATGACCAAAAGAAATAAAGATATGTTTTCAGAAGGTGGAATAACTTATGTTTATCTTACTTATGGAATTCATCATTGTCTAAATGTTGTAACTGGAGATAAAGGATATGGTGCCGCGGTTTTAATTCGGTCTATGGAGCCTATTGATGGAATATCAATATTCGCAAAAAGAAGATTTAATAAAAAAAATATTAATGAATATGAATTCAATAATTTACTAAATGGACCTGGGAAAATTTGTCAAGCATTTAATTTGAACCGCAATGACTCAGGTAAAGATTTAATGAGTAAAGAACTATTTATATGTAATTATAAATCATTAGATAAGAATCATATTGCAACTTCCAAAAGAATAGGAATTTCTAAATCTATTGACCTTCCTTGGCGTTTTTACATCTCAAATAGTAAATTTTTATCAAGGTGAATAATAAAAATCCCCAAAATATTCTAATAATCAGAACAGATAGAATTGGAGATGTAATATTATCAATACCGCTGGCTGAGATAATTAAAAAACATTACCCAAATTGCAAAGTGTCTTTTTTTGTCAATGAATATACTAAAGATTTGTTATTGAATCACCCTTACATAGATCAGACAATCACAATAATTGAAGGGAAAAGTGGATTTAAAATTTTTGATAACGTTGAATTACTACGAAAGTATGATTTCGATGTAGCTCTTGTTTTATATCCAACATTTAAAATTTCATTAATATCTTTTTTATCTGGAATAAAAAAAAGAATAGGTACAGGATACAGATTGTATTCATTTTTATTCACCGATAAAATTTATGAACATAGGAAAAAATCATTAAAACACGAAATAGAGTATAATTTTACCTTATTAAAAAGTATCGGAATTGATTTTAATGCTGGCATAAATAATGTTAAATTCAATCTTAATGTTTCTGAAAATGCCTTAAGTAAAATTGAAAAATTACTTATAGATAAGGGAATCTCTAACGATGAAAAAATAATTATCATTCATCCTGGAAGTGGCGGTAGTGCTGTTGATTTGCCAATAGAAAAATTCAAAGAAATTGTTAAATTATTAAATGAAACAGATATTAAAATACTTATTACTGGTAATAAAAGTGAAACATATATTTGTAAGGAACTAATACTAAACGAAAATGTATTTGATTTTTCAGGTTTACTTACACTTGAAGAATTAGTTGCTTTGATTAGTAAGTCTACGCTATTGATTGCAAATTCAACAGGACCTTTACATATTGCTGCTGCTTTAGGAAAATATGTTTTTGGTTTTTATCCAAAAATAAAATCTTGCTCTGTTAATCGATGGGGACCTTATACAGAAAAAAAATTTATTTATGAACCAGAGTTGGATTGTAATAATTGTAATCGAAAGCAATGTGAAGAATTAAATTGTATGAATTATATAAATATCAAAAAGGTAATAGATGATATAAAAAAATTACTTTCAAATAAATTGGAGAACCCTAATGTTAAATAAAATTATTCTTATAGCATTATTTTTATTTAAATTGCAAATTGTAATTATTCCATCCAACGATCAACTTCGTAAAATAAATAATAATTCATTCAAAGTTGGAGAGAGACTAACATTTAATGTTAAACTCGGATTCGTTGTCGTTGGTATAGCTCAATTTCATATACCCTCAATCAAAAGAATTTCAGGGCGAGATGCATATCATGTTAATTTTGAAGTCAATACCGTTCCGAGTTTCGATCCAATTTTTAAAGTAAGAGACAGATATGAAACATATATTGATGTAGAAGGAATCTTCCCTTGGCGATTCGAACAACATATTAGAGAAGGTAAATTCTCAAGAGATTTCTCAGCTTTTTTTGATCAAAGAAAAGGCAGAGTTAAAACCAGTGAAGGAACCTACGAAATACCCAGATATGTTCACGATATTGTTTCTGCTTTTTATTATGCAAGAACTTTGGATTATTCAAGTTTGAAGAAAGGTGATAAAATAAAACTTCAAAATTTTTATAAAGATAAAGTGTATGATTTGGATGTAATATATCACGGTAAAGAAACTGTTACAGTCCCCGCTGGTACTTTTCAAACAATAATCGTCGAACCTCTTGTTCAAGAAGGAGGACTATTTAAACACGAAGGAAATATTATTATATGGCTTTCCGATGATGAATTAAAAATACCTGTTAGAGTAAAAACTAAGGTGATCATAGGATATATTGATGCAGACTTAACTTCTTATGAAGGACTTGCCGGAAAATTAAAATCAAAAATCAAATAGGATTATCTTTTCAAAATCTGTATAAAGAAACTTTATTCAAAAATTATGCTTATAAACTTTTCGTTTCTATCTTAAATTTGATTTTTAAAGAAATAGATAACTTTGACAATTCAAACTGATTTTCAATTAATGTATTTATGAATTATGGAATGTTATTTATCAAGTATATGTTTTTTCGTTGTCAAAAGATTATTTAACTAATAAAAATTTGGTATAAATGAGGAATTAAATGTATATACTCGGAATATCAGCTTTTTATCACGACAGTGCTGCCTGCATTGTTAAAGATGGTGAAATCATTGCAGCGGCTCAGGAAGAACGATTCACAAGAAAAAAACACGACCAAAACTTTCCGCAAAAAGCAATTGAATATTGTTTGAAGGAAGCCAGCATTAAAGCTTCTCAACTTGATTTAGTTGCATTCTATGATAAACCGTTCTTAAAATTTGAACGATTGCTTGAAACTTATCTTACTTTTGCTCCTGTTGGGTTTAAGTCTTTCATCAAAGCCATCCCTTTGTGGATAAAAGAAAAACTTTGGATGAAAGAAATGATAAAAGATAAACTCGGTTATGAAGGAAAAGTTATTTTTCCGGAACATCACGAGTCACACGCCGCAAGTGCTTTTTATCCTTCACCATTTCAGAAAGCTGCTATAATCACTATGGATGGAGTTGGTGAATGGACAACTACTTCTTTCGGCATTGGTGATGGTAATGATATTCAACTTCTTGCCGATATAAAATTTCCTCATTCACTGGGACTACTTTACTCAGCTTTTACATACTACATTGGATTCAAAGTTAATTCTGGTGAGTACAAAGTAATGGGACTTGCACCTTATGGTGAACCAAAGTATAAAAAAATAATTTACGATCATTTAATTGATGTTAAAGAAGATGGCTCGTTCAGAATGAATATGGAATATTTTAATTATTGTCAAGGTTTAACAATGACGAATGAAAAATTCCATAAACTCTTTGGCGGACCACCAAGAGTTCCGGAAACAAAACTTACACAAAAAGAAATGGATTTAGCTCGTTCACTTCAAGAAGTTACCGAAGAAATTGTGTTAAAGATTGGTAACTATGTTTATAAAGAAACCGGATTAAAAGATGTTTGTCTTGCTGGTGGAGTTGCACTTAATTGTGTTGCAAATGGAAGATTACTTCGTGAAGGACCATTTGAAAACATTTGGATTCAACCAGCGGCAGGAGATGCTGGCGGTGCCCTCGGAGCGGCTTTGATTGGATGGTACAAATATCATAATCAGCCAAGAACTGCAGATGGAAAAACTGACCAGCAAAAAGGTTCATATCTTGGTCCTCAGTATTCTGATGAAGAGATTAATTCTTTCATTAAAACAAATAATCTTGTTGCAAAGAAATATGAAGAAGATGACTTGATTAAAATAGTTGCTAATCTTATTGCAAATGAAAAAGTAATCGGCTGGTTTGATGGAAAAATGGAATTTGGTCCAAGAGCATTAGGTGCGCGCTCTATTATTGGTGATGCCCGTTCACCTAAGATGCAGGCAACAATGAATATAAAAATAAAATTCAGAGAAGGATTTAGACCTTTTGCACCGTCAGTTCTTTATGAAAAAGTTAATAAGTATTTCGAGATTGATAAAGAAAGTCCGTATATGCTTCTTGTTGCTGATGTAAAGAAAGAGCGTCGAAGAGAGATGACTCCTGAAGAAGAAAAACTTTGGGGAATTGAAAAACTAAATGTTGTTCGTTCTGATATTCCTGCGATTACTCACGTTGATTATTCGGCCAGAATTCAAACTGTTCATAAAGAAACAAATCGCCGTTACTACAAACTGATAGAGCAATTTGAAAGAAATACAGGTTGTGCTGTGATAGTTAATACCTCTTTCAATGTTCGTGGTGAACCAATTGTTTGTACGCCTGAAGATGCATATAAATGTTTTATGCGGACTAATATTGATTATCTGGTTTTGGGCAATTATCTGCTTGCAAAAGAAGAACAAATTCCATTAAAGGAAGAGATTGATTGGCGTAAACAATTTCAACTGGATTAATTATGCTTAAAGAAGAGTTCAAACACATTAATACATCTGATAAATCTGTAAGGAAAACAGGTGTTACAATAGGAATAGTACTGATTACAATTTCATTTTTACTGTGGTGGTTTGGTAATAATTCATTTATTTACTTCTCAGCTGTTGGAGGTATATTTATAATTCTTTCTTACATTGCTTTGACGGTTCTGCGTCCTTTTCACAAGCTGTGGATTGGCTTATCGCTGTTATTGGGATTTATTATGTCTCACCTAATTCTAAGCATAATATTTTATTTTGTTGTTACTCCGATAGGATTACTTGCCAAGTTAGTTGGTAAAAAATTTATGTCGCTTAAATTTAATAAATCAGCAACTACCTACTGGGAAAAGAGAGAAAAACCTATCAAAGAAAAAATCGATTACGAACGACAATTTTGAGTCTAATACAAATATGTCCAAAATAAAAATATTTATGTAGCAAAGATTGCCCAGCTTTTAATTTTTTTCATTTCGCTGAAATGAACTAGAATATATGCTCATTAGATTTGTTTTTATCTATTGCAGTTGGATTTATCGAACTATTATTATTAGGAATAGAATATTTTTGGCTTTAGCCACATTTAATTAAAACTTACTTTTAATATAAGAGAGTAATAAATTCTTATAAAGGATTCAAATAAAGACGAATTTATTTTCTTTTATTTTGAAAATCAGAGTTTATTGACAAGGTTTAAGTTTATTTTGAACTGCTGGGATCTAATATGAATTTTACTGAGCTTTGCTTAAACCTTGTTTTAATAACAAGCTAAAGTGCCTATTTGTTACTGGGAGAGAGTTGTAAACTCTATAACAAGGGAATAATTCTGTAGTATTTATACTCTTTTCTTTGAATATAAAATTATCCTATCTTTCACAAAATCTTGTCAATCTAAATGTGAGAACCTATTAAAAAAATAATTTTTAATTTGTTGTCTTTTATTTCTATACTGATATAATTACTTTTTTGCAACTGTAATTAATTCCATCTTGATTATTCATAGGAATTTTTTAACAACTTTAATTCACTTCAATATTTTGTTTTATTTATATCATTCTGATTCTTATAAGCAGCTTTCTTAAGTCTATCCATAATTGCAATGCCTATTCCCTTTTCAGTAACAGTTTCTGCAACTATTATTTCTACATCTGATTCTTCTAACTGATGCATAGCACCAAATAAATTTTCTGCAGCTTCACTCAAATCTTTTTTCTTAGATAAATAAACTACTCTCTTAAAACCCTCTGTATCATTTCCTGAAAATGAAATTAGACCTGCTTTGCTTCTGTCTATCTTATTTTTGATTTTTTCGTTTAGAATGTAAAATGGTTTATTGGGACTATAATGTGATTTAATCATTCCAGGTGCTGAAATAACGCTATTGTTTTCTTCAGAATGATATGGAATTATTGTTTCAATTTCTTCTCTTGTAATTACTCCGTGTCTTAATATTTCAAATCCTTTTTCATTTAATTTAATAACAGTTGATTCAATTCCTATTTCTGTTTTACCACCATCTAATATGAAGTCTATTTTGGGGAAATATTTTTTTACATGTTCTGCAGTTGTAGGACTAATTTTCCCAAATTTATTTGCACTTGGAGCAGCAATAGGGCATCTGGATTTTTTTATCAGTTCTAAAGCAATAGAATTATTAGGCATTCTAATTCCAACAGTTTGAAGTCCTGCAGTAACAATATCAGGGACGACAGGGCTTTTAGGGACTACAATTGTTAAAGGACCAGGCCAAAAAATTTTAGCTAACTGATATATTCGACTCTCATTTGAGGATGAAAGAAGTTTTACATCATTGATATCAGCAATATGAACTATTAGAGGATCAAATTTAGGTCTTCCCTTTAACTCAAAAATTTTTGAAACAGCAATCGGGTCCAATGCATTTGCTCCAAGTCCATAAACAGTTTCTGTTGGAAAAGCAACTAGTCCGCCATTACTTATCACTTTAGCTGCACTATCGATTTGAGCTAAAATCTGTTCACTTAAATTCAATTGTTTCATATCACAAAGTTATCATTAAACATCACATCCTCAAACATTTTCATACCTTAAAGATTTACCATCGATAAAAGATAAATTATAAGAAATTATTAAATGACAACCTTATGTCTTTTGAGTATGTAAAAAGATATGGGAATAAAACATTAATCTTTGTTGGTTAACCCTTAAAAAGTCATTTAAATCTGTAACAAATAAATTTGTTAAAGAATATTCTAATGATTTTTTAAAATATCATCAGCAAAAAATTTTTATAATCAACTTCTATTTTCTCAGCATACTCTTAAAGTTGTAGTTAGCTGCTGAAAAAAAATTGGAATTATGACTTGTTTTTATCCGAATTTAATAAGTGATTACTTTTCAAGAATTTCAAATAAAACTTCTATATGATCTTATTATAAATATTATCATCACTTGGGAAATATTTTCTTCTTTTGAACTGTTGCACTTACTGACACATCAGATTTCTTTGGTATCCTTTCCATTTATTCTTACGTCATTTTGAATATCATCACTACTCCCTCTTTTACTTTCCTATTAGAAGACATTACACATTTATCTGTTTACAAAAATTTTCGCTCAATAATTGTCTGATTCTATTGAAGAAGTTAGGATTCTAATTGGTCTCCAGCAGTTGACAAATTACTTTAATTGCTATAATCTCTTAATTGTTTTAGTATCAGTAGACTCATAATTAACCTTATTTGTTTAGGTTCTCAGCCAATTGTTTGGCGATAATTTCTATTCAGTCACTTCTCGAATTTTTAAGTCTGTTTTATTTTGTTAAAATGTATAAGAGATTTTTATGATTTAGTTGTTTTTCTAAGGTCCTTATCAAGTTAAACTGTTCTTCATACTATTTCCCTATTGAAATAGTTTTCTGCGAGGTTTTATTTCATTTTATTTAAAATATTGAAAGGTTTTTTAGAATTTTCTTTATTCTTCATAATAATTTTTATGAGATTAACAATTACAAGACTAATAAAATTGTCAAAACAAATTCTATCAAGTTAAATTTTAATTTAAGTTAGAAATACTAATAAGAAACTTTTTATCTTAAAAATATAATTGATAAAGTATATATGAATAAATTTATTCCACATTAAAGATTATAAATATCATTTTAACTTTTAATTATGAGAAAAGATGAAAGAAGCTGTTTTAATATTTCCACATCAGTTGTTTGAAGTGCATCCTTGTTTAAAGAGAGATAGAGAAATTTATATTATTGAGGAATTTTTGTTTTTTAGACAATATAAATTTCATAAGCAAAAATTAGTTCATCACCGTTCATCAATGAAATTCTATCAAAATTTTCTAAACAGTAAAGGATTTGTTGTAAATTATATTGAATCAATAAATGAATTATCCGACATAAGAAAATTAATTCCAGATTTAAGGAAAAAAAGAATTGAAAAGATTCACTTTGTAGATGTTGCTGATAACTGGCTTGAAAAACGAATTAAACAAACAGCAGAAAAATCGGGCATAAAAATTCAAGAATATCCTTCTCCAGCTTTTCTGAATTCTAAAGACGAGTTGAAAGAATACTTTAGCGGAAAGAAAAAATATTTACAAACAGATTTTTACATAAAGCAGAGAAAGAAGTTTGGAATATTATTAAATAAGGATGGTTCACCACTTGGTGGCAAATGGTCATTCGATACAGAAAACAGATTAAAATATCCACCAACAAAAAAGCCGCCCAAAGTAAATTTCCCTTCTATGAACAAATATTATGAAGAAGCTGTAAAGTATGTGAATAAAAATTTCTCTGACCACTACAGCGAAATAAACAATATTTTTATCTATCCTTGCACTTTTGAGGAAAGTAAAATATGGTTTCGTGAATTTTTAGAGACAAGATTATTCGAATTTGGTAAGTATGAAGATGCGATTGTCTATGAAGAACATATACTTCACCATAGTGTTTTATCGCCTTTATTAAATATTGGACTTATTACGCCAAACTATATAATTAATGAAACACTTGATTTTTATAAGAAGCATCAAGTACCATTAAATTCAGTTGAAGGTTTTATCAGGCAAATTATTGGATGGCGTGAATTTGTTAGAGCAGTCTATGAGTTTTCTGGGACTTTTCAAAGAACTAAAAATTTCTGGGGCTTCAAGAAAAAGATCCCTGAATGTTTTTGGAAAGGAACGACAGGAATTGAACCAATAGATATCACCATAAAAAAGGTTTTGCAAACAGGGTATTGTCATCATATTGAAAGACTAATGGTATTAGGAAGTTTTATGCTGCTTTGTGAATTTGATCCAAATGAAGTTTATCGCTGGTTTATGGAATTATTCATAGATGCATACGATTGGGTGATGGTGCCTAATGTTTATGGAATGAGTCAGTTTGCTGACGGCGGATTAATGTCGACTAAACCATACTTTAGTGGTAGTAATTATCTTATGAAAATGAGTAATTACAATAAGGGCGATTGGCAGTTAATTTTGGATGGTCTTTTCTGGCGGTTTATTAATAAGCACAGAAAATTTTTCCTTTCTAATCCAAGACTTGGTATGCTGATAAAAACTTTTGATAAAATGTCTGAAGAAAGGAGAAATTCTTTGCTTAATTCAGCATATAGTTTTTTAAGGACAATTTAGGTTTTTTAAATTATTGTTTTTAATCAAGTTATTTCTTTTCGACTTAGAGAAAACCATTTTGTTTTCTATTCTGATGATATAAATGAATTGAAGTTTATAGAATCGTTAAAATCTAATCCAAATTTTTCTGAAAGATACCATCTTACAAATTTGCAACTTACAACATTGTAAGTTACATTTGTGTAAGAAATTGGAGCAATTATGAAAAACCAATTTATTTATGGAAAAATAGCCACTGGAGAGTCATTCACGGATAGAGAAGAGGAGCAAAGACAGTTAATGTCAAATTTTGACTCTGGAATTAATACAATTATAATTTCTCCACGCAGATGGGGTAAAACTTCCCTGGTAACTGTGGCAACAAATTCTTACCAAAGGAAAAATCCGAATACTCGTTTTTGCTTCATTGATCTTTTTAATGTTAGAAATGAGGAAGAGTTTTACTTCATTTTTGAAAATTCCCACTGAAAAATGACCCACTTTTCCCACTGAAAATTGACCCACCTAAAAACTAAAAAATTTAACTAAACTCCTTAAGTTTATTTATCTAAAACTTTAAGGAGAGAAAGGTGATAACATTGGAAGACTGGATTTCAATCAAAAATCTTAAACTAAAGAATCCTTCTTTAGGAACACGGCAAATAGCAAAGCTACTTGGACTGAGCCGTAATACAGT
>Ga0308389_1000780_pt1 | contig 22981 bp, 19 predicted proteins | sample Hotspr2Sample148_FD_202362 | JGI IMG/M metagenome (GOLD analysis project Ga0308389, IMG submission 202362) | Hot spring phototrophic mat microbial communities from Mushroom Spring, Yellowstone National Park, Wyoming, United States - 20040719_148 ... | reverse complement strand
ACGTTCGTCGCGCAGGTGCCGGCGACGGCGACAGCGGGCAGCGCGCTGACGGCCACCGCCTTTCTCAGCCTGGACGAAGTCGGCATTCGCTTTGCCAGGAGCGCTGCCGTTCGGGTGGGCGGGCCGACGCTCACCGCTGCTCTGCAGTTGTCCGACAGCGCCCCGCGCCGGGGCGATCGGATCACCGCGACGGTTGTGCTCACGAATCTGGGAGCGACGCTCGCCCCTTCTGCAACGCTCGACGCGGTCGTCCCTACCGGTTTGATCTTGCTCACGGACACCGTGAGCGGTCCGGGGACGGGCGATCTGAGGGTCGCCGGCAATCGGCTGACCTGGCGCGGGCCGCTGGACAGCGGGGCAGCCATCAGCGTCACGTATGCCTTCATCTTGCCCAGGTTCATGCCCTCGCCAGATGCATACTACCACGCGGTGATGTTCGGCCAGCAAGGGCGCTACGAGGGGCAGCGCGACGCTTGGATCATCCCGCGGACATGGCGGGGCTGGCTGCCGATAACGCGGCGCTAATCCCCGCGAATGAACGCCTCGACCATCTCCCGCGCCTCTTCGTCGGTGTATTGCTGTGGCGGGGATTTCATGAAGTAGGCGGAGGGGCCGAGCAATGGGCCGGCGATGCCGCGGTCGAGCGCGATCTTGGCGCAGCGGATAGCGTCAATCACCACGCCGGCACTGTTGGGGCTATCCCAGACCTCCAGCTTTAGCTCAATGTTAAGCGGCACATCGCCAAACGTCGTGCCCTCTAATCGAATGTAGGCCCACTTGCGGTCGGTCAGCCAGGGCACGTAGTCGCTGGGGCCAACGTGGATGTTCTCGGCGGGCATTTCGTACGGGAGTTGCGAGGTGACCGCGTTGGTCTTGCTGACCTTCTTGCTCTCCAGCCGCTCGCGCTCCAGCATGTTCAGGAAGTCGGTGTTGCCGCCGAAGTTGAGCTGATAGGTGCGGTCCAGGCGCACGCCGCGGTCCACGAATAAGCGGGCCAGCGTGCGATGGACGATGGTGGCGCCGACCTGGCTCTTGATGTCGTCGCCGATGATCGGCACATTGCGGTCGCGGAAGCGACGCTGCCAATATGGCTCACGGGCGATGAAGACCGGCACACAGTTGACAAAGGCACAGCCGGCCTGGAGCACCTGCTCAACATACCACTTGGTTGCCTCTTCGCTGCCCACCGGCAGGTAGCTCACCACCACATCCGTGCGCGTGTCTTTGAGGATGTTGACCACGTCGCTGGTCTCGCCGGGGGCCTTTCTGATGACCTGTGAGAGATACCTGCCCAGCCCGTCGTGGGTCATGCCGCGGTACACGGGGCAACCAGTGTGTGGCACGTCGGCGAACTTGTACGTGTTATTGGGCGGCGTGAATATAGCCTCACTCAGGTCCTTGCCCACCTTGTTGGCGTCAATGTCGAACGCCGCGGTGAACTGAATATCGCCGATGTGGTAATTCCCTAATTGCACGTGCATTAAGCCGGGCACGCGCGCCGAAGGGTCAGCGTTGCGATAGTAGTACACGCCTTGAACCAAGGCGCTGGCGCAGTTGCCGACGCCGATGATGGCGACGCGCACTGCGCGACCGGTGTCTGCTCTTTGCTCATTCATAGAAGGTCAATATATGTCACTGCGGATCACTGCTCAGGCGCGCTGAAAGCCAGAGGGAGTTCGTAGTCAGGAGCAGTAGCAAAAGCGTGCTTTCGTCCACCCTTCAGCGATTCAGTCAGCAACCGGCGAAGGACCCCGGTTGACGGGCGTAGGGTGCGTTCGCCAATGGGGCAGCGGGGGCGATTCGTGAACCGCCCTTGCCGCCTATTCCCTACCACCATCTTCTCATCCGCTATCTCAATCGGTGAGATAGCCGACATAACTCCTATCGCTCACGAGTGAGCACCTGCATGGCATAAGGCTACCGCGATCGATGAATTCACCCTGAGCGCACCTAAAGTCGGCGGAAGATTATAATCTCCACGGGATCATCTTATGCCATTTCTTCCAGAAGATCTGGAACTGGACGAGGGGTATTGGCGCGCATTGCTTGAAGAAGTTGAGCGGTTGCCCATCTTGCCGACGCGACCGCCGGCTGCGCTGCACCCTTCGTCGTCGCCTGGCTCAAAGCCTGCGCCGGCTGAAAGTGCCAACGCACCGGCCAAAGGAGCGCAGACTTGGGCTGCGCTGAAGACGCATCACGGTTGGCTCGACATAGAAGTGATCGGCTACAACCGAGGTGGCTTGGTCGCTGTTTATGAAGATTTGCGCGGCTTCGTGCCGATCGCGCATCTCAAAGCAAACCTCTCCTCGTTGGACGATGAGGCCCGTCGCGCATCGCTGGCCTCCTATGTCGGGCAGCACTTAAAGGTGCGCGTAGTGGAGCTAGACCCAGAGCTGAATCGGGTCATCTTCTCTGAGCGCGAGCCGGTTGAAGCGCACAAGCCCCTGCCGGCTGGACCGTCGCCGATCTTCGCTCAGATTCGCGCCGGTGAGACACGCCGAGGGTACGTGACGAAGTTAACATCCTTCGGCGCATTCGTAGATTTGGGCGGCTACGAAGGCCTGGTACATGTCAGCGAACTCGCCTGGAGCCGCGTCAACCATCCGCGTGACGTACTGCGCGTCGGTCAGGAAGTGGAAGTCTATGTCATACAGGTGTTGCCGGAGGAAGGCCGCATTGCGCTCAGCCTGAAACGCGCTAAACCCAACCCGTGGGAGACGCTGGAGCAGCGCTATCACGTCGGCCAGCTTGTCGAGGGCGTGGTGACCAACGTGGTGCAGTTCGGGGCCTTCGTCAAGGTAGAAAGCGAGCTGGAGGGTCTCGTGCACATCAGCGAGCTGGCCGAGGGCAGCTTCCTCCACCCACGTAGCGTAGTGCGCGAGGGAGACCACGTCGTGGCGCGGGTCATCGGCGTGGACAGCCGGCAGCGCCGGCTGGCGCTGAGCCTGCGCGACGTGGCGAACAGAAACGCCCACTTAAACGGCAAGTGAGCCAAATGATGGACTCTCTACGTCGAGCGCGCTGGGCGTTGCGAAACTGGTGGCGCGGCCGCGGTCACTTCCCTCCCTACGTGGTGCTCTCACTGGAGGGCGAGATTCAAGAACTCTCCCTTCGCCCGGAGTCACCCAGGCTGCTCCGTTGGCTGTTGCCGGCTTTGCCTCAATCGAGCACTGTGCGAGGTTTGCGCCGCCTCTTCTCGCAACTCGCCTACGACAAGCGAGTGCAGGGCGTCGTGCTCAAGATAAATTGCTTTGCGGCGCCAGCCGTCTATCAAAGCCTGAGCGAGGCCCTCGCCGACTTCCGCCGGCGCGGCAAACGCCTGATCGCCTACGCCGAGCAATTCGGCCCGTTCCAGTACTACTTGGCCTGCGCCTGCGATGAGATCATCATGCCGCCGAGCGCCGAATGGGACGTGCTGGGCTTTTACAACGAGTATGTCTTCCTGAAGGACGCGATTGACCGGCTGGCGGTGAAGGTGGACGTGGTCAACGTCTCGCCCTTCAAATCGGCCGGTGATCCATTCGTGCGCAACGACTTCTCTGCCGAGGCGCGCGAACAAGCTGAATGGCTGCTCGAGGCGCGCTTCGACGAGCTGGTGCGCGGAATCGCCGAAGGTCGCCGGCTTGACCCAGCCCAGGTGCGGGCGATGATAGACCGCGCGCCGTTCAGCGCGCCGCAAGCGGTTGAGCTGGGCCTGCTGGACAAAGCGCTTTACGAGGACGAGCTGGACGAATACTTGAAGGATGCGCTCCCGCCGCCAGCGCCTGGCCGACCGGTGGAGCGATTGACCAAGCGGCTGCGGCCCAAGCAACAGGGCGAAGCCAGGGCATGCATATCCGTTGACGCGGTTCGCCGCCGGCTGCGCACGCCCTTCGAGCGTTATACCCGCCAGGCGATCGCCGTCGTGCCTATCGAAGGGCTGATCAGTCCTGGGCAAAGCCGGCGTCTGCCGCTGCCGCTGCCGTTCCTCGATGACCAACTGGCCGGCGCTGAGAGCACCGTCGCGCTGCTTCGCGCCGCGGAACAAGACGACCGAATCGCTGCGGTCATCCTCTTCGTGAACTCCAGCGGCGGTGCGGCCTTGGCCTCGGACTTGATCGCGCGAGCGGTGCGCCGGCTCAAGCGCAAGAAACCCGTGGTGGCGTATATGAGCGGCGTGGCCGCGTCGGGTGGTTATTATGTCTCGGCGCTGGCGAACTGCATCGTCGCCCAGCCGCTGACGATCACGGGCAGCATCGGCGTCGTGGCGCTGCGGCCATACACGCGCGAAGCGTTTGAGCGGGTCGGCGTGCATCGCGTCACCTTGCAGCGCGGCAAGCGGGCCGGCTTATTCAGCGATGCTGAGCCAGTGGACGACGAGAAGCGCCAGGTCTTGGCCGATCTCGTCGAGCGCGCCTATCAGGCGTTTAAACAGTTGGTGGCCGAAGGGCGTTCGATCCCTATCGAATCGCTAGAGCCGATCTGCGGCGGTCGCGTCTGGACCGGCGCTCAGGCCCAGGCGCACGGCCTGGTGGACGCGCTGGGGTCGTTTGAGCTGGCAATCGAGAAGGCGCGCACCTTGGCCGGCCTGCCTGCCGACTGCCCGCCGAGGGTGTATGCCCTGACCCCGCGTACTTCGTGGGCATCGTTTTTGCCTGCGCTTAGCTATGCAACGCTCGGCGAATTGCGCGCGCTGTTCAGCACAACTCACATTTGGGCGCTCGCTCCATGGTGGGATAACGCTAAGGCTACTGCTTAACCCGCCACTCGCCTTCTATCGTCTCGGCGGTGGTCTGCGAGCGTCGTGCGCGGCCCTCGATCTGGCGCAGGTGCTCATCAACCACTTCCGACGGGCAAAGGGCGATAAAAGACTCGATGCCCACGATCAAAACACCCAAGTCATCCACCTGGCCCAGCAATGGCGCGATGTCTGGAAGCAAATCCACCGGCAGGGCCAAGTAGATCAGCGTGGCAACCGGCAGCGCCTTTAAATAGGCAGGCACGCGCCGATCGCGCATCAGTCGCCAGACCAGCCGGCCACGGTTGATCACCGCCTTGAGCAGGTTCACTTGTGGCCTGAGATTGGGGTTATCTGACATGTGCATCTCCCACCGCGGTTTGAGTCATTCTAAATCAAAAACTGACCGGGATAGGATGCATTCAACACCCTTCGCTGGTGCTCAGGGTAACAAAGTGAGGCAGGGCGCCGGTGACCCCGCGCAATTGCCATTGGTCACGCCGAGTGCCCTTTTCTTATGGGGGCAACTCTCAATCACGCTAGAACTCATCTCAGAAAACGTGAGTTCGGAGTTTAGGGTGCATACGCTTGGCGTGAAGCGCAAAATATCCCGCCCCCCCTTGTCATTCTGAGCGCGAAGAATCTAAGCTCGCGGCTAACCAAGTTGCCGCGAAGCAGCAGGCCGGTGGATGGCGCTCAGCCTAGCAGCCCCCTTTCTTTCCCCCGCACACGGGGGAATCAGAAGGGGGCTTCCCCCGCACGCGGGGGAATTAGGCAGGGGCCTGGTGGCTTCGTGGAGTTTTGGTTGGGCGGGATTCTAGATGCTTCGCTCAGCATGACATGTGGACAATGTTCATGAACGCGCCAGCGCAAATTAGCTCATGCGCGCGAGATGCGCAAAGCCTTGGGATGGAATGAACGGTTCAACTGAGTCACCTCTGTGTTATTTCTGGGACAAGTTCTATGCTTCCGGTGAAGGTGGCTTTACTAGAGGGTTGGCGACGACACCGCCGTCGCCCACCCGGGGTTTTGCTCCTGGCTGTGAATGCGCCTCCATACTGTCATGATCATGTAGAATCAAGGAGCTGGTTGGGGAGTAGCCTACTCCAAGAGGAGTCGGCCAGTCGTCAATCCGGGCTGGGTAAGGCCCCGGCTGGTCGTAAGTGCAACATGTCGTGCGCGATAGGCGAGACCATCATGGATTCAGAAATGCCATGGTGGTCTCGCTTCGTTTAACAACCTAAAGAACCAACCCAACGCAAAGATGGACGGATCTACTCTTCTCTTGTTTATCGCTGGGCTTGTCCTGCTGGTCGTCGGTGCAGAATGGCTGGTGCGCGGCGCAGCGCGCCTGGCGGCTGCGGTCGGCGTGTCGCCATTGGTGATTGGCCTGACCATCGTGGCGTTTGGCACCAGCGCGCCGGAGCTGGCAGTCAGCATTCGCGCCGCGCTCGTTGGCGAGGCGGACATCGCCTTCGGCAACGTCGTGGGCAGCAACATCTTTAACATCCTGGTCATCCTCGGCCTATCCGCAGCGATCACGCCACTGCTCGTGGCCCAACAATTGGTGCGATTGGACGTGCCGTTGATGGTGGGCGTAACCGTGCTGACGGTGCTCTTCGCCCAGGACGCAAACATCAGCCGGGTGGAGGGCGTCGCCTTGTTCGCTGGGTTGATTGCCTACACGGCATTCCTCTTTATTCAGAGCCGCCGCGAGAACAGCGCAGTGCAACAGGAATACGAAGCCGAGTTCGGCGAGCGTCCCAAGGGCGTGGTTCAGCTCGCCCTAAACGTATTCTGGGTCATCGCCGGCCTGGGCATGCTCACCATCGGCTCGCGTTGGCTGGTGGAGGGCGCGGTCGCGCTCGCGCGCGCCATCGGCGTGAGCGAGCTGATCATCGGCCTGACGATCGTCTCGGGTGGCACTTCACTCCCTGAGGTTGCCACATCCGTCGTCGCAGCGATCAAGGGCGAGCGAGACATCGCCGTCGGCAACGCGGTGGGCAGCAACATCTTCAACTTGCTCTCCGTGCTGGGCTTGAGCAGCATCATCGCCCCAACAGGGATCGCTGTGGACGTCGCAGCGCTCAACTTCGACGTATGGGTGATGCTCGCTGTGGCGGTCGCCTGTCTGCCGGTGTTCTTCACCGGCAATCAGATCGCGCGCTGGGAGGGCCTGATGTTCATCGGCTACTACGTCATTTATCTGGTTTATCTCTTCCTGGCCTCCACCCAGCACGACGCGCTGCCGGCGTTCAGCAGCATCATGCTGCTCTTTGTGTTACCGCTGACCGTCTTGACGCTGGTCATCACCGTGCTGCGCGAACTCCACATGCGGCGCCGGCTAGCGGCCTGAGATGATAAGCCCCATCGTCCTTCCCTTGCTGATTTGCGCGCTCAGCGCCGGTCTGTCGGTGCTGCTGGCCATCGCCCCCCTGGGCCGCCACATGCCCAGCCGCTGGATGGGGTGGCTGCTGGCCATCGCGCCGGCGGCCGCGTTCGCTCTCTTGATCACCGAGTCGCCGGCGATCCTGGCCGGCCAGAGCGCGAGCGCGTCTATCCCTTGGATGCCATCGTTGGGGCTGAACTTCTCGCTCCGCTTGGACGGGCTGTCTCTGCTCTTTGCCCTGCTCGTATCCGGCATCGGGGTGTTGGTGACCATCTACGCTGGCTATTACTTCACGAAGCCGGAGCAAAACGTCAACGAGGACGCGCGCTTCTTCGCATATCTGATGCTGTTCATGACCAGCATGCTGGGGCTGGTGCTGGCCGGCGATGTGATTACGCTGTTTGTGTTCTGGGAGGGCACCAGCGTCACTTCGTTCCTGCTGGTCGCCTATAAATACAAGGACGAGGAAGCGCGCCGCAGCGCCTTCCGCGCGCTCTTCATCACCGGCGGCGGCGGGATAGCGCTGCTGGCCGGCCTGCTGTTGATCGCTTATAGCGCCGGCAGCGCAGACCTCGCAGCGATCGCGGGAAGCGGCGACGCGCTGCGCGTGAACGCGCTCTATCCGGTGATGTTTGGCCTAGTTGCCCTGGGGGCGCTGACCAAGAGCGCGCAAGCGCCGGCCCACTTCTGGTTGCCCGGCGCGATGAGCGCGCCGACGCCGGCCTCGGCTTACTTGCACTCGGCCACCATGGTCAAGGCCGGCATCTACCTGCTCGCTCGGCTGCATCCCGCGCTAGGCGGGACAGACCTATGGTTCTGGGCGCTGAGCATCATCGGCCTCATCACGATGCTGATCGGGGCATACGTGGGATTCACCCAGCACGACTTGAAGGCCCTGCTCGCCTACTCCACGGTGAGCCAGCTCGGCGTGCTCGTGATGCTGATCGGCCAGGATACCGAGGTTGCCTTTAAGGCCCTGGCGATCGGCATCTTCGCTCACGCGCTATACAAAAGCGCGCTCTTCCTGGTGGCCGGCATCGTGGATCATGAGACGGGCACGCGCGACCTTAGGCGGCTTGGCGGGCTATGGCGCGCCATGCCCATCACGTTCGTGGTGAGCGGTGTGGCGGCGCTCTCGATGGCCGGCCTGCCGCCCTTGTTCGGCTTTCTGGCCAAAGAGACGCTGCTGGCCACGGCCACGCATCCGAGCGTGCCGCCGATTGTTGACGTGATCTTCCCGGCGGCTGCCGTGGTGGCCGGCGCGCTCATCCTGGCGCAAGCAGGCTTGATCGTGCTCGATGGCTTTTTGGGACAGGCCCGCGCCGAGCACCACGCCCACGAGCCGCCGGTCGCGATGTGGCTGGCGCCGGCCCTGCCGGCGGCGCTCTCCCTGGCGATTGGCCTCTTGCCAGAGCCAGAAGCGATCGCCACGCTGCTGGCCCGCGCAGCTACAGCCAGCTACGGCGCGCCAGTCAAGGTCTCGCTGGCGTTATGGACCGGGATCAACGTCCCGCTGGTGCTCAGCGTCATCGCTGTCAGCAGCGGTCTGGCTATCCTGGCGGTGCGCAGCCGGCTGCGCCCCCTGTTCGACCGCGTGAGCAGCGCAGTTCGCCTATCGGTGCTCTACGACGGCGCGCTCACGGGCATTGACCGCCTGGCCTGGCTGGCAACGCGCGTGCAGAACGGCAAGCTGCGCCTATATCTCGTGATCATGCTCCTTAGCGCATCGGTCATGGTGGTGCTCATCGGTCGCCCTGAGCTGCCGGCGATCCGGATGATCAGCGAAGGCACGCAGCAACCCGCCCTCACGATCCTGCGCATCTTCACACTGGTTGTTATCAGCATCTCCGCGATTGCGAGCGTGCTGTTGCGGCGCGACCTGTTCGCCATCCTCGCCCTGACCACGTCTGGGCTGAGCGTCGCTGTGCTGATGCTGCTGGAGCCAGCGCCTGACTTGGCGTTGGTTCAAGTGGTCGTCGAATCGCTGACGTTGGTGATCCTGGTGCTGGCGCTCACGCGCCTGCCGCGCGAGCAGCGCGCGCGCGCCTTCGAGTTCACCTTTCGCCAGTCCTACTTGGGCCTGGCACGTGACTTTGTGATTGCCGCGATCAGCGGCGCGATCATGTTCGTCATCGTGTTGACGGCGCTGACCACGCGGCCGCGCCAATCTCAGCTCACGCCCTTCTTCGAGCAGAACGCCAAGCCGCTCACCAGCGCAAACGACATCGTAGGCGCGATCATCGTTGACTTTCGGGCCTTTGACACGCTGATCGAGATCGCCGTCTTTGCGGTCGCCGGCCTGGCCATCTACACGTTGCTGCGCTACGCCTCATACAAAGCCGGCGACCGCGACGCGCCTCAGCCGATTCGCGATCAATGGATGCGCTTTCTGCGCGGCATTGCCAGCCCGCGCACCTCCCCGTTCGTGCAGGGCCTGGCGCGCCTGCTCCTGCCGCTGACGCTGGTGTTGGCCGCCATCCACGTGCTATATGGACACGACCAGCCGGGGGATGGCTTCACTGCCGGCGTGATCGTCAGCCTGGGCGTGGCGAGTTGGTATGTCTCCTTCGGTTATGAGGAGACCAAGCGGCGCTTACCCTGGCTAAATCCCGCCGGCTTCATCGGCGCCGGCCTGCTATTGACGCTGGGATCGGCCGTCTCAGCCGCCGTCATCAACGGCAGCTTCTTCTCGCCGGTGGACTTTGGCAAGCGCCTAGGGATAGCTTTCCTGCCAGCGGGCGTGTACTTCAGCACCGCTACCCTCTTTGAGCTGGCGATCTGCCTGACCGTGGCCGGCAGCGCCGTGCTGATGTTGGATACGCTCGGCCATCCCAAAGATGCCGATGCCGAATCCGCCCAGCAGATACAAGCGATCGCGGCGCTCGCGCAGCGCGGCGAGATCACCCTCGGCGAGGACAGCACAGATCAACTCGAGAAGGCACTGCCGACCGAAGAAGCAAAGCCAGAGCGTTAACCCATGGAAGTCCTCCTCGCATTGACCATCAGCGTGCTCTTTGCGACCGGCATCTTCCAGATGCTGCGTCGCAACCTGATCCGCTCGGTCATCGGCCTGAGCATCATCTCGAACGCGATCAACCTATTTCTGCTCGCCTCAGGCGCTTATCAAGGCGAAGCCGCCGCCTATGCCAACGCCGCCGGCCAGCGCAGCGATGCGCTCCCTCAAGCGCTCATCCTCACCGCAATTGTCATCAGCATGGGCGGCTTTGCTGTCGTGCTGTCCATGCTATACGTGCTCTCCGTGCGATATAAAACCAGCGACAGCGACGAGGTCAAAGGGCTGACCCACTAAGCGCATTGCACCATGAACGCGCTCGTCTTGCTGCCCATCGTCATACCGCTCACCGCGTCGGCGGTCGCCGTGCTCATCCGCGCGCATCATCGGCTTCAGGCGGCCTGGGCCTTTGGCGCGATGCTCTCGTCGTTCATCTGCAGCGGCGCGTTGCTGTGGGCCGTGTGGTCATCCGGTGCGCCCCTGGTGTACCAAGTGGGCAACTGGGCCGCGCCGTTCGGCATCTCGTTGGTGGGTGATCCTCTCTCCGCGCTGATGGCCGTGATGTGCCAGCTCGTGTTGACGGGCGGTTTTCTCTACGCGCTGGGCTGCCGCGACCAGTGCGCACAATACCCCGCGTTCTATCCGCTCTTCCTGATGCTGGCTGGCAGCCTCACCGGCGCGATGCTGACCGGCGACCTCTTTAACTTGTTCGTGTTCGCCGAGCTGCTGGTGTTCTCCGGCGCGGCGCTCACGGCGATCTCCGACGATAAGTTCGGCACTGAGGCTGCCTATAAGTACTTCTACATCAGTTTCATCGCGTCCATCGCGCTATTGCTCACCTGCGGCAGCCTGTATGCCTCGTATGGCACGCTGAACATCGCCGACCTCGCCCGCCGCATCGCAGCCGATCCTTCGCCGCCGCTCGTGCTGCCGGCCATGGCGCTGCTGATGGTCTTCTTCATGGTCAAGGGCGCGGTGGTGCCCTTTCACTTTTGGCAGCCGGACTTTCACACCGCAGCCCCTACGCCGGTGCATGCGGTGCTCTCATCGGTTGTCGTCAAGCTGGGCATCTACGGCTTTTTGCGCATGACCACGCTGCTCTTCACTGAACAGGCCGAAGTCATCCGGTCCGTGCTGGTGGTCGTCGGCGCGATCGGCGCGTGGTTCGGCGGGCTGGGCGCGGTGGGGACTTACGACGCCAAGCGCATGCTGGCCTACTCTACGCTGGGCCAGCTCGGCTTTATCCTGGTCGGGATCGGCTGGGGCACGCCGTTGGCGCTGAGCGCAGCCCTGGTGTATGCCTTCAATCACAGCCTGCTGAAGGCAGCGATGCTCATGCTGGCCGGCAGCGTGGCGAGCTACGCGCCGGTGAAGACGGCTGCCTTCACCGCGATCACCGGGCTGGGCAAAAAGCTTCCCCTGGCCGGCGTGTTGTTTATGCTGGGCGGCATGGGCCTGGCTGGCATCCCACCGCTCAATGGCTTTGTGGCCAAGTTCATGTTGTTCAGCAGCGGCCTGGACGCGCGCGCATACCCGTCCTTGGCTGCTATCGGGTTGGCCGGCATCGTCACGGTAGTGTATGTCTTCCGCGCCTTCCAGCGCATTTGGTGGGCGCCGCTGCCGGAAGGCGTTAAGCCCAAGCCTTATGGCGACCGCCTGCTTGCGCCGGCGTTCCTGATCGCGCTCAGCGTGATCCTGGGCGTGTGGGCAGAACCATTGATCGCCCTCTCGCAGACGGTCGTAGCATGGATGACGTCACCGGAACAGTACGTCAGGGCCGTGCTCGGTGGATAGCAACGCATCGGCATGGAAGAGATACTGGGAGCCGTTTTTGTAATTGCCTTGGTTGCACACTTGCTGCTGCTGGGCGTCGCGGCCTGGCGCGTTCTGCGCGGCGAGAACGCTGTAGATCGTTTGCTGAGCGTCGAGCTGGTGAGCGTGCTGGCCTTATGCGTCGTGTTGCTGACCACGCTCATCACCGGACAAAGCATTTACGTAGATGTTGCGCTGGGCCTGGCTGCGCTTAGCTTCATCGGCACGCTGGCTTTGGCCAAGTACTTGGCCGACCAGCGCATGTTCTGAACCACATGACCGTCGTCGTCCAGCTTTTGATCCTCATCCTGGTCCTGATAGGGACGTCGTTCTCGATCCTCGGCGTGCTGGGCTTGATCCGCCTGCCGGATGTTTACGCGCGCCTCCACGCCGCTGGCAAGGTGGGCGTCTTCGGCGCTGCGCTGCTGGCTGCTGCGGTGGCCCTGTCTGCGCCGTCCACCGCCAGCAAAGCGCTTATCCTGGTCGCGTTGCTCGTCATTGCTGGTCCAGTTGTGTCCCACGCGCTGGCGTCGGCAGCGAACCGGCTCGGCATCCCAGTAAAGCATGCGCTGCGCGACGATCTGGCCGAGGCGCGCAGACAGCTCTCCTCAGCGCAGCCAAATCCGCCGCCTGATTCGCCATGTTGATCGTGCCTTTGCTCGCTTGCCTTCTGGGCGTCGCGGCCAGCGCCTTGTTTGTGCTCTCGCCCATCGGCGGACGTCTCTCCCCGCGCGCGATGGGATGGGGGCTATCTATCGCCCCACTCTCGGCGTTTGTCTCTCTGCTCGCGTTGTCATCCTCGCTCGCTGAAGGGCAAGCGATCGCCTGGCGATTGGCCTGGCTGCCCGAGTTGAACATCGCATTGGCGTTCTACCTGGACGGCCTCAGCCTGCTCTTTGGGCTGATCGTCACCGGCATTGGTGCGCTGGTGGTGATCTATGCGGGATACTACTTCTCGCCGCACCATCCTGCCGGCGCGCACGGGGATCAAGGCGCGCCGCAGGCGGAGCACACCCCTGGCAACGACGCGCATTTTTTCTTTTATTTGCTGCTGTTCATGACCAGCATGCTGGGGCTGGTGCTGGCCGGCGACGTGATCGCGTTATTTGTCTTCTGGGAAGGCACCAGCTTGACCTCGTTTTTGCTGATCGCCTACAAATCAAAGGACGAGGAGGCGCGCAAGGGCGCATTTAAGGCGCTGTTCGTCACCGGCGCAGGCGGCATTGCCCTGTTGGCCGGCCTGCTGTTCGCCGCTGTCATCAGCAGCAGCACCGACCTGGCGACGATCCTGCGCAGCGGCGATCTCCTGAGGAACCACGCCTGGTATCCGGTCATGTTGGCCCTGCTGGCCTTCGGCGCGTTCACCAAGAGCGCGCAGGCGCCCTTCCACTTCTGGCTGCCGAAAGCGATGGCCGCGCCGACGCCGGCCAGCGCCTACTTACACTCGGCCACGATGGTGAAGGCGGGCGTGTACTTGCTGGCGCGCCTGCATCCAGCGCTGGGCAACACGGAAGGGTGGTTCTGGCTCATGATCATCGCGGGCGGGACGACCATGTTGTTGGGCGCGCTCATCGGCCTGCGCCAAAGCGATCTCAAGGGCTTGCTCGCCTACTCCACGGTCAGCCAGCTCGGCGCGCTGACGATGTTGATCGGCGAAGAAGCCCCCTCGGCGTTTAAGGCGCTGGCCATCGGCATCCTGGCCCACGCTCTATATAAAGGCGCGCTCTTTATGATTGCCGGCATCGTTGACCACCACGCCGGCTCGCGCGACCTGCGCCGGCTGGGTGGGTTGTGGCGCGCCATGCCATTGACCTTCGCGGCCTGTAGCCTGGCCGCGCTCTCGATGGCCGGCCTCCCCCCGCTGTTCGGCTTCCTGGCCAAGGAGACGCTGCTGGCTGCTGAGATGGACGCCATCCTCCCCCAGCTCACGCGCATCGTGCTGCCGGCGATCACCGTGCTGACCGGCGCCGGCCTGCTGGCTCAGGCCGCCAGCCTGACGCTGGACACGTTCATCACCAGGCCGGGGACAGGCTGGCCGGCATCGGCCTGCCGTGCGGAGCATACAGCGATATTGCCTGCGCATGAAGCGCCGCTGGGCATGTTGATCGGGCCGGCGGTGCCTGCCGTCCTCTCTCTCGTCATCAGCGTCTTTCAACCAGAAGCCATCATCAGCCTGCTGGCCAGCGCCGCGGGGGCCGCCTATGGCGCTAAAGTCAAGGTCTCGCTCGAACTCTTCCAAGGCATCACACCACCGCTGGTGCTCAGTGGGGTTGCCATCGCGCTGGGGATGGTCCTGTTCGCCTCGCGCCGCGCCATTCGATCCCCTGCGCGCATCGAGGGGCTGGACATGAACCTGGCCTACGAAGCGGTGCTGCGCGGTGTCGATCGGGCTGCGCGCCTGGCCACGCGCACACAGGGTGGGCGCATTCGGGTCTATCTCTCGGTCATCCTAATCGCGCTGTTCGCGCTGGTGGCGCTGTTCGGCGATCTTCAGCGCGTGCTGGGCGCGGACGCGCTGCGGCTGGACGACGCGCTGGACGTCACCGGTGGGCTGCGCCTGCTGGGGTTGCTGCTGGCGGTTGCGGCGTCCTTCGTCTCGATCGTCATTCGGCGCGACCTGCTGGCGATCATCGCTCTGGGGTCATCGGGCCTGGCGATTGCCGTGGTGATCGCGCTGGAACCATCGCCGGACGTGGCCTTGGTCCAGGCGGTCGTGGATGTGTTAACCACGGTGGTGCTGGTGTTGGCGCTCTCGCGGCTGCCGCGCGCGCAACGCCTGCGAGCCGAAGCGCTCAATAACGGTAGCTCCGTCCGCCATGCCCTGCTGGCCGTGGCCGGCAGCGCGCTGGTCACCTTGATTTGTCTATATGCCTTCACCTCTCGCCCGCGTCCCTCGCTCGTGACGCCCTACTACGAGCAAAACGCCAAGCCCCTCACGGGAGCTGCCGACATCGTCGGGGCGATCGTGGTGGACTTTCGCGGCTTCGACACCTTGATCGAGATCACGGTCTTCAGCGCAGCCGGCATGGGCGTCTTCACGCTCATCCGCCATGCGATGAGGAAGCGCGAAGCCGCGCGGCTGCCGGTGGAGGGCGAGGTCGAGACGGCCTCTCATCTCCCTATTCTGCCGGCGCATATCTCCGGTGTAGATGGCGTCCGCACCTCGCCGTTCATCCGCGCGCTGGCGTATGCGGCGCTGCCGCTGGCCTTTGTGCTGGCGACCGTGCAAATCATCTACGGCCACGACCAGCCGGGCGATGGCTTCACCGCCGGCGTTACGCTCAGCCTGGGCGTTGGGTTCTGGTATGTCGTGTTTGGCTACGAGCGCACCAGGCAGCGCTTGGGGTTGATCCGCCCGGCATTGCTGATCGGCAGCAGTCTGCTGCTCGTCCTAGGTGGGTCAACCCTGCCGCTCGTGCTGGGCGGGGGCTTCTTCTCGCCCTTCGACTTCGGCGCAGCGCTGAACTTGCCGTTGCCGAAGGGGTTCTATCTCAGCACGTCCTTTCTTTTCGAGGTGGCCATTTGCCTCGCCGTGCTCGGCGCAACGATGTTCATCGTGGATACATTGGGTCATCCTGAGCGCGACCTGGAGTAGAGCATTTATGGAGGTCCTTAAAGCATTGGCGATTGGCGCCCTATTCGGCATCGGCTTGTATCAACTGCTGCGCCGCAACATCATTCGCTCGGCCATTGGGCTGGTGATCCTCTCGAACGCAGTGAACTTATTTTTACTCTCCGCCGGCGCATACGATGGCGTGGTCGAAGCTTACGCCAAAGCAACCGGCCAGCGCAGCGATGCCCTGCCCCAGGCGCTTATCCTGACCGCGATCGTGATCAGCCTGGGCGGGTTCGCCTTTGTGCTCTCGTTGCTCTACGTCATCTCAGCGCGCTATCGCACCAGCGACAGCGACGAGGTCAAAGGACTGTCCGGCTAACATCTGCGCCATGCACACATGCATACGCAATACGCAATACGGAATACGCAATACGGAATACGGAATACGCAATACGTATTGCGTATTACGTATTGCGTATTAGTGCACGATGCCATTCATGACTCTGCTCGCTATCCTACCTATCTTGATCCCATTAAGTAGCGCAGCGGTGGCGACGCTGCTCATCCGCTCTCCGCGCCTCCAGACAGCCTGGGCCTTTGGCGCGATGGTCGCAGCGTTCGCCAGCAGCGCCGGCCTGCTTTGGATGGTCTGGACATCAGACCAACCAATGGTATATCAGATGGGGCTGTGGCCTGCGCCGTTCGGCATCAGCATCGTGGCCGATTTGCTCTCCGCCTTCATGGCGGCCATGGTGCAATTTGTCTTTGTCTTTGGCTTTCTGTATGCCTTGGGCGCTAAGGACAAAGCCGTGCACCATCCCACCTTCTACCCGTTGTTCCTCTTCCTGGTCGCCGGCCTAAGCGGCGGCATGTTGGCCGGTGACATCTTCAACTTGTTCGTCATGGTTGAGCTGGTCGTGCTCAGCGGCAGCATCCTCACCGCGATAAGCGACGACCGCTACGGCCCAGAGGCCGCCTATAAGTACTTCCTGATCAGCACCATTGCCTCCTTTTGCCTGCTGTTCGCCATCGGCAGCCTGTATATTAGCTATGGCACGCTGAACATGGCCGACCTGGCAGCCCGCATCGCCGCCGACCAAGATCAACCGCTCTTGCCATTGGCGATTGTGCTGCTCGCGGTCACCTTTATGGTCAAGAGCGCCGTCGTGCCCTTCCACTTTTGGCAGCCCGACTTTCACACGGCCTCGCCCACGGCGGTGTCGGCGATGCTGTCCTCGGTCGTGGTCAAGCTGGGGGTGTATGGGTTTCTGCGGATGACCACCCTGCTCGTGCCTCATGCGGAATGGCTGCGCGGCGCGTTGGTGGCCTTGGGCATCGCCGGCATCGTCTTCGGCGGCTTGGGCGCGGCCGGCACGCACAACCTCAAACGCATGTTTGCTTATTCCACGCTGGCCCAGATCGGCTTCATCCACGTGGGGGTGGGCTGGGGCACGCCGTTCTCCCTAGCCGCCGCCATCCTGTTCACGTTCAACCACGCGCTCATCAAGAGCGCCATGCTGATGCTGAGCGGCTACTTGGCCAGCCGCGCGCCGATCAAGACGGCTGCGTTCAGCGTGCTGCGCGGCACGGGCAAGTATGCCCCGCTGGCCGGCGTCATCTTCTTCTTCGGCGGCATGGCGCTGGCCGGCATCCCGCCGACCAACGGCTTCATCAGCAAGCTGATGCTCTTTCAAAGCGGGGTTCAAGCCGCCAGCAATAGCAGCTTCGCCGAGACGGTGGCCTACTGGTTGCCGCTCCTGCTGCTGGGCGTGTCGAGCGCGCTTACGCTCATCTATGTCTTTCGCGCCTTCATCAGGGTTTGGTGGGAACCATTCAAGCCCGACCAGCCGGACGCCAAAGTAAAACCACACGGCGATAGCCCGCTCGCGCCGGGGCTGCTGGTGGCCGTCTGTCTGGCGCTGGGCATCTGGGCAAAGCCGTTGATCCAACTAGCACAGGATACCAGCGCCTGGATCCAACAGCCACGCGCCTACGTGCAGGCAGTCTTGAAGCAAGACGCCGGCGTGATAAGGTAAACGCAAATTATCGAGGAGAAAGGCATGCTCGCATATATACGACTCGCGGTGATTTGTTGGCTGATCTACCTGGCGCTCACTGCTAACCTGGAGCTTTCCAATCTGATCGCCGGCTTGTTGATCGGGCTGGCCATCGCTGCGATCATCAGGCCGGTCAGCCAGCCGCTGGCCATAGGCCGCTTGCCGGCAGCGTTGTTCAACCTGCTCAGATACACGGTTTGGTTAGGCATAGACATCATCCGCAACGGCATCCGCGTGGCGCGCATCGTGCTCGATCCAAAGCTGCCGATTCGTCCGGGGATCATCGCCGTCAAAGCCGGCATGAAGAGCGAGCTGGGCGTCGCCTTGAGCGCGCATGCCATCACCGTCACGCCCGGCGAGCAAGTGGTCGAGATAGGCGAAGACGGCACGATGTACGTCCACTGTCTGGATGTGGTGAGCAGCGCCGCGAGCGCCGAGGAGGCGCAGCGCAAGCGCCGCGCCATGTTGGAGCGCATCTTCGAGTGAGGCCCGCCGTGCGCGACTTGTTCTTGGCCGTCTGCATATTGTCTCTGGCCGCCCACGTGGTGATGATCGCCATCGCCGTGCAGCGCGTGTGGCGTGGCGAGACGGTCATGGATCGCATCGTCGCTGCCGATGTGATCGCCACGCTGGTGCTGGCGATCTTCGTGCTGCTGGCGCTGATCCGAGACGATGCCCTCTACATGGACCTCGCGCTTGGCGCTTCGGTTATCAGCTATGCAGGCACGATCGCCCTGGCCCGCTACATCGCCAGCCGGCAGATGTTCTGAGAGGACGCCATGCTGGAATCGCTAAGCTACCTAATCGCCGTGCTCGCCGTGCTCGTCGGCACCTTCTTCTCGTTGGTCGGGATTATTGGCCTGGTGCGCCTGCCCGATGTCTACGCGCGCATGCACGCCACCGGCAAGGTCTCGACCTTCGGCGTGGTGTTGCTGACCGTGGCAGCCGTGTTCGTCACTCCATTGGCCTGGAGCAAGGCGCTGGTACTCATCGCGCTGCTGATCTTGGCTGGGCCGGTGGTCTCACATGCGATCAGCTCAGCCGCATATCGCCTGGGCTTGCCTGTCAAGCAAGCCCTGCGCGACGACTTAGCGAGGCATCGTTTAGACAAATCAGCGGATGTCGCGTCGCAGCCCTTGTCTCCGCTGGCTGCATCCAGGGCGGAGGGCGCCCCACAAAGTTAACGCACACGAGATGGGCAGCGCTGCGGAATTCATTCCCTCTTCGGTGATGGTGATCGTCGCGCATCCGGACGACATCGAGTTCGGCTGCGCCGGCACATGCGCAAAATGGGCCAAGCGCGGCGCGCGCATCGTGTATGTGCTGGTCACCAGCGGCAACAGCGGCAGCCAAGACCCTAATTTGACTCGCGAGGCGCTGGCCGAGCTGCGCGAGCGCGAGCAGCGCGCCGCAGCCGAGATCTGCGGTGTGCGCGAGATCGAGTTCCTGCGCTACAACGACGGCGAGGTGATGCCCACCTTAGAGCTGCGCAAAGACCTGGTGCGCCTGATCCGCACGCACAAGCCCGAGGTGGTGATCGCGCTCGACCCCACCCGCATGTACGACGGCGACGACTACATCAACCATCCAGACCATCGCGCGGTGGCCATTGCGACGATGGATGCAGTAGCACCAGTCGCAGCCATGCCTCTGCTGTATCCGGAGCTTGGCCCAGCCCATCAAGTGCGCGAGGTATGGATTCAATGGGTGGATGACCCCAACACTTGGGTGGACATTAGCGAGACCCTGGAGCTGAAGATACAAGCTCTGCTCCAGCATCGCAGTCAGGTCAGTGAGGAGGTTGCCGAGCAGGTGCGCCAGTGGGCCTATCAGGCCGGGCGCGGTTTAGTGCCAGCAGAGGCGTTTAAGGTCATCTTCTTAAAGAAGCGCGAGCCAGCCAGTGCGCAGAGCTAGACCATTCATCAACAGGTGTGTTGGGGAGCACAGCCCTATATGCCCTCATCCACCCGCCATAAGCGATTCATCATCGCTGCTTTAGTCGGTCGCCTCTGTTCGTGAATGCGCCCTTCATCGAGTTGCGCTACGATCAAGACATGACGCAGGGCGTAAACCGAATCGTGTTCGTCAACCCCGACGGCGAGTTAGAGACGATCTCACCCGATGGCTCAGGACGGCGGCAGCTCACTTCTGGGGATTTGATCTTCCAATTCCCTGCTTGGTCGCCCAACAGCCGCTACATCGCTGCCCTGGGCCTGTCCTCGAGCCGCGCCGGCGTCTTCTTGATCGAGGATGCCCCTGGTGAGGCATCGCGTGCGCCGCAACCCATTTACGCAAGCAACCGTAACATCCCGATTTACGCCTACTGGTCGCCCGACGGACAACACATTAGCTTCATTACCAATCGCCCGGCAGAGAACTTGCTGGGATTGCACGTCGTTTCGCTTAATGACGCGCTGCTGGACAAACCAACCGGCGACTCAAGCGACCGCCCGATTGCTATGGGCCAGCCATGCTTCTGGGATTGGAGCGCCGATGGCAGGCGCATCCTGCTACACACTGGCCCGATCAACGAAGAAAGCGCTCAGCTCAATTTCATTGACCCCTTTAATCCACGTCACCGGCGCAGAAGCATTCCCCGCCCTGGCCTCTTTCAAGCGCCGGGCATCGCCCGCAGCGGCCAATTCTGGGCGTTCGGCCAGGTCGATCAGGCCGGCAGGTTACAACTGGTTGTGGACGGATACGATGCACCCAACCGACTGGTCATTCCCTATCAAGGTTTGGCCGCGATGAGTTGGAGCCCGACAAATAATCAACTGGCGTATATCAGCCCAACCGAGCCATTGCAAACCTACTACGGGCCGTTGCGCCTTTTAGATGTCTCTACTGCCAAGGTGCGCATGTTGGCCGACGACGTGGTGATCGCGTTCTTCTGGTCGCCAGACGGGCAGCGGATAGCCTATTTCACCGTCGCCAACGTCGCTGAGTACCTGCGCGAGCGCGTCTTCCCCAGCGCGGTCGTCGCCGCGCGCGCCGGCGGCTTCTTGATTGATGACCCGTCAGCGGAGGACGCCGACGAGGACGATGATGGGCAAACCCTGCCTCTGAACCTATGGTCAGTGGATGTCGAGAGCGGGGAAAGCTTTCTGATCACGACGTTCAGGCCAGCCAGGTCATTTGCCAGTTTGCTGTTGCCCTTCTTTGATCAATATGCGCTCAGCCACCGCATCTGGTCACCGAACAGCGACGCCGTCGTGCTGCCGATAGCGGAGAGCGACGACGCACGAGACATCGCCGGCATTTGCATTGTGCCAATCGAGCGGCGCTCTGGCCCTCCCAGACGCATTGCTGAGGGCACGATAGCATTCTGGAGTCAGTGCTAAGCAACAGCCATGCTCTCTCCTCAGACAGATGGCGCTTTGGAGTTGTTTGGGCTTCGTGTTCTGTTCGCTCTGGCGCTTTACGCTTTTCTGGCCGTCCTGTTGGGCACGCTCTTGCGCGAACGACCCGCAGAGACCCTCTCACATCCACCAACCGCTTGGCTCATGCCGGCAGGAGACCGCACGCCGAACAGCGGCCTTTGCTACGCTATCCGGTCAGGTGTTTGGATCGGCCGAGATCCACACTGCGCGATCTGCATCAACGATACATCCGTCGGCGAACGCCACGCCCGCATGACTTGGGCAGAGGACGCGCAGACATGGTATATCGAGGACGACTTGAGCGAGAGCGGGACGTTCGTCAACGGCCAGCGCATCTCTCGCGCGCCGCTCGCTGATGGCGATGTGATCCAAGTAGGGGGCTATCGGCTGGTATTTCTGCGCGATCCGAGACAGACCGCCGATGCACCGCCGGTCATATCGTCATCGGTCCTATCAACCGTGCGTCATCCGTAGCGACGATTTCAGTCCCCAGGCGCTCGCCGCGCAGGGCGGCAAGTACACTGCCGGCGGCCAGGCCGGAGAAGATGCGCACGGTGATCGTTGGATGCGCCATCGCCAGGGCCAGCATGTCGCGCACCTTCGCGGCCATGCCGCCGGTGACGTCGGCCCCGCGCGCGCCGCCCACCCCCGCGCGCAGACCATCCCATTCGCGCGGCGTGATGCGCTGGATGACTGCATCCTGTCCTTGCGTTGGCGGAAAGCGCGTATAGACGCCCTCCGTCTCGCCGGCCAGCAGCACGTGGGTCACCGGCATCTCCTGCGCCAAATACGCGAATACCTCTTCCGTAGAGATGATCGTGCCGCCGCGGGCGGTGTCAAAGGCCACGTCGCCCATCACCAGCGGCAGCAACCCGCTGTCCAGCGCAGCGCGGATCGGCGCCGTATCTAGATAGACCAGCCGACCGTCTCGACAGCGTGCGCTGGCCGAAGGGCAGAAACTGATCACCGGCAGGCCGGCGTCGTGCAGCGCGTCGGCCACGATCCGGTTCAGGCGCGCGGCAGCCACGCTCACCTCGGCGAACCCTCGCCAGCCGGCCGCGTCGCGCACGCCGGCGCGTGTGCCGTAGCGTTGGGCCGCCGCATGGCCGAAGGAGCCACTGCCGTGACCGACCAAGAGCTTTGCTTGCGCCTCTCGCTCCGACCACCATGCCCCAATCTCCTCCGCCAGCCGCCGGATGACATCCATGCGCGGCGTGTTCTCGCGCGTCTTGTCGGTGATCAACGAACCACCGAGCTTCAACAGGAACATCACGACGCGGGGATTGTATCAACCGACATGGGTTCATATAATCCCAAAACGATGTCCACCGCATCCACCCTGCGCGCCGACCCGCACAAAGACTACCTGGATGCCTTCCTACGCTGCTACTGGTTTGCGCCGCCGGTGGCGCTCTGGCGCGCCATCGAAGCCAAAGCGCTGAGCGCGCTGGCATTCCCGTCCCCGCTGCTGGATTTCGGCTGTGGCGATGGCCTGTTCACCCAGGCCCTGTTCGGCCAGACCGACGGCCTATACGGCTGCGACATCGCGCCGTGCGAGCTGCCATCAGCACGCGACAGCGGCATCTATCGCCACGGCGTGCAGTTCGCTGACGGCCATCATCTCCCTTACCGCGATGGCGCCTTCGGGACGGTATACAGCAACTCCGTGATCGAGCACATCCCGGATCCACAGAACGTGCTGCCCGAGCTGGCCCGCGTGCTGCGTCCCGGCGGGCTGCTGGTGCTGACCGTCCCCAGCGATCACTTTCGCCGGCTGCTCGACGGCGTGGCGTGCGCCGCGGATAAACAGGCTGCGGAGCGCTATGCGCGCAGCGTAGACGCGCTGCTGGCGCATTACCACTATCACACCGCCGACGAATGGCGCGTGCTGCTGGCCGGCGTCGGCGTCAAGCTGACGTATGTCGGCTACTACGTCGCGCCAGAGGCGGTGCGTGCGTGGGATCGCATGAACCGGCAGTTTGGCATCGGGCGGCGCTCGCTATTTAACCTGCTTGTCTCGCCGCGATTGCGCCGGCTGGGCTACCAGAAGGTGATGG
>Ga0308389_1000776_pt1 | contig 23047 bp, 19 predicted proteins | sample Hotspr2Sample148_FD_202362 | JGI IMG/M metagenome (GOLD analysis project Ga0308389, IMG submission 202362) | Hot spring phototrophic mat microbial communities from Mushroom Spring, Yellowstone National Park, Wyoming, United States - 20040719_148 ... | reverse complement strand
CATACGCAGGCGTTTCCGGTGCTGAGCCGCAACCTGCTCTACACGGCGCTGACGCGCGCCAAACGGACGGCGGTGCTGCTGGGGACGACCCGTGCCATCGGCCTGGCTGTGCGGCAGGTGGAAGCCGCCCGGCGCTACACCTGGCTGGTGGAGGCACTGCGTGAACCCATCCGGTAGGGGCCTTGAGGTGGTCAGACCGTTCCTTGACAGCCAGCTTGGGGGCAACATAGGCTGGATTGTCATTTTCAATCGTTTACGGGTCAGACGGACGGTCATCCTGGCGGAGAAAGGTTTCCAGCGGCTTCATGCTTAGTGAACGCATTGGCAGTGCTGGCACAAAGGTTCTGGACACGCTGGTTCGCTACCTTGCCCGAATCTTTCCCAACCCGAATACGCTGACCTTCATCGGGCTGCTCATCAACATCGGCTGTGCTGTCCTTTATGGATGGGGTCACTTCTTCATTGCCGGACTGGTGATGATCGTGGCCAATCTGTTCGACATGCTCGATGGACGGGTGGCGCGGCTCACCGGACGGGTGACACGGTTTGGCGGCTTCTTTGATTCGGTGCTCGACCGCTACTCGGATGTCATCGTCCTGATCGGCATCATGGTGTTCTATGCGCGGAATACGCCCCAGCACAGTACGCTCTACGTCACACTCGCGGGCATTGCGCTGCTGGGTTCGGTGTTGGTCAGCTACACCCGCGCGCGGGCGGAAAATCTCATCCAGCAGTGCAAGGTCGGCTTTCTGGAGCGCCCGGAACGGGTGGTGCTCATCATCATCGGCTCGCTGACTGAAATCGGCCCGGAAGACAACCCGTTCCTGCACAAAATGCGGGCGGTGCTGTGGGTGCTGGCCGTGTTGTCCCACTGGACGGTCGTGCACCGGATGTACCACACCTATCTGGAAGCCCGGCGACTGGACATGACTGGCGACACGCCCCCGGCTGAGCCGACCACACCGGCCGCGCCGGAACAGGATGGGGTATGGGAACCGGCACTGGCCAAAAAACAGGCGCCCTCCTGGTACCGGGCTACCTAGCAGGCGCTTTAACGCGAGTTATGCGGAGGGCGAAAGACGCCAGATGAAAACAAAACCGCATCCCGGCCCGGAGCGACGGAGGAGGAAACCGGCAACGATGGTATGTCCTTGCTGTGGTCGGAAACATCAAGACTTACAGGCTGGTTGTGTCTGCGGCGCGCGCGCCATCGCCGCGCCACAGACGGATGAAATTGTCGCCTTGCCACGGGTGGGAGAGGCAGTGTGCGGCCTCGCCTGTGCCATTCTGGGGCTGGGAAGTTTCTTTACCCCCTGGCTCATTGTCCCGGCGCTGCTCGGTGCCTATGTGAGTCTGAGGGCCTCCCGCCGGGCGCGGCGCGAACCGGCGCACTTCGGCGGTCTGCGCTGGGCACAGGCTGGCGTGGTGTTGTCCAGTCTGGTGCTGTCGGCGCTGCTGGTGTATGGCGGCTACCGGGCTGCGCGGTGGTATGCTGACGAGCAGGAACGTGCCCGCGCCGCCAGCCGGGCGCGGATGCTCGAACTTGCCCTGGCGATTCAGGCCTACCAGAAGCAGCGGGGGGCACTGCCCTCGCCTCAGCTTCAGGAACTGCGGACGGCAGGGTTGGCGCCCAACCTGGTGACGGATGCGTGGGGCAAGAAGCTGCGCTACCAGCCCACGGGTGCATTGGCGGCGACCAGTCCGCTGACCACACCGCTGCTGACCCAGTACAGCATTGTCTCGGCGGGGGCGGATGGCGAGTTTGGCACGGCGGATGACCTGGTGCTTCGGGACGGAGTCTTCGTCCCGGCAACCCCGGGCTCTGAGAACTAGCCACACCGGATGGTTGGCCATGGCGGAAGTACGTTCCCAAGGCACGCTGAGCCGCTGGCGGAGCTGGTGGCAGCGTCTGTTGGGCCGGGAAGACCCGGAAGCCGCCCGGCGACGCTGGTTACGTCAGTCTGGTCGCATCATCGAAGGTGAGGTGCTCGACATCCGCCCGGCCGGGCAGGGCGCGTTGGTGCGCTACCGGTATGAAGTGGCCAGCGTCGAGTACGAGTCCTTCGACGTGGTGGATACGGCCGGGCGGGAAAACCGCTACTGGCCGGGGCAGCGCGTCAGCGTCCGGTATGACCGCCGCCGCCCATCGAACTCAATCCTTGACTGAATCCCGCTGACGGGGCAGCCGGTGCGCCTGGCGCAGGGCCCGCTCAATGGCTTCCGGGCGCGAAGGAATGTCGCCGGAAAGCTTGACCAGTCCGGTCTCCGTCACAAGATAGTCGTCTTCAATGCGGATGCCAATGCGTTCGGCCGGAATGTAAACCCCCGGCTCAATGGTGATGACGCTCCCCGGCGGGAGTGGCTGCCCGTAGTCGCCCACGTCGTGAACGTTGAGGCCGATGAAGTGCCCCAGCCCGTGGATGAAAAAGTTGTCCAGGGTCAGGTTGTTGCCGGCACGCAGCGGGCTGGAACGCATCGCCTCCCGGGCGGCCCTGGTCAGGTCACTCATCCGGCTTTTGCCGGGTACAAAGGCTTTGACCGCCGCTTCCTGCGCTGCCAGGACGAGTTCGTAGAGTTCGCGCTGCCGCCGGCTGAACCTGCCGTTGGCCGGAAAGGTACGTGTGATGTCAGCCGTATAGCCCCGGTACTGTGCACCGACATCCACGACCACGAGATCACCATCCCGAATCTGGTCCCGGTTGCGGTTGTAGTGCAGGATGGTGGCATTCTGCCCGCTCCCGATAATGCAGGGGTAGCCCGGCCGCTCCGCACCGTTACGGTAGAAGGCGGCCAGAACGACGGCCTCGATTTCATACTCGTAGCATCCGACCGTCAGGTGTCTGGGAATATCACGGAAGGCCGCGCCGGTGATGCGGATGGCTTTCCTCAGCAGGTCCACCTCAGCCGGTGTCTTGCACATGCGCATGAGATTGACGGCCGAGCGGGCATCAGTGATGGGAAGTGCCGGGACAGTTTGCTGCACCAGCTCCAGCAGTGTGCGGACGGCCCGTTCTTGCGTCTCCTGCGGGTTGGCAATGAGGTAGATTTTGCTGCCATCCGGGAGCAAAGCCCCAAGCTCCCGCAACACCTGGGGGAGTGTGTCGGCCGGCAGGGCTTTTTCCACACCAAAGCGTTGCTCGGCTTCCTGATCCGGTCCCGGCTGGGGGCCCGTCCAGCGTTCCATCTGCGGGTCGCGGCGCGGAAGAAACAGGATTTCCTGCGCGCCCTGGTAGGGAACCGGAGTGAGCAGCAGCGTTGCGCCCGGCGCTTCCACGCCGGTGAGGTAGAAAAAGTTTTCGTCCTGAAAAAATTTCTCACTCACGCCCAGTGAGGTTTCGATCCGTCCGGGAACAAGCACGATCCCGTCCTTCAACTGCGCCCGCAGGCGCGCCCGCCGCGCCTGGAAGTCAGCCAGCGGTTGCTCGGCCAGCATGGGCACGGACTTGGGAAGGTCCGTGGGAAGGAGGGCCGCCTGGGGCAGCGGCCACGCGCCAAACAACCAAAAGCCAAGCAGAAAAGCAGCGAGCCGGCGTGACATGGGAGGTGGTTGGCTATGAGCGTGAGGTTGCGGCCCGTCCCGCAGCCTGACCGGACAGGAAAGCCTGCCCAATGGCTTTCTCTGGTTGGGGCCGGCGACGGTTCTCCGGTGCCGGCCGGGACTGGTTGAAGCGGATGCAGTGCGCCCAGTAGGACTCGAACCTACGACCTACTGCTTAGAAGGCAGTTGCTCTATCCAACTGAGCTATGGGCGCACAAAACCATTGACTAGCGGGAAGCTGCCGGCTTCGTGACCGGGTTGTTCTGATTATAGCGGGCAGCAAAGTCTTCGGTAATGTCCATGCCGGGCGCGAGATAGACGAGTCCTCCGGCTTCGGCCGCCGTGACAACGTCGAGCAGAATGTGAATGCCACGCTCCTTGGCATAGGCTTCGAGCGCCTTGGAAATCTTTTCGCGGACGGGATTGAGCAAAATCGCGGCCCGCTTTTCGACGGCTTCGTTGAGGTCTTCCTGCCGCCGTTTGAAGTCCTTTTTCTTGCGTTCGAGGTCATCGATGCGTTTGAGGCGCACATCGGGCGCAAGCTGGTCGGCCAGACGCTGAAGCGCGTCTTCTTCGGCCTGAATCTCGGCCCCTAAGCGTTGGATGGCATCCAGTGTCGGGCGAAACTCGGTCTGGAGTGTCACGACCTGCTGCCGGTATTCGTTGATGAGTTCACCAAACGCCTGGGTGTTGACGACCGCAATGCGGGGCGGAGCCGGGGCCGCCTGTGGTGCAGGTGGTTCAGTTGTGATGGCGGGGGACACCGGCAGGCTTCCGCCAACCGGAGGCAGGAGGCTCAACGCAAGACATGCAAACAGGGGCATAAGCTGTATCCTTCACAAAACAGTAACCAGGAAGGTCGGCACGGAAGCAAACCACGCCACCCTAGAACGTTCGCCCGACAGTAAAGCGGATGACACCACGTTCTTCAATGATACCAAGCTGGCGTGGGTCAAAGACGTTGGTTTTCGCGCCGGGGTTATAGGCAAAAATCAGGCGGAAGGGCACCTGTAACACCGGCAGGTTGACCTGCAACTCGGCTCCAAGCGAGGCGCGGAAGTTGCGCCCGATGCCGCCCAGCGTCTGGCTCAGGTTGACCTGCGTCCGGGAAGCCTGCTGGGCCTGAACGAACGCCACCCGAAAGCCATCCGGCAGGGGGCCGCTGGGATTGGGATCGTTGGGACGGGTGCCGTCAAGGCGGGTGCCGTCCGGGCGCAGAATGATGGGACCCGGCACGGGTGAATCGGGCGTCGAACCCAGCGTAGCCGGCAGCGCCCGCGCGCGGATGCTCTGATCGCTCAGGGAGCGGAGGTTGAACACCGAGCCGCCATCGGCAAATAGGGCTACCGAAAGCGGCCCGACAATAGGGATGCGATACTCAAGGTTCAGCAACAACTGGGAGTCGCCGCCAACCGGAATGAATTGGAAAGAGCCAGGCGGAAGCGGAAAGAGCTTGTCCGTGTAGGTGTATTCCTGAATGACCGTCGGGCTGACCTGCAGGCCCGGTTGCAGCACCTGTCCGGTCAGAGCATCCACGACCCGGACGTCCGTCGTTGTCCGGCGGTCCTCAATGGGGGCAACCGGCGAAATCGTACGAATCCCGTAGCCGCGAATCTCGAACTCGCCGCCCGTATAGAAGCGGTTGAACTGGGGAACGCCGCCGATGAAAGCCAGCGAGTTGCTGTCAAAGGGCGTGCCGTAGGCGCTCACGTGGGCCGCCCGGAAGCGCATGCCCAGCACGGCCGGTTTTTCGATGCCCTGCCCCAGAAAACGGAAGGGGCGGAATTCACGGTATTCGAGCACCGGGGCCAGGTTCTTGACCCGTCCGCCCAGGCCCGACCAGGTGAAACTGAGGGTGAAGTTGCGCCCGTTCGTCGGGTTGATGGGATTGTTGACCGTGTTATAGACGAACGAGGGGGTCAGGGAACTGATCGTGATGCCCGGCTGCGCGAAGGTCACGATGATGTCGTTGTCGGGGTTGTTGTCACGGTTGACCGGCGGATCGGTAATGCGTGAGCGGCTGTAGCTGTAGCTGACGCCAATCCGCGAGACGCGGCTGAACTTGGGAAACCGGTTGGTGAGTACGGCCAGCGGAGCGGAAAGCGATAGCGAAGCCCCGGTGGTGTCCTGAGTAAAGAGGTTTCGCTCGTCCAGTCCGGTGAAGCTGTTGAAAAAGCCGCTGGCAATGGCCGCGCCGCTGATGCCGCTGGCATAACGGAAACGCTGACTGAAGACCGAAACGCCAAACCCAATCCGGCGGTCAAGGAAGTAGGGATCGCTGTACGACAGGGCGATGTTGCGAAAGAGGTTTCCGGCCTGGATGTCCACCGCAACGCTCTGTCCGTAGCCAAACAGGTTGTTTGTCGTGTAGGTCAGGCCGATGAACGAGCCGCCAATGCCGGAAACACCGCCAGAAAACTGAATCTGCTGGCGTCCACGTTCCTTGACCTTGATGACGACGTTGACCGTCTTGCGGCGTTCGTCGGTCGTCGTCTGGATGTCTTCCTTTTTGATTTCGTCGAAGTAGCCAAGCTGGTTGAGCAGCAGGATGGAATACTCCATCAGTTCCTGATTGTACGGCTCACCTTCGCTGACGAGCAGTTCGCGCCGCAGCACCTTGTCGCGGGTCGTGTTGTTGCCGGAAAACTCGATCTGCTCGATGGTATAGACCGAACCTTCCTCGATGAAAATGGTGAAATCCGCGACGCCTTCGGATTCTCCGGGGGCGGGTGGCTTGAAGGTGGGCTGGACGTTGACATCCGCCTGAATGTAACCCCGGCTGCCATAGGCCTTTTTGAGGCGCTCATAGACGCCTTCCCGGATGGTTTTGGCGCTGGCGATGTCGCCCTTGCGCATCCCTGAAATGAGCAGCACCTGTTCGGGTGTGAAAATGGTTGAACCTTCCGTGGTGATCTCCCCAAACCGGTAGCGGATGCCCTCGTCAATCGGGACGACAATCCGCAGTCCGTCGGACTTTTTGCTGATAAGCGGGATGCCGCCGCCGACCTTGCCGATGTTCTCGATGCGAGGCTTGCCAATCGTCGGGCGCAGGTAGCCCTTTTCACGCAGGAACTGCGCCACCAACTGCATGTCCGTCTCGAACTTCTCCGGTGAATAGACATCCTTGGAGGTGAAGCGGGTGAGAAAGCCGGACGGTTTGGTGTATTTCATCTGCTTGCGGAGCGTGCGGCTCGAAAAGACCTGATTGCCCTCGAAGTCAATTTTGGCGACCCGGACGCGCGCGCCTTCGTCCACATTGAAGATGATGATGATGGAGGTCTTCGATACGTCCTCGATTTCGGCCGTCACGATGGCATTGGGGCGGCCACGTTCGCTGAGCATGGTCTTGAGTTCGGCTTCTGCCCGCTTGACCTGGACGGGATCGTAGGGGGAGTCCTTGGTAAGCGAGATGCGCTTTTCTTTGTAGCGGGTCAGCACATCGCTGAGCTGAATGGACTTCAATCCTTCGTACTGAATGTCCCGGATGACCGGATATTCGGTCAGGTTGAAGACGACGATGACGCCGCCTGTATTGCCCGGTTCGAGGGTGACATTGCTGCGCAGGGGGTCAAAAAAGCCCTGGGCGAGAACGGCCTGGTAGTCGCGCTGGGCCTGCTCGGCGCTGTAGAGGTCGCCCGGTTTCATGGTGACGTACAGGCGCAGGGTGTCAGTAGGAATCCGGCGGTTGCCCCGGAACTGCACGTCTTCAATGAGTTGCGGCTGGATGGGGTCCTGCGAGGCGTCGGACTGGAGTCCTGCCTGGGCCGAGACCGGCGTGGTCATCACCGCCCCACACAGGAGCCAGACCGCCAGGGTCAGGGTTGCCCAGGCGGTGTGAAGATGAAAAACAGATGATGGAAAAGACCGGAACATGAAACACAACACAATAATGAGGAAGTCACATCGCCCGGCTAAGGTGGAAATCGCTCAACAAGGCGCGCATCATAGCTGAATCATAGGTGCAATCAAGAAAAGTCATTTTGTGGCGTTTGACGACGTTTCAGGCCTGGGCAGCAGGCAGCCACCGGCTTGAGGGCAAAAGTACCCGTCGGGAACGTGCTTCAGGAAACAAGCGCGCTGGCGTTGCCAACCGGTTCCCAGGGGGCATATCCGGCGCCCACGCCTGCTTCCCGGTTGCCAGGTGAAGAAAGCCAGGCATCTATGGATTGCAATAGCGGCGGCAGCGTTGCCCGGTCGTAAGCCACGATGGCAATTGCCTGATGGCGGACGCAGAGCGCTGCGACCTGCTCGGCCGGAAGGAGATCCGCCTTGTTGAAGACAAGTTGGCGTGGCAGGTGCGAAAGCCCCAGTTGCGCCAGGATGTCCTCCACGGCGGCGATGCGCCGTTCGTAGTCGGGAGCAGCAATGTCCACCAGGTGCAGGAGCAAATCGGAAGTTTCGATTTCTTCGAGCGTCGCCTTGAAAGCTGCCATCAGCGTGGGTGGCAGGTCCCGGATGAACCCGACGGTATCGTTGATAATGACGTCGCGGTCGCGCGGCAGGCGGAGCCGGCGGCTTGTGGGGTCGAGGGTGGCAAACATGCGGCGCTCGGCCACGACCTCACTGGAGGTCAACGTGTTGAGCAGGGTGGACTTTCCGGCGTTGGTGTAGCCGACGATGGAAACCACTGGCAACTGCTGCCGGTCACGTTGCGCACGGCGTGTCTGGCGTTGGCTGCGCAGGCTCGTGATGAGTTTTTCCAGGTCGGCAATCCGGTCGCGGGCCCGGCGGCGGTCCACTTCGAGTTTCGTCTCGCCGGGCCCACGGGCGCCGATGCCGCCGGCCAGTCGGGACATATCCGCCCCGTGTCCGGCCAGACGCGGCAACAGGTATTTGAGCTGCGCCAGTTCGACCTGAACTTTCCCTTCGCGGCTGCGGGCGCGCTGGGCGAAGATGTCCAGAATGAGCTGGGTGCGGTCGAGAATCTTCAGGTCGGTTGCCGCTTCGATGGTCCGTACCTGCGCCGGGGACAAGTCCTGGTCAAAGAGCAGGACATCGGCCGCATGCTGGAGGCTGCGGATGATGACTTCCTGCAACTTGCCTTTGCCGAGCAGGGTTTTGGGGTCAAGTTCGCGTCGCCGCTGGATGAGTTTGTCCACCACGACCAAATCGCACGATTCCGCCAGTTCGACGAGTTCTTCCATGGAGGCTTCGGCGTCTGCCAGTGCCCCGGTTGTGACCACAACCAGCATGGCGCGGTCCCGCAGGTCACGCGCGTCCCGCAGCCGCCGGGTGCGGGCAAACTCAGCTTCGAGATATTCGATAAGGTCGAGGAAATCCACCTGGAGCTGACTCGGATGCACTTTGTCCAAGTAGGCCCAAGGTTCTGCTGTATCGTCCGTGACAGCATCGGTGGCGGGGAGAAGATGGGCGGCGTGAATCCAGTTTGGCAGGCCGTTGTCGCCGACGCTGATGACGCCCATGAGATCGAGACGCAGCAATGCCAGGTCGTTGAGGTCGTCGCGGGTCAGCCCCGGCCCGGAAAGCTGCGTGTGCAGACACCGCAACCCGCGAAAACGCCCCTGCCCAACGCGCACCCGCTTGAGATCGGGAATGACGATGCCGCCAGCGTCGCCGACCATGACACATTCAACCTGTCCGTGCCGGCTGATGAGCACGCCGACCTGCCGCCGGATTTCAGCCGAAAGTTCCGTCATCTGCCGCGCCAACTCCGGAGTGATGATGTCCCGTGGCGGAACCCGGCGCGCAAGCAGGCGTTCGAGCCGCTTGACCTGACTGGATTTGAGACCTTGTGTGTTACCTTCGACCTTGGAAATAGGCATCCCTCACATTTCAGCCATTGCGTGACCCGCTATGGTCCGGCACGCCAACGGCAGGATGGTTGACTTGGTTTCAGCATACGCACGCCCGGAAAAGATGCAACGGGGCGGTTCCCAGCCCACAGGCCTGGAAGGCACCGGCGCAGGTTGGGAAGCCTCCGGTTCGGAACCGCACCGGCTGGAAGTCGTCACCTGCTCGCACAGCCTGACGTTCATTCCCACCTACAGTTGTCTTTTTGCCTGTGGCTACTGTGCGTTCGCGCGCCCGACACCGCTGGCTTCCCTGGAAGCAGCGGCAAGCTGTTTTGTTCGCGGAAAACAGGCTGGTTGTCATGAGGCACTCATCATGAGCGGCGAAGGCGTCATGGCCTTTCCGCGCCTGCGGGCGACGCTGGTTGCCTGGGGTTTCCGGGACTACCACGACTATCTGTCCGCCGTGTGCCGGCTGGCGCTCGAACAGGGTTTGCTGCCGCACATCAACATCGGCAATCAGACAGAGGAAGAATTCCGCCGTCTGCGCCCGGTTTGTGTTTCGATGGGCATGATGCTGGAAACAACCAGCCGGGAGCTGCTCCGGCAGCCGGCCCATCAGCATGCGCCAGGAAAGGCACCCCACCTGCGGCTGGCAACCCTGGCCGCCGCCGGGCGGGCGCAGGTGCCGTTTACGACGGGTCTGCTCATCGGCATCGGTGAAACACCGGCCGACCGCGAAGCCTCGCTGGAGGCGATTGCCGAACTGCATCACCAGTACGGACACATTCAGGAGGTCATCCTTCAGCCGTTCGTTCCCCATCCGGGAACCGCCATGGCGGATTGGACGGGGCCGGACGTTCCAACGCTGGCCGCCGTCGTACGGTTGGCGCGCGCCATACTGCCGTCGGACGTGGTGATCCAGATTCCGCCCAACCTCGTGCCAGAGGCTGCCGACCGGCGGGAACTGGTGCTGGCCGGAGCGCGTGACCTGGGCGGTATTTCGCCGGAACCGGACCAGATCAACCCGGATGCCCCCTGGCTGGCTCCGGCGCGCTATGCAGCCGAGCTGGCGGCGTGGGGTTTTGTACTGCGTCCGCGTCTGGCGGTGTATCCCCGGTTTCAAACCCGTGCCTGGCTGGATACGGCCGTTTATGACCTCGTGCGCTCCAAACAGGCGGAACTGGACGCTCTGGGTACGATTGCGCCGGTTCCGGCTCCGGCGGCTGATGCGCCTGGCGGTCAGACCTGCCGGACGCACACCCCGCGCGCGTGCAGGTAGGCTTTGGCCTCGGCGATGGTGTGCTGCCCGAAGTGAAAAATGGAAGCGGCCAGCGCAGCGCTGGCCCCGCCGACGGTCAAACCGGCATGCAGGTGTTCAAGCGTCCCCACGCCGCCGGAAGCAATGACCGGAATGGACACGGCGGCGGCTACCTGCGCGGTGAGTTCGAGATCGTAGCCGTCCTGTGTGCCGTCGCGGTCCATACTGGTCAGCAGGATTTCGCCGGCGCCCAGCCGTTCGGCTTCGATGGCCCAGGCAATGGCGTCTTTGCCCGTCGGAGTACGTCCGCCGTGCAGAAAGACTTCCCAGCGTGGCGGGTTCGTCTCTGGAACGCGCCGGGCATCAATGGCGACGACGATGCACTGGCTGCCGAATTTCAGCGCGCCTTCGGCAATAAGCTGTGGCTGCTGGACGGCAGCGGTGTTGACGGAAATTTTGTCGGCGCCGGCGAGGAGAATGGCGCGCATGTCGTCCACGGTACGGATGCCGCCGCCGACCGTGAAGGGAATGAACACGGCATCAGCCACGGCGCGTACCATCTGGGTGACAATTGCCCGGCGGTCGGATGAGGCGGTGATGTCGAGAAAAACGAGTTCGTCCGCGCCTTCGGCATCGTAACGCCGCGCTTGGGCAACGGGGTCGCCGGCGTCCACGAGGTCAAGAAAGCGGACGCCTTTGACAACCCGCCCGGCGTTGACATCGAGGCAGGGAATGATGCGCTTGGCCAGCATCGTGGTGTTTCAGATACCTTGGTTGGTGTTCACTCTATCGTGGGCAAATTGTGGTCAGGCGACGAGTACGGGATGATCAAGTTTACGCGATGCATAGGCAAGCACGGCCCTCAAATCATCCATTTACAGATCAGGCAGTTCTTGTAAAATTTGTTCAGAACTAAGCCCTGCTGCAAACAGATCGAGAACATCGGACACCCGGATTCTCATGCCCCGGATACATGGACGGCCACCGCATTGGCCAGGATTAATTGTGATTCGTCCAAGTAGTTCTGACATGTGAAGAAATCTCCTTCAAAAACTTGAATATATGAAATCACTCTGTAGAGGATAAATTTTCAGGGAAGACTTTTACCAGAATTGTCGGTCGCAGTTCAGTTTCGATTTCACACACCATTTTTGGCCCGGTGGCTGAGGGCTGGCTTTATCCAAGTTGCGTGTTCAAGCCGCAGACTGGGCAGAACACGTCGCTTTTCGAGATGACCGCATCGCAGTTGGGGCAACGGAGTCCGGTTTCTGCCGGCAACGATGGCGGCGGAGCTGACCTGGCCGCCGGCCGGTCCATCGGATGCCCACACTGGTAACAGAACCGCGCCTGGGGATCGACCTGCCCGGCACCACAGGCCGGACAGACCGGTAGCACCACCGCGCCACCCGTCGGCGGCGGGCCGGGGCTGTCCGCCGGAGACCACGCCCGGCCCGGCACGTCATCGGGCGGCGTCGGACGCATCCAGTAACTTCCATCCAGCAGGGACGCATAGGCACCGGTTTCCGCCCACTGCTTGATTTCCCTGGCGCGTACGGCCGGGAAGGTATGCGTGCGCCGGTACACCTGCAAAAACTTGTACACCCGGCTGAGCATGTCGCGGTCAAGTTCTTCGTATTCCTCAGCCTGACGCAGGAATTCCGCGACGTTGAGCTGGTCAAAAACCGCCCGACTCCCCCCGGCCAGCTTCAGCAGCAGCGTCAGGTAGGTGTCCAGGTCCTGGACCACGAGCAGCCCCGCCCGGTCACATGAAAGTTCGGCCTTGCGGTCCCATTCGTAAAGCGCCAGCAAAAGGCCTGTCCCCACGAGTGAACCAAGCCCAAAGGTCGCTTCCCCAATCCGCTCGATGATGATCGAGAGGAAGTTGGCCATCATCTTGTACAGCACGTGGCCGCACTTGATATGACCCAGTTCATGAGCAATGACACCCAGCAGCTCGTCCTCCGACAGAAAATCCACCAGCCCGGACTGAAGAACGATGAACGGCTGTTCCGTTCCAAACGTGTAGGCGTTGAGGATGGGGTCCTGGTCGAGATACAGCTCTGGTTCCGGCAGGGCCAGAATGGCACAGGCTTCGCGGAGCAGATCGTGAATGCGCTTGCACTGACGGGGCGTGACGCGCACGTTGTCGGCGATGTTCGTCACCCGAAACCAGCGCTCCCAGCCGTATTCATTGAGTTTGCGAATGATGAAATCCAGACCGCGCGCCTGCTTGACAGCATCCAGAGCCGCCACATCCAGTGGGTGCTGAAAGTCGGCTGCCCGCAGTTTGGGCAAACGGATGCGTTCCCGTCGTGGCGCTGTCATGGTCGGCCTCGCTGTGAAATGGCTGCCCGTTGGGCAGACTGCCCGGCGAAGCGCCGTTGGCGCGTAACCTATAGCACAGGCTGCGCCAAAAACGACGGAGCGCCACCCATAGCAGGCGGCGCTCCATGCAAAGCGTATGTCCCTCGCTAGGGAAGGTTGGTCAAAGGCTGGCTACACGGCAGCTCGTGCTTGCCGTAAAATTTCTTCCATCCGGTCTTTCAGGTACAGCTTACGACGTTTGAGCAGGGCGGATTCTTCCAGTTCATCGGGGCGGGGATGGGGCAGCGCCAGAATTTCCTGTAAGCGGGCATCGGCGCGCTGGTGTTCACGGACGAGGCTGCGATACTCCGCATGGGTTTGGAACAGGTGTTGTTTGAGCGACTCCAACGTGGCAAGACTCATGGGTGTATTCTCCTTGGTGAGAACTGCATAGGACGATCGCGATGGTCATCGAAACCGGGACAGGGTGCAAACCAGCGAGGGACAAGAGAAGGTTTCGTGAAGCGGTGAGATTTCAAATGTATTACGCGGCATTTTTAAACGCAAGGGAGTGTCTGTGGTGATACGCTCCCTGTCGTCACGTACGTTGTGGCTGTCGCTGGGGCTGACTGCCCTGCTCGTGGCCGCGGCCGGGGTATGGTTCTGGTGGTCGGCCCGGCGCGCCGCCCAGGAAGTACGGCTGGCGGCGGCCGCGGCCGGACAGCCGGACATCCGTTCGATGCCGCTCTCCACGCCGGATAGCAGCGGCGTCACACTCTGGCTCGATACTTCCGACATCCAATCGCTGGTTGAGTTTCGCGGGCAGCTCTACGCCGCAACCAACGGTGGGCTGCTGATTCTGGCCGCCGATGGCAGGGTGGTCCGCCAGCTTACGCCGGCTGACGGCCTGCCCGACCACGCCCTGACGGCGCTGGCCGTCTTTCGTGACCGGCTCTTTATCGGGACGCGCACGGCGGGCCTTCTCGAATACGACGGCACCAGGCTCGTCCGGCACGAGTTTCGCCGTCCGCCGGCCGTCCACGTCAGCCGGTTGCTGGCCACGCCGGACTACCTGATCATCGGGCTGCTCGACGGCGGCCTGTATGACTTCGACGGCAGCGTGTTCACCCAACGCTTTCAGCCGTCGCAGGCGACGCGGATGACCGGCATCACCGCGCTGCATGCCCAGGGGACGCGCCTGTACGTCGGCACACTGGCGCATGGGCTGTTCATCTGGCGGGAGGGCAGTGTGCAACACCTGCCTCCGGCAAGCGGGCTGCCCTCCCCCCACGTGACGGACTTTGCCTGGCATGAGGGGCATCTGTACGTGGCAACCGACGCCGGCATCGCGCGGCTGACGCGCGACGAACAGCTCGAACTGGTTTCGCGCCAGGCCAACGTCTGCTCGCTGGCCGTGCATCAGGGCAAACTCTACGCCGGTCTGGTGGTTGGCGGCGTGGTCGAAGTCCAGCCGATGACAGAAGCCATGTTGCGCGCCGCGCGCCTGTCTCCCGCCCAGGCGTCGGCGAAGGCACCCCGTCAGGTCAGGTTGGCCGTTGTCGGCGAGCGGCTGCTGGCGCTCACGCCAGACGGAGTGCAGGTGGTGTCTCCCAAAGCCAATGGCGGTTTTGAATGGGAGCGGTTTGACCGTCCGGGAAGTCCGAGGCAACGTCTGAAGTCCGGCCATGTGACCAGCCTGGCCTTTGATGCCACCGGACGGCTCTGGGTCGGCACGTTCGAGCAGGGGCTGGACATTCTGGACCCCGAAACCGGCGACGTGCTGCGCCACGTGCAGGATGAAACCGTACGCGAAATCAACTACCTGTGCGCCACGTCGCGTCTGTCGCCGATGCTGGCGGCAACCTCGCAGGGAATTGTGGCTTTTGAGTCCAACGGCCGCGTGGTACGGCGCTACGATACCGCCTCGTCCATGCTGATCGGCAATGCCGTCTCACACCTGTGTCCGGTCAATGGCGGAAGCGGCCCGGCGGCGCTGGCTGTGGCCACAGCCAAGGGACTGACCCTCTGGCAGGATGGCATCGGCCGCAGTCTGACAGCCTTTCACGGGCTTCCAAGCAACTACCTGTACTGCTGCGCCGTGCATGATGGCCGGCTCTACATCGGGACGCTCGGCGGACTGGCGGAACTCGACGGGCTGCGCGTGGTGCGGACGTGGCGCACCGACAACGCGGAACTTCCCGCCAACTGGATTAGCGCCCTTCTGAGTGTGGACGGCCTGCTCTACATCGGGACCTACGGCGGCGGCGTCTGTGCCCTGCATCCGAATGGTGACATAGTGCGCTTTCCTGAAACGAAAGGCATCGAAGTCAACCTCAACGCCATGGTGACGGATGGCGAGCGGCTGTACGTCGGAACACTCGACCGTGGTCTGCTGGTGTATGACCTGCGGCGGCGGCAATGGCATATCTGGCAGAGCGGGCTGCCTTCGGCCAACGTCACGGCGCTGGCGGTTCGTCCCGACGCCCTGTTTGTGGGGACGACCGGCGGCCTGGCCCGCATTGAAAAGTATCGTTTTGAGTAGGCGGCTGTGCGTGGCAGCCGCCCTGTACCGGATGGAGAAAACGACCGATGCGCGCTTTTCTGGCCCTTGCGCCTGACCCTGCCGCCCAGACCGTGCTGTGCCGTTACCAACGGCGGCTGGCGCAGGCTTCATGGGCGCACCAGGTGAAATGGGTGGCGGAAACCAACCTGCACCTGACGATTCGCTTTCTGGGCGAGGTGACGCCGGCGGTGCAGGCGGAGCTGGTCGGCCGGTTGGAAGCGGCACTTTCCCGACCTGGCGCGCCGGGGCGTCTGGAGCTGGAACTGACCGAGCCGCGCTGGTTTCCCTCGGCGCGGCAGCCCCGGACACTGGCCTGTCTTGTGCCGGAAACACCGCCGCTGATGGCGCTGGCGGCGCTGGCCGAAGCCAGCGCCCGCGATGCCGGACTGACCCCCGAAGAAAGACCTTTCCGCGCGCACATCACCCTGGGACGGATGCGCCCGACCCTGACCGTCTCCCCGAAACTGGATATTGCTCCGGCCCGAACCGGTTTCCGGGCCGATGCACTCGTGCTCTACCAGAGCACCCTGACGCCGGCAGGGCCCATCTACACCGAACAGCAACGCTTTCTGCTGGTCGGCCCGCGCCAGACATCTGACGACCCCTCTGAGGGGTGAGCGGTCAAAACGCCGCCAGAATGCCGGGGTGTCGCTGGCTGGACATCCCCGGCAGACAGGTTGTTCCGGTTGGGGAGTTCCGGTTCAGAGCGTGCCGCGCGCAGCCTGGTCGCGCTCGATGGCCTCGAACAGTGCCTTGAAATTGCCCTTGCCGAAACTTTCGCTGCCCTTGCGCTGGATGATCTCGAAAAACACCGTCGGCCGGTCCTGAACCGGCTTGGTGAAAATCTGAAGCAGGTAGCCCTGGTCATCCCGGTCAATGAGGATGTTGAGATCGCGCAGCACGGCGAGGTCTTCTTCGATGTTGCCGACCCGTTCCGTGATGGTGTCGTAGTAGGTTGCCGGGACGCTCTGCAACTCCACGCCGTTGTCCCGCAACCGGGACACGGCCCCGATGATGTCCGGCGTGGCAATGGCGATGTGCTGGACGCCTGGCGAGCCGTAAAAATCCACGTATTCCTCGATTTGAGACCGCTTTTTGCCTTCGGCCGGCTCGTTGATGGGCAGTTTGATGGCCAGGTTTGGGCTTGCCATCACCTTTGACCGCAGCGCCGTGTATTCCGTCGAGATGTCTTTCTCGTCGAAGTGCCGGAACTGGAAGAAGCCGAAAATGTCTTCGTAGAACTTCACCCACGTTTCCATCTGGTGCCAGCCGACGTTGGCCACCACGTGGTCAATGCGGTGGAGAAAGCCGGTGTGCGGGGCCTTGACCAGACGCGGCACAAAGCCGGGCAGGAATGGGCCGGTGTAGTCGTCGCGGCCGACGAAACGGTGGATCGTGTCGCCATAGGCGGCAATTTCGGCGATATGCGCGATGCCGTGGTCATCACGCAGCGTTTCCGGCGCGCGATGCGCCGTCGCGCCACGTTCGACCGCCTGAGCAAAGTCACCGGTGACATCGGACGTGCGGAAGGCTACAACCCGAACACCGTCGCCGTGCCGGCGGACGTGCTCGGCAACCGGGTGGTCCGGGGTGAGCGCACCGGTGACGACCAGGCGAATCGTCCCGTGCTGGAGGGCGTATGAGACGCAATCGTGCACGCCGGTTTCGGGGCCGCGGTAGGCCACAATGTCGAAGCCGAACGCCGTACGGTAGAAATGGGCCGCCTGCTTTGCATTGCCGACGTAAAACTCAACGTGGTCGAAATCCGCCACGGCCAGCGGCGCGCGCTCGTGCCGGGTTGCTTCTTTGGGTGCGGACATAGAATGATAACCCCCTGGAGAGCAGGTAAGAAAACGCACATTTGATTGTCATCCGGCCGGGCCCGATGTGCAAGGTGTTCCACGGCACAAAGGCATCGGAATGGTTTCACGCCCGGGCGGTTCTCGTTTAGAGTTGTGGTCGCGGCCGTTATCACCCGGCCCGCCACAAGTGTTCTGCCATGACGCACTCCCGATTGACCCACGCCGTTCAGGCGTTGATGCAGGCATATACGTCGCCGTCCGTGTTGCAGACCAACCACGGGTCACTTCCGTCACGCGATGCCATCATCAAGACCCTGCTGGATTTTCGGGAGCTGCTGCTTCCGGGTTACTATGGCATCGTGGCGCAGGCGGCCACACGGGAACGGGTCAGGGAGCTGGTGGAAGACATTGCTGCTGAGTTGCCAAAGCAGATTGCGCTGGCGCTGTGCCACGACCGGAAGCTGCCTAGGGAACACTGTGCGGAATGTTCGGATTGCCAGGCGGAAGCCGAGGCCATTGTGTGGGACCTGCTCGACCGGCTGCCGGCGCTCCGGGAGATGCTGGCCGAGGATGTGGAGGCGGCATACCTGGGCGACCCGGCCGCGCACGACCACGATGAAGTGATTTTGAGCTATCCCTGTGTGCAGGCGATTTTGGTTCACCGCATCGCCCATGATCTGTTCGTCCGTGGCGTGCCGCTCATTCCGCGCATCATGTCCGAGTATGTTCACGGGCGAACGGGGATTGACATTCATCCCGGCGCACAGATTGGCCGGCGGTTCTTCATTGACCATGGCACAGGCGTGGTGATTGGGGAGACGACGGTCATTGGCAACAACGTCAAGCTGTACCAGGGCGTGACCCTGGGTGCGCTGTCGTTTCCCAAGGATGCCAACGGCTCGCTTGTCCGCCACATCAAGCGGCATCCGACCATCGAGGACGATGTGGTGATCTACGCCGGGGCCACCATTCTGGGCGGCGAGACCGTCATTGGACGGGGCAGCGTCATTGGCGGTAATGTGTGGCTGACGCACTCCGTCGCGCCCTACAGCAAGGTTGTCATTGAGGAACCTCACATACGGATTGTGACCCGTACGGAAGCGGCACGCACGACCTGATCGGCGTGGCGGCCGGTCACGGGGCGCGGCCGGCCGCCTGGAGCAACAACATGCAAGCTGGTTTGACAACTGGATTTCCCGGGAAACTGTTTATCGTTGAAGGGATTGATGGTTCGGGCAAAAGCACGCAACTCGATCTGTTGCACAAGTGGCTGATTGCCGAAGGGTACTGCGTTTTTTTCAGTGCGTGGAACTCCTCGCCGCTCGTCAAAAAGACAACCAAGCTCGGCAAGGAAACCCATTCCCTTTCTCCGACCACGTTCAGTTTGATTCATGCGACGGACTTTGCCGACCGTACCGAGCGCGAGATTGTTCCTCCGCTCAAAGCCGGGGCGATTGTGCTGGCCGACCGCTACGTTTACACGGCCTTTGCACGGGATTCCGTCCGGGGTAACGACCGCAACTGGGTCCGCAAGGTCTATGGTTTTGCCGTTCCACCAACCATCGGGTTCTATTTTCGTGTACCGCTGGAAACGGCGCTGGACCGCATTCTGGTGGGGCGGCCGGAGCTGAAATACTACGAAGCCGGTCTCGACATGGGCTGGTCAGAGGACCCTTATGAGTCGTTCCGTATCTTTCAGGGCAAGATACTGGAGGAATACGAGCGACTCGTGGAGGAGTATAACCTGACGGTCATTGACGCCACGCTTCCCATTACCGAACAGCAGCGGATCGTGCGCAGTCTCGTCAAGCCACACCTGAAGGATGTTCTGCGCGATCCACAGTTTCGCCGTCGCCGGCGGTGAGTGGATGCCGTGGCGGCCGTCCTGCGACGGTCAACGTTGGAGTACCTTATGACCAAGGTTCAGTTTTTTGGCACCGGACTTCCGGGCTTTCAGGAAAAGGAACTGCCGGGTCGTCTGATTGTTCTCGAAGGCACGGATGGCGTCGGGCGCTCGACCCAGATTGCCCTGCTCAAAACCTGGCTCGAATCCTCCGGGTTTGCCGTCCTGGACACCGGACTGACACGCTCGCTGCTCGCCGGGCGCGGCCTCAAAAAAGCCAAGGAAGGTCACACCCTTGGGGCCAGGACCATGGACCTGTTTTATGCGACCGACCTGGCCGACCGTCTGGAAAACCAGATGATTCCGGCACTGCGGGCCGGGTTCATCGTCCTGACCGACCGCTATGTGTATTCACTGATGGCGCGTGCCATTGTGCGCGGCGCGGCACTGGACTGGATTCAGAGCGTCTATGGTTTTGCCCTCAAGCCGGATGCGGTGTTCTATCTGAAGATTGACCTGGCGCATCTCATTCCACGGGTGCTGACGAGTACCGGCTTTGATTACTGGGAATCCGGGATGGATTTCCTGCCGGGTGATGACATGTACGACTGCTTCGTGCAGTACCAGACCCGGCTGCTGGCAACCTTCGATCAACTGGCGCGGCAGTATGATTTTGAGACGGTGGACGCGACCCAGACCGTCAACAAGGTGTTCAGCGTGTTGCAGCGCAAGATTCGGAGGGTACTGCCCAAGGTCGCCCCGGTTGTAGAGATACCGGCGGCTTTGAATCCGCCTTCCAAAGCCGGTGTTGCTGCGGCTGAAGCCGATCTGGAAGGTCGGCGCGAAGCTATCGTGTCGCTAAGTGAAGTCGAAGCCAGCAAGCTGAAAGGCATTACCGGAGCAGCGGCGGCTGACAACCACAAACCGTCGGCGGCGCGGCGCAGGACAGCGAAGAAATCCTGACGGGTTCCAATCCGGCGGTGTGGCGGAGGGCCAGGCGTCACTAAGGGGGTGACTCCGCGACCGGTGTCGCCACCAACCGAAAGCCGATGTTGCTGTCGCGTCTCTGCGGCGATTCTATGCGCCCGCCCCTCGGACTGCACTGCTCGGCAGGGCTGTCATAGGCGCCGCCGCGGATGAATCCACCGGCGCACCACTCCCAGACATTGCCAAGCATGTCGTACAGACCAAACCCGTTGGGCTGTTTGCCCCCGGCGGGATGAGGCCGCCCACCCGCATTGGGCTGATACCAGGCCACGGCATCGAGACTGGGTGAACCACTGCCCCGGGCGGCAAATTCCCACTCCTCGACGGTTGGCAGGCGGTACCGGAAGGAGTTGTTGCGTTCCAACTGGTTGAGCATCTCGATAAACTGCAAGACATCCTCCAGCGAAACGCGGTTGACCGGCACGGTGTCGCCCCGTTGGTAACTGGGGTTGTTGCCCATCACGGCGTACCACTGCTGCTGGGTGACTTCATACTTGCTGAAGTACAGGACCTGCCCGTTGAAGCGAAGTGGAATCATTTCCATGCCCAGGGTGTTGACCAGGGGACGGGAGGCCGGCGGCAATGGCACATTGGCCGGCTGCGTGGCTGGACTTGCTGGTGTTGTGGGGTTGGCTGGCTGCGTAGTGGAAGTTGCCGGTGTCGTCGAGGCGGACGGGCGTGTGGCAGGAGATGGTTTGCGAACGGGCTTGCGCCTGACCGGCTCTTTCCTGACCGGTTCTTTCCTGAAAGGGTTGTCGCCCTGTCCCCAAGCCCGGATGGTGAAGCCCAGATCGAGTCCCAGACTGAAACTGACACCAAATACGCAGGTAAGTACCCTGGTTACGGGATGGGTGATACACCATCGGGCAGGCATGGGCTGTGGAGTTTTTAGGGCATCAGTTCATTGGTTTTTGGACGGTGGCAGTTTCGACATCCCGCGCGCAGCGAAAACCCAGCGCCGGGTCGCGGGTGTCAGGTGGGACCTGGGTACGTTTTGTCGCCGACGCATACTTGCCTGGCAGCGAAAAACCACCGCCGCGCACGATTTTGTGGCCAGGCTCCGGTTTGTAGGTGCTTCCTGGATAGGCCGTGTCATCAGAGGCCGTCCATTCAGCGACATTTCCTGCCATGTCGCACACGCCCTCCGGGGTCGCACCGGCCGGGAAACTGCCGACCGGTTCCGCATGTCCCACCTTGGTCTCGGCTGAGTTGAGCCGCCAGCGGTTGAAATCATTCCCCCAGGGGTAGCGGCGGCCTTCTGTCCCACGAGCTGCAAATTCCCACTCGGCTTCTGTCGGCAGGCGTTTCCCGGCCCAGGCGGCATAGGCCCGGGCATCTTCCCAAGAAACGTTGACTACCGGGTGGTTGTCCTTGCCCGGCGGGTACGTGCCCTTTTTCCAGTCCGGTGGCGCTGGGTATCCCGTAGCTTTGACAAAGGCAGCGTAGGCGGCATTGGTCACTTCATACTTGTCAATCAGGAAAGGACGGACAATGACCTCGTGGGCGGGGACCTCAGAGGGCTTAGCCGGGTCTTCCGCGCTCGGGCTGCCCATCCGAAAAACGCCACCTGGAATCAGAACCATATCGGGGGGAGCCTGGGACGGGCGTGCTGTCTTCCCCTCTGACTCGTCCCTGGTTGATTTGGATGACGCCGTGGATTGATTCGATGCCGGGCTAAGCATCCGCCACATCAGCAGTCCGGCGCCAATGAACAGAACCAAGGACAGGCTGATGCTCACCAGCGGTAAAAAAAGTCGGGTGGATACCGGGGATGGCGTTGATCCAGTCTGTTCCGTCTGGCGGGTGGATGGTTGCCCCCGGTGGGCCGGTGGAATGGAGGGGTTGTTGGACGGGGATGACGGCACGGACACCAGCGGTATCGTCGGTGAGTCCGGGGACACACCTGCCGTTTGGGTTGCCGACAGTGGTGAAAAAGGCAAGGGGTCTGTTGCCCGGCTGAAGTTGGGATCCGTGCTTCGGCTGGGTGCCAGCCAGTCGTTCGCCTCCGATGCCGGCAGACGAAGTGCTTGGATGATCGCCAGCGCAAACGCCCGGGCCGATGGAAACCGTTCCTGCGGGTCGTATCGGATGGCCCGGTCGAGCAGGTCGGCCAGTGCCAGGGAAATCTGTGGGGCCATTCCGCGCCAGTCGAGTTCCAGGCGGTCCTGGCTTGCAAGGGAATGTGGATGCCGACAGGTGGCATAGGTAATGGCCGTCATGGCCAATGCGTAGAGGTCACTGGCAAAGGTGGGGCGTCCGGCCACCTGCTCCGGCGGCATGTACCCGCTTGTCCCGGCCAGAATGGTATGACCATCCGTGTGGGTCGCTTCCTTGACCACACCAAAGTCAATAAGAACGACCTGTCCCGTGGTACGGCGCAGCATGATGTTGTCCGGCTTGATGTCGCGGTGAATGATCGGGGTCAGTCCCGTATGGATGTAGTCCAGCACCCGGAGTGCCCCCAAGAGCAGGTGCACGGTGGCGGCTTCCGTCTGGGGCCCTTCACGTTTCAGCTTTTGCGTGAGGGTCTCACCGTCAATCCATTCCTGAACCAGGTAATGGCGCTCGCCTTCGCTGAAGTACGCATACAGTTCGGGAATGCCCCCCTGCGAACCGCGCCCCAGACTTTCCAGCAGGGTGGCTTCCCGTCGGAAGCGCTCGCGCACCTGGTCGGCCATTTTTGCGTCGCCGTTCCAGATCAGTTCCTTGACAACGCACTTCCGGTTCGAGGGGGAGTGTGTGTCTGTGGCCAGATACGTCTTCCCGAACGCACCCCGGCCGAGTTCCTCACCCAGAAGATAGCGGTTTTGGAGAAGCGTCATGCCACGCTACCTCGCTGCACGTGCCCCTTGTGCTGACCTTCAGCTTTGCCCTCGCTTTTACAACGCGAAAAGCAAAACGGCAAGCAGCGCGCCGCACAGTGTGCAGGCGAAGTTGACGGCTTCGTTGTCCAGGTAGCCGGCGTTTTCAGCCGTAGCGCCCAACAGACTGTCGATCAG
>Ga0308389_1000774_pt1 | contig 23066 bp, 25 predicted proteins | sample Hotspr2Sample148_FD_202362 | JGI IMG/M metagenome (GOLD analysis project Ga0308389, IMG submission 202362) | Hot spring phototrophic mat microbial communities from Mushroom Spring, Yellowstone National Park, Wyoming, United States - 20040719_148 ... | reverse complement strand
AGATGTAGGTAGCCACCAGAAGGGTTTCTGCGTCAAGATAGTAAAGGGGGTGCTCTCGGTCTTGGTGCATGGCACCCCCTCTTTTTTCACACTCTGGGGGTCCGGATCAAGTAGCACACGAAGGAATACCAGAACCCGCAACATACGCTCCTCCTATGGACGGATGCACACCGTGCTGCCGTCGTTGCCAGGCCCGAGCACCCCATCGGGACAGGCCACCGTGCGGGCCAGCGCCGCCAGCATCCGCAGGTTGGCGGTCTGGCTTTCGGCCTCCTCCGCCACCTGGGCCATGGTGCGCTCCACCTCGCCCACCCAGTTGTTTATCTCATCGCTTCTGCGCTGGAGTTCAACCTCCAACAGGTTGGAAATCTGCTGTGTGGTGTAGGCCTGCTGCACCGCCACCTCCCGCATAGCCTGCACGATGTCCTGGGTGTTGCCCAGGTTTTGCCGCATTATCTTGGCCTGGGCATCCACCAACACCTCCAGCACCTCACGGGTAGAGTTGGCCTCCCGGGCCCGCCGCACCACCTGCTCCGCCTCGCCTTCCTGGCCGGGCAGGGGGTTGGTGACCTGCAGGGCCTTCTCCAGTTCCTCCTGGGTGCGCCCGCTGCTCGAGCGCTCCACCTGCTTCTCTGCGGCCCCCTTGATGGCCTCCACCCGCCCCTTCTGGAGCAGGAGGTGCTCCCGCTGCCGGTTGCTGACCACCGAGGTCAGGATCAGGTTGGGGTTCAGCTTCAGCGTTTCCAGGGCCCACCACGACGGGCTGCCGTTGGGATAGGGGTTGTTGCGCAGGGCCTCCACCTGCTTTTCCCGCTGGCGGGCCATCCAGTTGCTGAGCTGGGCCACCGCCCGTCGGTAGTTGCGCCGGAAGGCCAGGAAATCCCTCTCCAGCTGGTCAGCCCCCACGTTCCCCCCGGCCAGTCCCATCTCCCCGCCCAGGGCGTTCACCAGGTAGCTCACCCCGGTGATGAACCCTTCCCGCTTAAGGTCTTCGAAGTCCTGCCGAACCTCGTCCCACATCCCCACCGCCCGATCCAGCGTGCGGTAGATCGTGCATACCCAGCGCACGCTCTCCAGGCTGAAGGCATTGATGGTGCGGCAGGCCGTGCTGCCCCACTGCTGCACCTGCCGCCAGATGGCCTCGAGATTCGCCGGGTTCTCCGAGGGGGGCTGGGCCGCCGCGTCCACCACCACGCTGAAAAACTGGCGCTTGACTCCCACCTGGATGACGGCCATCGAGGACGCGTTCGGCGCACTGGCCGCCGCTGTAAAGACGATCTCCACCGTGGCGTTTTTCGTTGGGTCGCTGACCGCGATGGCGTTGGGGGAGTACGTCACCCCTGCGGGCAGACCGGTGATGTGGATGGGTAGCGTCCCGGTAAATCCGTCCGGCAGCACCGCCAGGGTGGTCTTTACCGAATGCCCTGGCGCTAACGAGACCGGCACCGGGGCCAGGCTGATGGTGTAGTTCTCGGCCAGCCCCATCCCCAGAAGAAGGAAGGCTGCAAATATCCGCTTCATCTCTCACCTCCAGCCAGCGCCCGCACCGCCCGCATCACGTCCCCGCCGTAGCGCCGCACCATCTCACGCCGCTGCGCCACCTCCTCTTTGGTGGAGGTAAACATCCAGTAGTCTACGGGGCTGGGCCGTACCACGATGACTTCCCCTTCCCGGCCCTCCCCGGTGCGAATCCAGGCCAGCGCCTCGGCGTAGACCCCCTTGACCCCGGTCAGACCCCCATGTACCGCGATGGCCCGGTCGGGCATCGAGAGCACCTCCCGCATCACCGTAAGCTCGGCCTCGCTGCGGCTGAGGCGCAAGAGGAAGTGGAAGCTGGTGTTCTGCAACAGCGCCCTGGGCCCCTCCCCGGCGAAGTCCGCCAGGCTCTGGGTGATGCTCCAGATGCCCCCGCCCAGGAAGCGGAAGCGCCGGTACAGCTCCTCGATGAGGCGGCTGGCGTAGGGACTCTGAAAGACCTTCCAGGCCTCGTCGAGCACCACCAGCACCCGCCGTCCCTGGTTCTTTTTGGCCCGCTTCCACACCAGGTCGGCGATGAGCAGGGTGCCGATCACTTCCAGGTCGTCCTTGAGGCCCTCGAGCTCGTAGCACACCACCCGCGCCTGCGAGAGGGGCACGCTGGTGGGCCGGTCAAGGAACTGCCCCTTGGGGCTATCCCCCACCCAGGACTGCAGCCTCAGCGCCAGCTTCCGCGCCACCTCCTTCTCCGAGGGTGAGGCCGGGCGGCTACCCACCTCGTCCAACAGCACCAGGGTCTGCGCCAGGTCGGACAGGCGGGCCCCCTGGTAGACCTTCTTATAGCTTCCGTCCGCCTGGGGCACGTCAGGGCTGGCGCGCTTGTAGGTCTGCTCGATGGCCGCCTCGAGGATGGCGTTCTCCACCGCCTCCTCGGTTCGGTCGTCGCCGGGCGGGAGGATCGCCCTGAGGAAACGCAGCACGTCCTGCAATTTCTCGGGGCTGGGCTCGGCCTCGCCCTCCTCCAGGTCGAACATGTTGACCGAGGTCGCTCCCCCCGGTCGTATGTCAATAAACGCTCCGCCAAACGCCTCCACCAGGGCCTCGTAGTTCCGCCCCCGGTCGAGGATCACCACGTCCACCTCGTCCCGGCGGAGCAGATCCGCGAGCACGTACTGGGTGAAAAAGGTCTTCCCCGATCCCGAACCGCCCGCCACGATGCCGTTCCAGTTGGCCGTGCGGGGTGTAAAGGGGTCGAGGTAGGTCAGCGAGCGGAAGCGGTTATGAAACAGCACCACCGGCTTCTCGTGCCCCTTCCAGGCCCCCGTGAGGGGCACCAGGTCGGCGGCGTTGGACTCCAGGAGGCTCACCACCTCGTCGCTGATCCCCCCGCTAAAAGGGGCGCGGTTTTTCCAGGGCTCGAAAAGGCCGTTCTTGAGCTGCCGGAAGGGGTTGCCGGGAATCTCCGAGAGTCTGCCCACCACCTGGTTGGCCCGCCGCTCGAGGGCCTCCCGCTCCCGCTCGATCAGAATGAGTGAAACGCCCACGCGGTACACGTGGTCGCCGGTCTGTGAAATGTGGGCAATCGCCCCCTCGGTCTCCTGTTGTCCGATGACGACGTTCGGGTCTACATAGGTTTCGGTGTTGGCGCTGGCCGCATAGAAGCGCCGCGCTCGCGCTTTGAGGGCTTTGAGGGCCCGCTCGTAGGGCTCGTGGTAGAAATCCACCACCAGGTAGTATTCCCCTCCGCCGGCTAAAGCCAGCACGTCCCCCATCTCGGTGTAGGTCTCATCGGGGATGGTGTACAGGCTGAACATGCTCAGCCAGCGCCCGCCTACGTAGAGCGCCTCACGGTAGGAGTTGTCCACCTCGCTCCGCAACAACTGCGCCCGCAAGGTGGGCGGCTTGAGCCCCGGCATCTTTTCCACCGCCGCCCGTGGGTAGCGCTGCCAGGTGGGGCGGTAGCGGGGCACCCCCGAGAGACGCAAACCAGGGTTCAGGTAGCGGTAGGCCAGGCCAAAGACCTCCTGGGAGTCCATCTCCCGCACTTCCACGCCCCGCCCCCGAGCGATCATGCGGATACGTTCGCGGATTTTGCCCCCCTCTTTGACCAGCTCTGCCAGTTCTGCCTTCCCGAACGGTAACCGCTTGGGCCGCTTGCGCCCAAAACTCACGGTGAGGAAGGCCCGGCGCTCCATCACCTCGCCCCGTTCCCACAGGGTGCGCCAGTGGCGGTAGCGCTCCTCTGCCAGCGCACGGGCTACCGGGTGGCCGGGCGCGTAGGCCTGCCGGTAGGCCTCCACCACCCCTTCCGGCGCGGGGGCCGCCTCCACGTACAGCCGGGCCCGGGTCCCCTGGGGCACGCCGTTTCGCAGGACGCTCCGCACCATGTAGAGCAGGCCCTCGAGCTCGCCCTGGCTGAGCAGCAGGGTGGGGTTGAGCACGAGCTCCACCCCCACCTCGGCCCGCCCGTCCTCGAGGAACATCAGCCCCTCGTGGATCTCCCAGTAAGGAAATTCCTCGGTAAGCGAGTGCTCCCGAGGGCGGTTGAGTATCGTTAGCCCGCTAGTCTCCGTCATTCTCCCTCAACAAAAGCGGAACCGTCTCCTTATCCTTCCCCGGCAAATAGCGGTCGCTCTGGGTAAGCCAGAGCGCCTCGTGCAGCAGCGACGCGCCGGGGTAACGTTCGCGGAGCCTGTCCGCCGCCACCAAGGCCAGATAGCCCGTTACCGCTCCGGCGAGCAGGCCTACCGCCGGGTGCGTCCCCTCCATCAGCCGCAAGCCGATGACGAAGCCCATACCGATGACCGGAAGCTGCCACACCTCCAGGCCGACAATCGTGATGGGTTGATAGAGACGGTACACCCGGCGACGCATACAACCTCTAGCAGGCGTTGCCGCTTATGAAAATCCGCGCGAACGAGGGTGCCGCGGCCAGAATCACCCCACCCACGGCTGCCCCGATCATGAGCGGAATGGCCCTTCTCCCACCGATCATCAAGCTAATGCCACCGATGGCGAACATCAGAATAACCAGGGCCAGCCCGAACGGGCCGCTCATGGCGGCGTAGATGTTGCAGATGGCGGTGGTCAGGCTGTTGAAGGCCTGAGTTGCCTGGGCGTGAGCGATACCGCCCAGCCCCACCAGCGCCAGGCCCACCAGCAGGCCACGAATCTCCGGCAAACCCGTGATCTTTTTAGCTAAAAGACCGATTTTACTCATGCTGTCACCTCTGCGATTTTTTGTTACCCGTTGCGGGTAATATGATACTACCATATGCGACTTGACCCGGAGATCAAACGCCAGGTTGAGGCTGTCCTGAAAAGTCCAGTCCCACCCCCCACCGACCCTGAGTTTGATGAGCTCTTGCTGCGCCTGCGCAAGGAGAATCCCCAACTGGCCGATCTTCTCGAGTCCGGCGTCCTCTTCGACGAGCTGCCCACCCCCGAGGAGGAGACCCAGCGGGCGGTAGCCCGGCGGAGCTTTCTGCTCACCCTCAAGCACCGCCTGCTTGACCGCTACGACGAGCTCACCGGGGAGTGGGTGCCCTCCCGTCCCAAGCAGATCGCGGTGGGGTTTGCCGGTCTGATAGCGGCCGCCACCCTGTGGTTCATCCTCTCCACCCGCAACACAGCGCCCGCCCAGGGGGGCCTGCCTGTGCCGGTTACAACCGCTACGACCGCTAAACCCGAACCGGCACCCCCTGCCCCGGCCAACTCCGAAGCAGCCGCTGCTGGGGGGACAGCCGCAAGCGCAAACGGTGAGGCCTCCGCCCCAGGCCAGAGCCCACAAGATACGGATGCAACCCCACCTCCTCCTGGGGGCTACCCTGAAGCGCCACCCCCACCTTCAGGGTATCCAACCGCCCCGCCGCCCCCGGGTTATCCGACCACAACTGCTGAGACACCACCACCCCCACCCCTGACCCTGTACGCGGCGAACACCGGAGGCGCTGCGCAGACACCCCCCCAACCCCTGACCCTGTACGCGGCGAACGCCGGAGGCGCTGCGCAGGCTGCCAGCGGCGGCCAGCAGGCCTCCAGCGCCGCTCCACCGGCCCCGCTCTCCATCGCTACCAACACCCAGGGCCAGGGCGGGCCGCTGACCCTGACGAGGCCCCAGGCCCCCTCCGCGCCCGCTTCTTCAGGCCGTCCCCTTACCGGCACTGTGGCTGAAGACGTGGCGGCAGCGATCCAGAACCAGCCGGTTTCCTCCAGCCGCGCTTCCGATGGGGCTCTGACCCTCAAGAAGGAAACCCAGTCCACCTTCACGGTACGGGCAGTTGAGGGCCAGGGCGGGCGAGGGGGCAGCTTCTACCTGGTGGGAGGCCCCAACCCGGCCCAGGCTGATACCGCGCAACCTCCAGCGCAACAGACTGCGCCAGGCGCGGCGTTACCGGTCTTCCCAGGCGCTCCGGTAGCGCCCCCGGCCCCCGCACCCGGGCCTGTGGCCTCCCCCTACCCCCCGGGCACCCGCCTCAAAGGGCGGCTGGGTATCGGGGTGCTCATCGCGGAAGGTGTCCCCGGCCCGGTAGCGGTAGACGCCGAGGACGGCTCCACCTGGGTCGGTGAGGTTACGCTGGACGAGACCCGCCGCCTCAAAGGGAAGCTCGCCAGGGCCATCAAGGACGGTAGGGAGTACACGGTCAGCGCCACCCTGCTGGACGCCGAGGGGACGCTGGGGGTGGCGGCCACGGTGCGCGAGGAAGCGCCCTCCATCGCGGCTGACCTCATCCGGGGCAGCCTGCGCGGGGTGAGCGATTACGTCAGCGCGGCCTCACAGGCCAGGACCGTGACCGTGCTGCCGGGCGGGGGTGTGGCTCAGTCGTCGCAAACCCCGCCTCTGGAGCTGTTCATGGCCGGAAGCCTGGCGAACCTGTTCGCCCTGCAACAGGACAAGAAAGCGGTGGTACGGGTGGCCCAGGCCGAGAAAGGAACGGAGGTGGTGATCCTTGTTGTCCCCAGTCAGGAACCTGCCACGAGGTGAGCGACAGGCGGCGCTGGAGCGTATCCGTGAAGCCCTGCGCTGCGACCTGGCCCTCTCCGAGGGCCAACTCGTTCGACATTACGGGATGGCTCCCTCGGAGAAGGAGGCCCACAAGATGGGCCTCTTCATCGTGCGGGCGGTGCTCAACCCCTCGCACCACGCCAACCGGCTGATGGAGGTGCGGTTCTACACCCCCTTTCTCTGGGTCAGCCGCCTGGGGCCGCCCCTGCTGCGGCATCTGGCCGGGGTGGGGGAGATGCGGCATATCCTGGGGGCCAGGCCCCAGCAGTGGCGTACCGATACCCACCGCATCCACTACCGCGAACAGCCCGATGCCTGCTGGTACAGCAAGCCGGGCCCCATCGCCATCGAGTACGACGCGGGAAGCTACGCCCTGGCGCTGCTCAAGCGCAAAGCCGAAACCTTCGCCCTGCGCTTCGTGGGGCAGTACTGGGGAGCGCCCACCGAGAAGAAGGCGCATCAGCTACGGGTAAAGCTGGCGGGGTTCGGGCTGGAGCCGCGTTTTGTGCTGCCCGCCCCCTGGTGGTAGCTTTCTTGCCCCTGCGGGACAGATGTGGATAGAAAACAGGGGCAAGATGCCCCCTATTTTGCCCGGAGTGCTTTCAGCTCTTCCTTCCCCCAGCCCTCAGCCTCCCGGCTGCGCTTTAGCAGGCTGTCGGGCAGCTCCGGCAGGCGTTCTTTGAGCGCGCTGAAGGCCCGCTCGAGGCTCGCCCGGCGCATTCCCAGGTCGAGGGCCACCCGGCTTCCGAACCGCCAGGCCGCCAGCCAGAAGGCCCAGGCGTTCTCCTGGGTGGGTTCTGCCCGGCAGAGCGGGCCACCCTCCGGGTCTTTGAGCAGCGCGGCTTTGTCCGCCAGACCGAGCCGCTCCAGATCGGCCCGCCACGCCTCCCACTTTTCCTCGGGGAGCCGCCGGGCCCGCCACAGGTAGAGCGGGGCGTCTGCCAGGTCGAACCGGCGGGCCACCTCCTCCCAGGAAACAGCCGCCCGCACCGCTTCTTCCTGGAAGACACCCTCGATGACCAGGGCGTTTTCCTCCGTCTTCGCCCGTCCTTCCAGAACGCCCTGGGGCCGCTCGCCTTCATAGACGGGCAGCCGCACCGGCCTGGGGGTGGGCAGGCTCGCCTCCACGGTGGCCCGGTCGAGTTCCACCGTAAGACCTCGAGCCCACCACCCCTCGATCTGATCGCTGGTCAAGAGACTGGGAAACACCGCAACGCGCACTATGTTCCTCCTTATCACGCCACCACCCCCTCCCAGACCAGGGGCCGGGGGTCGTCAAAGGCCAGCATCACCGGGATGGGGCCACCCACGTCCACCACCGCCACCGCCTGGGGGCGCTCGCCCTCCTCTTCCCAACAGGCCAGGCTGCGCGCCACCAGCAGCCGGGCGGTTCCCTCGAGGCTCCGCCCCCTGGCCGCTACCCGCAGGCGGGCCGCCACCGCCACCGCGAGCTGTTCCGGGTCGGGGCGCAGCAGCAGCGGCTTTTCCTTTGGGGTGAAGCCCTCCGCTCTCAGGACGCAACCGATCTGCCGCAGCGCCTCTTTTCGTGTGAGCGGTGGCGCATCCCTGAAGTCCTCCCGCAAAGGCTGCCGCCCTACCCAGGGAAGCCCTGCCGAACGGGGCTTCTTCTGCACGCCCATCATCCGCACCAGCGGCTCGCGCAAGCTCCACACCACCAGCGCCGCCTCCGCGCCCTCCTTCTCCATCACCCTATACCGCCGCCGGTAGTAGTCCAGGTGCTCCCGCACGAAGCGCTGGTGGGGCAGGGGCAGCACCTCCAGGGCCGCCTCCAGGGTGGGTAGGGTCAAGGCCCCCTCCGCCGCCTCGAGGCCACAGCGCTCACACATCATTCGCACGCCCTCGACCAGGGCGCGGTCAAAAAGTTGGTTCAGTTCTCCTTGCATCTTTGATACCATCATAACTGAGCAGGCTAGCTCATGGACATTGAAAACGGGTTCTGGCCGCCCGGCGTTCCAGGGAATCCTTTGCCTTTGCGCGAGGGTTCCCTGGGCCAGGGGGAGCTTTTCGCGCAAGAAAGGAGCAGCTATGCGCCTTGTGATCCTTGCCGAAGAGCCCCCGGTGGAAGTGCGGGCTCAACTGGAGTTCTTCGATATTTACGAAGAGGGAAAGCTGTACAGCCTCATGGGGTTATACATCATCAAGGTTGAGCCCAAGGCCCTGCCCTTGCTCGATGGCATCGAACCAGACGAGGTAGGTAGAGCGTTTCACCCGGGCGATCTGGTCGCCTGGCCCCTGCCAGAGCGCCCTGGCCGGAAACCCCGTTGGATCGTCATGCTGGCCTGAGCTCGTCCCTCGCCTCTCAGAGACCGTCCTTTTCTCTGAGGGGTTCCTTTTTGCCCTCTTCTTGCCCCCGCTCACTCCTCGCTGTCCTGCTCCAGGGGCAAGATTTCACGCACCGCCCGCACCTCCAACCCCCCCTCCCGCACCATCCGGTCAAACCGCCTGGGGTAGGGGTGGTAGACCCGTACCTCTTCTGCTGTCCCCAGCTTCCTGCGCTCATACCAGCCCATCCGCCGCAGGGTGTTCCGGAGGCTCCGGGTGCTGTAGGCCCGCAGGCTGGCGATCACCATCAGCCGCTCCCCGTTGCGGCTCATAAAGGCGATCCGCCCCCTGGGGTTTCGCTCCAAAAAGCGCCACCCTTCCCGCTCCGCGACGCGGATCGCCCGGCGCAAAAGCACCGCATCGGCCACCGCGGTGGCCCTGGGGCTGTAGAAGCGGGTCATCGTCAGCACCTCTACCCGCCCCCTGGGGCCCACCACCACCGCCTTGCCCAGGACAGTGGGGATGATGCTTAGGTAGCGCCGCCGCACCAGGTCGTAAAACGTGGCCCTGGGCATCCGCGCCAGGGCCTCCTCTACCAGCATCGGCCCCCTCAGGTGAAGGCTGCGAATGAAACGCTGATACCGCTCCGCAAGACTCATCGCCCTTCGAGCTCAATCCGCGTCCCGGCCATCACCGAGCGCTTCAACACGAGCTGCCGCCCGCTGCCGATCTCCACCAGCCCCCACTCCAGCGCAATCTCCCCGGCCCGGGCCCCCTCCAGCGTGATCAGGCCCGAAAGGGCCTCACCGGGGTTGATCAGGGTCCTCAAGGGCTCCCGCTTGAGGCTGTAGGAAAGCCGGTTGCCCCCCTGGGTGACCACCAGCCTGCCGGGGTCTGCCGCAACAGTACGTGCTCCCCGGTTCTCCAGGGTGAAAAAAATCGTGATGGTGCCCTTTCCATCCGAGGGCACCTGCGCCGTGGTGGTAAACCGCACCTGGTCGGGATTTACAGGCTGCGGGGCCGGTGCGCTGGTCTGGGGCTCTGGCCGGGGGGAAGGCGCGCTGCTCGCCGGTGGAACATAGGTGCCCGCCGGTGCGCTAATGCTGCCTCGGGGGCGGGAAAGCTCAATCACGTACCGCCGTGGCCCCACCCCCGGCCCGATCTTCAGGGTAAACAGCAGCGTGCGCCCCGCCACCTCCACCACCAGGTCGGTCTGCCCGGCCTTCTGGGTGGCCGAGATCAGGATGCGCGGCCCGGCGCTCTCCACCCGCAACAGTTCGCCCTTGGCCGAGGCCAGGGTGCTCACGGTATCCCAGAAGTCCAGCACGGTAGTGAAACCGGGCGAGACCTCGATGAGCCCCGGCACCCGGGTGAGGTCGTCGGCATAGTAGGTCTTGAGCACCGACTGCCCCAGGCTCAACGGCACAAGCAGCATGAACAGCAGGGTCAGTTTTTTGTAATAAGTTATTGCCTTCATGCAGGCATTATATGACAACAACCCGTTGTCGAACATGCTAGCGCACTCGGCTACGAAAAGGGAAGTACATCCTGAAGGGTTTACTCGACCAGAAGAGCCAGATTCCCCGGAAGAAGGAGGCTAGGCCAGTTGCCAGGATCAGCACCAGGAACGCATCGAACGCCTGCTTCTGCCCCTTCGCCATCTCCCAGGCAAGGAACAGTTCCAGCCCCCCCACGGCCAGCAGCGTCCAGAACTTCCACGGGGAGAAGCTGCCAAAAAGCGCCATGAAACGTAGAACCAGCGCCCCCATGAAGGCCATATAGGCAGCGCCCACCCCGCCCGGCTGGGAGAACCCGGCCCCTGCAAACATCACCATCTCGAGCAGGAACACCAGCCGCCAGCCCAGGGCCCTCCAAACAACCTGCCCGAAGTGGGGCCTGGGCAAAGCCCCTGGCGGCACCAGCTCCACCACAAAAGCAGGTGGAGCCTTCTCACGCCCCCCGATCACCTCCTCGCCCCGCAGGCGGTACCGCCCACCCTTGGGGCGGATGGAGGGCACCGGGGAGGTACGGTTTCGTAACCAACCCGCCACCTCCTTCACCTCGTCGTCGTCCAGCAGGCGCTTTCCCCGCAGGTACGCCTTGATGGCCCCCTCGTCCCACAAGGCCAGCACACCGCCCACCCGCCCCTGGGGTTCCTTCAGGCTGGGGTTCAGCACCACCGGCAGGGCGGAGATCGCCCTCCCTGAGTCTTCCCAGACCCGCCTGGCCTCGGTATCAGCGATAAGGGGGAACTCCGCCGCCACCAGTACCTCCGCTGGTCCCACATAGAAGATGGCCGGCGTGTCGTCCAGCACCACCCGGCGCACGTGGTGCTCGGGCCTGGCCGTAGCAGACCGGGAAGGCCTGGTCGGGGCCGGATCGGGCTTGGTCAGCAGCCGCACCACCTCTTTCACCTGGCCCGCTGAAATAGCCCTGCCGTAGCGGGCTTTGCGCTCGAGGCCCCCTTCGCCGCGAACCGCCCGCACCCTGAGCCGGGGGAAGCGCGGGCGCAAGCGCTCTTCCAGCTCGAGGCGCACCTCCCTCCGCTTCTGCGCCTCTGCCGCCACTACCCACACCCCTGCCGGGCCTACCCAGAGCTCATAGTCTTCCCCACGGGGCACCAGGCGGTAAACCGGGCCTGGAGCCTCCGGCATGGCATAGCGTTCGCGCATGTTGCTGCATTTATTATACGTTTGCCCTACCTAGAACGGCAGGTCATCTTCCTCTTCTAACCCCGCATGGGCTTCGTCCGCGGCCCGATCCGCCGCCCAGAAGGCCTCGTCGAAAGTAGCGTAGCTTCCTATCACCGTCTCCACCCCTTCCTCGTCCCGGTGCACCGCCTGGAAGGTGTGGATATTCGGCTGGCGCACGAACCACACCCCCTTGCCTCGGTACGACTGGAAGACCTCCCGCTCAACCAGCATTCCGTTCATCTTGATGATCAATGTCTACCTCCTTATCGCTCACCCCACGCGGCTTTCCCAGCCGCCAGGTGTAACAGACCCTGGAACCCTCCTGTATTCGCTCGAACTGTACCCGGCTTCTCAGCAGCCGCTGCTCGAAACGGCTCTCCGCTACGAGCTCCCAGAGCGTGCGGAATCCCTCCCGCTCCCGCACCCGCACCTCGCGCCAAACCTCTCCACCGGCCTCCACAGGCCTGGAGAGGAAAAGCTCACTGTCGTGGCAAGCCTGCACCACGATGGCCCCCGGCGGCATCCGTAGCGAGAGAGGCACGATCTTAGCCCGAGGCCGGATCCACATGCAGCACCTTCCGATATTCCCCCCAGGCCCGCTCGAGCGCCTCCTCGTACTCCGGCCAGCGCTCCCGCAGCGTCCACCGCAAGGAGGCCAGCCCCTCCCCCTGGGGCCAGTCCACACTGGCCACCAGTTCCCCCAGGTCGCCCACCGGATCGTCCCGCAACTGCTGCAACAGCAACTACTCATAGAAGGAGAGGCTGTTCCAGGGCGTGAGGTCTCGAGCTCCCTCCACGTACAGCGAACGCTCCTCGTAGGGACTCTCCCGCCCCAGCCGCACTGCCATACTCCAGTCGCCCTCTTCATACCACAACCCAGCCCGCTCGAGGGCCTCCTCGGCCCCGGAGGCAGCGACCCGGATGGTCGCCGGGAGCTCTGTCCTCTCGTCCACCCCCAGCACTACCCAGACGTTTATGTGCTTCTCCTCGCGCATCTCCGCACTCCACACCTTCATCCTCAGAGGGAAAAAACCACGTCCTGGACAGGTAGAATGTAGGGTAAGGCGTGATAATCATCGCAAAAACTCCACATCCTACACCTCCCTACATCCTCCCTACATCCTGAAAAATCAGTCCTGAACGGCAAAAAAAGAAATGGATGTAGGATGTGTAAGGAAATCCGGGGTTATCGCGTATATGAAATTTTTTCGTGGCGTCAACCCCAAAAACCCTACATTTTCCCTACATCCTACATAAACGACGTTCTGGACAGCTTTCCTGGGATGTAGGGTCGCTGTAGGGTCATGTAGGTTGTGTAGGATCACCCCCCTGATTTTCATAATCTTCATACGAACCCCTTCATGTCTCATTTTTCCCTTCCGTGGGAAGCTCCATCCCGAGGAAGAAGATTCCCTCTGCAAGCCTCCTTCGCTCGAGCCCCCGCTGTTCCAGTTCGGCCACGAACGCTTTCTGGCTAAGCATCCTCTCTCCTTCCTCGAGGGCCCATTCCTGATAGGCCGCGTACAGCGCTGACGATGCAGTTCGCCCGCTTCCCAGCCTGCACCGCTCCTTCAGGAACCTGCCTACCTGGTCCTCCCGCTCGCGGTAGGCGCGGTTGGCCTGCGCTATTGCCTCCGGCTCCCGAAGGCCCTCCTGGTAATACATCCGCAAGCCCTGCACGGCCCAGGCCAGAAGACCTACCGACTCTTCTCGCAACTTCCAGGGCAGGGTGCGATCCCGGCGTTCAGGTGGGATGGTCACGTTGAAGGGGATGAGCTTGATGCGCCGCCAGAACGCCTCGCTATGGTCCCTCGAGCGCGGCAGATGGTTGGCGGCGATCCACACCTTCCAGGTCACCGTGAAGGTGATGGGATTCTCGCGGATTTTGCGGGCGGTGAGGGTGTTGTCCCCGCTCATACTCTTGAGCAGGGCGCTGCGCCAGATGCCTTCGGGGTCCACTTCCTGCATCACCACCAGCCGCTTGCCCCGCATGGCCGCGATCTCCGTGGGGTGGCGGTCAGAGTTCCTTTGCAGGAGCAGTTCCGGGTCGGCCCGGTGGGCGTAGGGACCGAAAAGCCAGGAGAGGACCTCAAGGAAAACGCTCTTGCCGTTGGCCCCACTCCCGTAGCACAGGAAGATCACGTGCTCGCGGTTGTCGCCCAGCAGGCTATAGCCCACCGCCTTCTGCACGTAGCGCCGCAGATTCTCGTCCGGCAGCACCTCCTCCAGGAAACGCTCCCAGCGCGGGCACTCAGCATAGGGATCGTAGGGGTGAGGGAGGACGTGGGTATGCCATGCGAGCTTCCGGTGCGGGCCCAGCGTCAGCGACTCCAGGTTGAGCACCCCGTTTTCCAGCGGAAGCTCGTCGGTCCTCGCGTCGAGCTCCCACTCTCGCACCCGCAGAGCCCACGAGGCCATCACCACGCTGTTTCGCACGGTGCTGAGCCGGTCAGACTTCTGCGCCCACTTGAAGAGCTTCTGGCTCTTGTCTGTTTCGCCCGCCTCTCCGGCTTGAAGCGCCTCCTGCAGGACGAGTTGCGGGAGGCGCTGCATGATCTCCAGCGCCACCGCGTCACTTCTCTCCCAGTGCGTGCCCGCCCACACCAGCCAGCCCTGGCCCTCCACGTGGGCCAGATCAGCGCCGAAGTGCTGCACGATCCGGTCGGCGTTGGCCCCCTCGGTATCGAGGAAGGGGGAGACCGCTCCCCTCTTGGGGGGCCAGTCCTCGTCCTGACGGTGGGGGGCCTGGTGCGCTGCTTCCCCGTCAGGGGAACACCGATAGGCCCCCTCCACGAGCGTCAGCAGCCGCGCCTTGAGGCTCTCCTGCCCCTGGGCGTGGGCCCACTCGCACGCATCCAGGCCGCCCCCCAGGGGTTCCAACGTAGCAACATCCGCGGCCCTGGCCGCAAGGTGTTCGCTACCCCGCCTAGCGGCGGCGAAAGAAGCGTCTCGCGAAGCAGCTTGAAGCCAGCGCTCGAGGGCTGTCCTTCCTCTTTCGTCCTCATCGGCGTAGAGGTATACCCTTCGACCCGCCAGACTCTCCCAGGGCACCCGGCCCTCCACACCGGGGATACCGATCACGTCCAGCTTCTCCTCGAGGGCGAACCAACTGGTGATGGCGTTGAGTTCGCCTTCCATCACCAGCACTGCCCGCTCGGGGTGCTGCCCGAACCCTGGGGAGTACCAGGGTGGAGCTCCCCGGCCCGGGGTGAGGTAGCGGTAGCGGAAGTCTGTGGGATTCCTGAGCCGGGCCTTGATGGCCTGCACCTCGCCCGTGGGCCCCAGGATGGGGATCACCAGGTCACCCTGGCGGCTCTTCCCCAACCCCACCCGCCGGGCCTGCTCGAGGGTGATTCCCCGCCCCGCTATGGCCGCCTCGTCGAGGCGCTGCTGGGCCTCTTCCAGGGCCCGCTGTTCTTCCGGGGTGAGGCCCGGTGCCCTTTGGTGAACAGCGGCATCCGCTGTCTGTCCCGAGAGAGGGCGTTGGATGGGCAGGGCTGCCCCCTCGCCCGCTCTAGCCTTGAGTAATTCCGCCGCCTCCTCCTTACTCATCCCCGACTTGAGCAACAGGTGGAAGGCGTTGCCGCTCTCCCCCGTAGCATGGCCTTTCCAGAACCACATCCCCCGTGCCTGGAATAGCGAAAGCGAGGGGTGCGTGTCGCCTCGCCACACCGCCCGGCAGACCCCGGCTCGCCCCGGCCTGGCCCCGGCCTCCGGCCACAACTCGGCCACCAGTGCGGGCAGATCAATGGTCTCGATGCAGCGCGTCAGGGTGTCCTTCACGCTCCACCTCCTCCAGCTCGTGGACGAGCACCTCCAGGCTTCCTCCGCGCCAGACCTGCACCTCGAGCCAGGCCAGCCCCACAGACACCAGGAGCCGCCCGCCCATTTCCATGCCCAAAGCCTGACAGGCAAAGCGGGCCCTGCAGGCCATCTCCAGCACCTCCTGGAGTGCGTCAGGGAGCAGGGACAGCGGGTGCAGCATCATCCCCATCCCTTCCAGATCGAAGGCGATCTCCGGCAGGGGCTTCGTGTCCGGCAGTAACGTCCGCATCTCCTGGGCAGAGCGCAGCAGCTCTGCGATTCTGCCCGCCGGGAGGCTCACCGCCAGGCGCTTGTGGCGGGGTGTCAGCAAGAACAGATCTCTGTCCATTTGCATAGTGTTCTGGTGCGCCCTGCGCACCCTGGTCATCTACTGACGCTAGCACGATTTCCAGGGCTCGCCGGACGAATGATGAGAAATCTCCGTTTTCGCTGTACTGACGCACTAATCGGACACGCCGTGGTCTGGGTGGCACTCGAACCCCTCCGCGATCTGTAACAGCAGCCTCTCATCGCTAACGCCCAGCCGCGACGCCAGCACCCTCGCCAGCTTGCGGCTGCAAACCAGCGAGGGCCGCCGTATCCTGCCCTGCTCGTACTTGGTCAGTAGCGACAACGTAATACCAGCTCCCATTGCCAGCGACTCCTGGCTCAAACCAGCACGCAGGCGCAACTGACGGATGATGTTGGGTTGTTTCATGCCAATATGGTAATATATTCACTCAATACTAGCAATATATTACATGTAATAAACTGCTGTATATGCCTAAGAAAAGCTTCCGTACAGCCCCCACAGAAGTCCACACGCCCCGGTGGGCCCGACTTCTGCAGGCCCGGCGTGAGAAACTGGGTTATTCCCGCGAAGGCCTGGCCCTGGCCGCCGGAGTTTCCCCTTCCCTTGTTGCCAAGCTCGAGCGAGGAGCCCACGACATTCGCGACATGAGCGTGGGGCGTTTACAGGCTCTGCTGCGCACCCTGCACCTGCCCTCGATTGAAGTGCTGCTCGGTGAGGGCGCAGCGGAAGAGTTTGCACCCTCTGCCCCTGGCGTTGTCGCCATACCCTACTACCCTGCCCTGGCCCCCGCGTGCGTGGGGGAGGAAGCGCCCAGCAGAAGCTACCTGGACACCCGCCTGCTTCCAACCCGCCCGAGCTACACCAGCTTCTTTCTGGCCTTGCTGGAGCGGGAGGCGCTGCGCTCAGAGGAGTTGCAGCTTAGCGAGGGCTCTGTACTGGTGGTCGAACGCAGAGCGGTTCTGGAACGGGGCGTTACCCTGCTCGGCTTTGTCGAGGAAATCCGCCGCCCCCTGATTTTCCGCCTCCCCTCCGAGGCCAGTCTGGTACGTCCGGTCGGGGGCACCGGGGCAACCTTCTGGCTTCTGCCCGACGGCTCACTCCAGGCACCTGCGGGCCGGAAGGCCGCGTATGTTCCGGTGGGCATCGTTCATGGGGAGTTCCGCCAGCCATGAGGCAGTGCGCTATATATACCCGGGTATCCACCGAGGAGCAGGTTGAGCGCTACTCCCTCGAGGCTCAGCAGGAGGTGCTCACGCGCTGGGCTGAGGTACTGGGGTATGAGGTAGCGGCCACCTACACCGACCCTGGCTACTCAGGAGCCCAGGAGGATCGCCCCGCCCTGAACCGCCTGCTCGCGGACGCACAGGAGGGACGTTTTGCGGTGGTGCTGGTCTACCGGCTGGATCGGCTGGCCCGCAAGGTGCGTCTAGCCTACGACCTCATCGAGCGGTTGGAGCAGTGTGGCGTGGGCCTCATGAGCTACTCCGAGCCGAATATCAACACCACCACCTCCATCGGTAAGGCGGTGCTGGGAATCATGGCGGTCTTCGCCGAGTGGGAGCGGGACACCTTCGCCGAGCGCAGCCGCCTGGGCCTTCGCAAGGCCGCACAGAGCGGTCGGTATCTGGGAGGTATCGTGCCCTACGGCTACACCGTTGAGGACGGTCGCCTGACGCCCCAGCCCGAGGAGGCAGCGGTGGTGCGGCAGATATTTACCTGGGTTGCTGAACGGGGCTGGAGCACCGAGCGGGTTGCCCAGGAGCTCAACCGCCTGGGTGTACCTCCCAAGTACCGGCGTGAGGGGCGCGGGGTGCGGGGCAGACGCACCGCCGGGGTCTGGCGGGGAGGCGGGGTGCTGCGCATCCTCAAGAACCGCACGTATATCGGGGAGTACACCTACGGCAAGCGCACCCGCAAGCCTCAGCCCGATCTGGTGCCGGTGGCGGTGCCGCCCCTGGTAGAACCCGCGCTTTTCCAGGCTGCCCAGGAGCAGCTAGCCCGAAACGCCCTGTTCGCCGCGCGTAACGCCCGCAGCGTGTACCTGCTCAAAGGGCTCATTCGCTGCGGAGTCTGCGGGCGGGCATATGTGGGCTCAAGCGACTATTACGCCTGTGTGGGGCGTGTGAACCGTCAGGCTTCTCCCATCCCCTCCATGCGCTGTACCGCTCCTCATGTGCGCCGGGCAGAGCTTGAGGAGAGCATCTGGCAGGACATCCGCACCTTCCTTCTGAACCCTGGTGAGGCTTTGCAGGCTTTTGTGAATGAGGAATCCCCGGAAAGGAATGAGGTCTCCTTGCTGGAAAAACGCCTGCAGGCCCTCATCGAGGCCCGCGCACGTCTGCTAGACCTCTTCCTTGAAGGAGGTATAGATAAACAGACCTACTACGCCCGCATCGAGGATCTGGAAGCCCGTATACAAGAAGTGCAGGCAAGCTTGGAGGCAGCGCGGGAGCGCTCCATCGCCGAGCGTCAGCGTAAGGAGGCCCTCCACTCCCTGGAGAGTCTCTCGGCCCGACTACGCGACCGGATAGATCGCCTTACCCCGGAAGAGAAGCAGGCGGTAGCAAGGGAACTGGTGGAGAAGGTGACGGTAAGGCCAGGTGAGGGAGAGGTTGAGATAGAGGTGCGTTACAGGTTTGGGCAGATTGCACCTCACACGGGCAGGGGTTCATGGCCGCTATGAGCAAAAACCGCGCCGGATAGGTGAAGCTGGCCCTGGCCCGCGAGATGGTAACTACCCCGTCTTCTAGGGGCTGGCGCAGTACCTCCAGCGCATCGCGGGAGAACTCGGGAAACTCGTCTAGAAACAGTACGCCCCGGTGGGCCAGCGAGATTTCGCCCGGCTTGGGGATGGTACCACCCCCAATCAGCCCGGCATCCGAGACGGTGTGGTGGGGGCTGCGAAAGGGTGGGGTCTTGACCAGGCCCTTCATCAGGCGCCCCGCGGCAGAGTGGATGCGGGTCACCTCGAGCGCCTCTTCATGGCTCAAGGGGGGTAGCAGCCCCACCATCCGCTTGGCCAGCATGGTCTTGCCCGAACCGGGCGTCCCGCTCATCAGCAGGTGGTGGGCGCCCGCAGCGGCAATCTCCAGGGCCCGCTTGGCTTTGGCCTGGCCTTTCACGTCGAGCAGATCGAGTGCGGTCTCTGGAGCCTCTGGACCATCGCTATAGCGGGCCCGCGGCAGGTCTTCCTGCCCCAGCAAAAAGCGCACCAACTGGGCCAGGCTGGCCGCACCCCACACCTCGACCCCTTCGATCAGGGCCGCCTCCTCGGCAGAGCTCTGGGGCATGAGCAGCTTACGGCCCTCCTGCAGCGCACCCAGCGCCAGGTTTACCGCCCCCGGAACCGGGCGCAACTCGCCGTCCAGGCCCAGCTCCCCCGCCGAGGCAAAACCCTGCAGGGCCTCGGGGGGGATGGTTCCCTGGGCACACAGCAGCCCCAGGGCGATGGGCAGGTCGTAATGGGTACCCTCTTTGCGCAGTTCGGCCGGGGCCAGGTTGATGACCACCCGCCCCTGGGGATAGGGAAAGCCCGCGTTCTTGAGGGCGGCCCGCACCCGCTCCCGCGACTCTTCGACGGCCTTGTCCGGCAGACCGACCACCGTGTAAAAGGGCATCCCCTGCGAAACATCCACCTCCACCGTGATGGGCTGGGCCTCGAGGCCAAACAGACTATAGGTTCGTACTTGTGCCAGCATAGCTACCGCCCCTAGCTTAGCTGGAAGACATGCGAAATAAGAATTTCGGTCTTGGGCCGCCCCAGGGCTGTTATGCTATGGGCCGATGAGCGAGCCTCAGCCGACTGCCGATAACAACCCCGAGCGCACCCGACCTCGACGGATGAGGGGAGAAACCTGGTACGTTATGCTCCTCTCGGCGCCCCGGGTCATCGCCGAGGGCATTCGGGTGCGGCTGGAACAAAGCCGTATTCCAGTTCACCTCGAGACCCCCTTTACCGGCTTTGGACTGCCCGAAGCCTATATAGGCACCTATACCGGGGACGTGAGCCTCTGGGTGCCTGAGGCCCTTTATGATGAAGCGCTTCTGATCATCGAGCGCGACCAACCAGGTGAAGCGCCATGAGCGTGGTAGGGATTGACCTGGGGGGAACAAAAATTTTAGCCGGGGTGCTATCACAGGGCAGCATAAAAGCTAGGGTTTCCGTGCCCACCCCGGCAGAAGGCGGCCAGGCGGTGATCGAGGCCATGGCCCAGGCCGCTCAGACCGCTATAGAAGCCGCTGGTGTCACCGTTCAGGCTATTGGCTTGGGCACCCCGGGGCCGCTGGACTTCAAGCGAGGACGCATCAAGTTTGCCCCCAACATCGCCAACTTCACCGACTTTCCCATCGTGGAGCGGCTCGAGCAGGCCACTGGCTACAAGGTCTATATGGAAAACGATGCCAACGCCGCCGCGCTGGCCGAACACAAGCTCGGCGCGGCCCAGGGTGCCGAAAGCACCCTCTACATGACGGTCTCGACCGGGGTGGGGGGCGGTTTTGTGTGGGGCAACAAGGTGCTGCGAGGCGCAAATGGTCAGGGGGGCGAAATTGGGCACATCACCATGCAGCCCGGCGGCCCCATTTGTGGCTGCGGGCTGGACGGCTGCCTGGAGGCGCTGGCCACCGGCCCAGCTATGGAGCGCATGGCCTTGGCCGCCTTCCAGCGCGAGATGGGCACCCGCGAGCTATTTGCCCTGTTTCAGCAAGGCGACCCCAGGGCCAGTCGGATCGTGCTGCAGGCCGCGAGCTGGGTGGGCATCGCCCTGGCCTCGCTGGTCAAGTGCTACGACCCCGAGGTGGTGGTGCTGGGGGGCGGGGTGGCGCTCAATGCGGGTCAGGGCTACCTGGACGAGGTGCTGCGCTCGTACCACCGCTACATGGAGGGCTGGATCGCCCCGCCCATCCGCCTGGCCCAGCTAGGCAGCGAGGCAGGGTTGTTGGGCGCAGCCCTCACGGCAGCCCTCGAGGTGGGCGAGGTTTAGCGGCTCAGGGCATCCAGGCGGGCCATTTGCGCATCAGATAAGCGGATGCGCAAGGCTGCAGCATTCCCCTCGGCCTGGCTAGCATTTTTTGCGCCCGGAATGGGTAGGGTGCCCTTTTGTATGCACCAGCGCAAGGCCACCTGGGCCGGGGTGGCGCCCATGGACTGGGCGATCTCGCCCAGGGCTTGTAATAAACCAGGAATCTGGGCCTTGCGGGTCAGGTAGCGCTGGGCCCGGTAGCGGCCAGGCGGTGGGTTTTCTAGGCTGTACTTGCCGGTCAGCCAGCCCATGGCCAGCGGGCTATAGGCCATGAGCACAATGCCTTCGGCCTGCATGGCCCGCAAAAGGCCGGTCTGCTCGGGCTTGCGCTCGAGCAGGTGGTACTCCACCTGGTTGGCCGCCAGGGGGACATTGTGTTTAGCCAGTACCCGAGCCACACGCTCGAGCTGCTCCAGGTTATGGTTGGAAACCCCTACCGCCCGGGTCAGCCCCTGTTCGTAGGCCTCGGCCAGCGCAAGCGCCCACTGCTCGAGCGGTACCGGCTTCCAGGGCCAGTGCAGCAGGTACAGATCGAGCTGGCTCATCCCCAGGCGCTTCAGGCTATTTTTCAGGGCGCTCAGCAAGGTTTTGCGGGAGAGGCGCCAGGGGTAGGGAAACATCTTGCTGACCACCAAGGGCCTGGGCTGGTAGACCTGGAGATACCGGCCGATCAGCCTCTCTGAGAGGCCAAAACCGTAAAACTCGGCCGTATCAAAAAGCCGCACCCCGCCTTGCAGGGCGGCCCGGTAGGCGGCCTCGGTATCGCTTTCCCGGTAGCCATTGCCATAGCCCCAAACCAGCTTGTCACCCCACTGCCAGGTCCCAAGGCCCAAGGGTGGAATAGCCGGCAGTCCCTTTATTTGAATCAGGTCGCTCACACCTCGAGCCTACCCTACCCCTGCAACACATCAAAGTAGGCTTCCTGCAGGCGATCCACAATCACCTCGAGGCCCTTTTCAATGGCCCGATCCAGGTTTTCGGCAGGGATCAACGGAACCCCCGCACCTCGAGCCAGCTCAATGAGATGCTGCTGGATGAGGCGAATCTGGTCGAAGTGCTGCGTATAAGCCATACTGTTACGCGAACCTCTGGTCTCACGCTCGCGCAGGGCGAAGCGGTCACGGTGCAGGGCCTCGTCCTCGAGCACCAGCATCAGGGGGATTTGGATAACCTCGTGCTGGTACTGGTGGGCCATGTAGCCCGGCACCACGTGCACTCCTTCTACCACCAGCGAGGTTTTTTCGCGCGCGCTGCGCTCCTGGATGGCCCGCAAGCCCACCGCTACCCTCGAGACCTGGTCGCGAAACCCCTGCATGACCAAGGCCGCGCTGGGTTCGGCTTTATGCGGCGTGGCCAGCGCCCGCCAGGAATCAAAGCTGCTGGTATGCAGGGTGGGCAGCAAGTCTTTGGGAATGGTAGCCCGCAGTATTTCCCGCACCGCATCGGTAGAAATCAGCCGGGTAATGCCCAGCCGGTAGGCCAGCGCCGAAGCCAGCACGCTCTTTCCAACCCCTGCTACCCCCCCAATCAGCAGGTGCACAGGCTTGACTGCCCGCCGAACGCTCCGCAGCAACTGGTAGCGGCGGGCCACCTCCTCCCCCGCTTCCTCCATCAGCTCTTCTGCCACAATCTTGCGCAGGTGATCGCGTTTGACCACCGTTGAGCCACTGTCGCGCAGACGGCGCTCCACATCGCGGGCCAGACGGTAGGCCGCATCAGGCGAAAGCCCCACCTCCATCACCGACTGGGCCAGTACACCCTTGGAGAAGGGCACCCGCGGCTCACCCTCCCTCTCCTCGACAAAAATTTCCCCCGCCAGCGCTTGCCGCCCCACGTAGCGGTTTTTTGCGGCTGGACCAAACAACTCTTCAATTTCGGCAGTGATACGCTTCTCTAACTCATCCGCGTCTATCGAGCGCACCCCGCTGCGGCGTAAGCGGCTTTCCAACGAACGCGCAACGGTCTGCGCCTCACGCATGGAAAACCCAGCATCCTCCAGGCTGCGTACCAGCACCCCCTTGGAGAAAGGCCGGCGACGGTAGCCCTCTCTCACCACAATGTCTTCGAAGGCCTGGGTCTGGCCCTTGAGCCTTTCGGCCATCTCGGGGCCAAAATTCTTTTCAACCTCTCGCACGAGCATTTTTTTGAGCGCCAGGGCAGTCACTTCTGGCTTTTTACGGGCCAGCAGCTGCTCCTCAATGGTGTGGGCCAGCGACATCGCGGGTTCTAATTTGAGACCCGCCAACATCATCGACTCAACCAGCAACCCCTTCGAAAAGGGCCAGCGGAAACCCCCGGGTGTTTTTATAAACACTTGGCGCACAATTCAATGGTACCCGAAAAAGGTTGTGCTCGGACAACCACAGGTGAGACTCTGAGTGAAGCAAAATAGGGGAACCACTTTTAGGAAGAGGAGGTTCCCCAGATGCAGCTTACCACAGTCGGCAAAGAGGTCTTTAGAGGCGCCAGGA
>Ga0308389_1000766_pt1 | contig 23213 bp, 16 predicted proteins | sample Hotspr2Sample148_FD_202362 | JGI IMG/M metagenome (GOLD analysis project Ga0308389, IMG submission 202362) | Hot spring phototrophic mat microbial communities from Mushroom Spring, Yellowstone National Park, Wyoming, United States - 20040719_148 ... | reverse complement strand
TTAAGCTTTCAGAACTGGGCAACGAGCAAGATAAAGTAATTGTAAAATCTACTGGAGAGCCTACTTATAGATTGCCAGATATGGCTTATCATATAGACAAAATAAAAAGAAATTATGATTTAATTGTAGATGTTTTCGGCTCCGATCACAACGCCACTTATCCGGACGTATTAGCCGCATTAAAAGGACTCGGATATGATATCTCAAAGATAAAAGTGTTGATTCACCAGTTTGTAACTATTTTTAGAGACGGCGAGATTGTTAAAATGTCGACTAGAAGGGCTAACTATATTACATTAGACGAATTAATTGACGAAGTTGGCGCCGATGTAGTAAGGTATTTCTTTAATATGAGAAGCATTACAAGCCATTTAAATTTTGATTTAAATTTGGCAAAAAAACAATCTGAAGAAAATCCGGTTTTTTATGTTCAATACGCGCATGCAAGAATTTGCTCAATCTTAAGAGCTATTGAAAAAGAAAATATTCAACCAAGCGTTGATAACTTATCTTTGTTAATTACAGAAGAAGAACAAGATTTAATTAAAAAAATTTTGAAATTTGAAGACGAAGTTTTATCCGCAGCCGAAAGTTTTGAAACGCATCGAATTACGGCATATTTAGAGGATTTATGTTCGTCGTTTCATAAATTTTATACGTTTAGAAGAATCCTAGGCAGCGAGAAAAAGTTAGCCGAAGCAAGAGCAGCTTTATGTTTGGCAGTAAAGCATACTATAGAAAATGGATTAGGCATTTTAGGCGTATCAGCGCCCGAAAAAATGTGATGATTTTAAATTGCTATTGCAACCGAAGCGACTACAATTTTAGCTGCTCCGTTTTGCTTTAAAATTTGCGAACATTCTATTAGCGTGCTGCCTGTGGTACAAACATCGTCGACTAAAAGAATATTGCGATTTGCAATAATCTCTTTTTTTGAGACAGCAAAGGCTCCTTTTATATTTTCCTTTCTTTGATTAGCCGATAAAAAAGTTTGCGTCGAGGTATGTTGTTTTCTTTTTAAAACATTAACATAAATTGGCAAAACTAAATTATCAGAAATACCTTTTGCAATGTAGTAAGATTGGTTATAGCCTCTTTCGGCTTTTTTGGCTGGATGAAGAGGAACTGGTATTATACAATTAATGTTATAATTTTCTATATCGTTTTTAAATCGCGTCGCAATTTTTTTTCCAAAATATTCGCCGATTTTAAACTTGCCTTCGTACTTTAAACTATGCAACCCTTTTTGAATTGGATTGTCTTTTTCGAAATCGAAAGCTGAAATAAAATAGTCGATGCAATTATACTTTAAAAAGTTTCTTAAAAAAAATTTATGCAAATCTTCTTCTTCCGTTTCCAATAATTTATTTTCGCAAAATGAACAAAAGATTTCTTCGTTTAACTTCAATTTTATAGAACATCCAACGCATAAACGCGGCAAAATATAGTCGGCTATCAGGCGAATTTCTTTTAGCAGAGCAATTTTCATAACATTCCATTCTTTTTTCTTAAAAACCACTCGATTGTTAATAAAAAAATAGGCAAAAATAAAATGTAAAAACTGTTCCAATAAACAAATTCAGATTTTGTTCTTTTTTCAATTCTTTTGTTTTTGACTATATTTTCTATAAAAGATATTGCTTTATAAAGATCTTCTTTAGTCTGAGAATAAATGCCATTTTTATTTGAAAGTTTTTTCATTAAAACCGTATCAGCTACAAGATTATTTTTTTCTATTTCAGCTTCGTCAATATAAAATTTTGTTTTATAACCGCTTAAAGTTTTATTATTTAAAGAATATTTTGCTTCAAAAAGATAATCACCAATTTGACGAGGATAATAAAATCCTTCGTATATACCCGCCGTTAATTCTTTTAATTGAAATTCGTCCTTATAATTATTATGTTTTATAGAAATATTTATTTGAGCATTCTGAGCCGGCTTGCCAAATTCGTCTTTTGCTTTTGCGGTTATGTGAAGCATTTCGCCAAGATTTAAAATTTTTTTATTTAAATCTATTGCAAAAAGCATATCGTCTTCGGTTGTTAAAAGCCACTCTGCAATTGAGAGAATAAAATTGTCAAATAATTCGTTATTAATTTCGCTTCCATAAAATAGTTTCCATCGCCAAATTTCAACCGCATTTATAGCAAATTGTTTTGAATCTAAATTAGTTGAAGAAATAATCAAAGGATATTCTATAACTTGTTCTTTTATTTTAAGATAAGAATGAATTTCAGCAGAATTTTTTAATTTTAGATCTAATATAGTCGCATAAACGGGAGGCAATGAGTTCCAATCGTTTTTGGTTGCGAAAGAACCGATTAAAAATGGATCAAAGTCTTTAACTATATACGGTTGAGCAAGTTGAGAGTTTGCAAAATATTTAGAAGACGATATATCAAACGGCAAAGCTTTATCTATTGTTTTAAGCTTATTGAAATCATTCAATTCAGACAATAAAATAAAAAATGGAATTTTTTGATTTAATATTTTGTCGAAAACTTTAAGTACTATATTTTGAGGCGTATTTTTTGTCGGAAAATTTATCATAAAAAAAACATTGGCCGAATCTATAAACTTTAAATTTTTGTCTTGATATAAAAATTCATTGGCTGATATTTGAGCAATATCTATAATGTTGAAGTTTTTATTTTTCTTCAACGCTTGTTTGATAAATTTATAATCAGCGGATAAACTCGAAGAAAGTAAAATAATTTTTTTTTTCTTATCTTCAACTTTAACAAAAAAAGTTTGAACGTTGTTGGAATGATTTTCTTCTTCTTTCAAAGGAACAATTGAAAAAGAAATTTTTTTTTCTCCCCGAGTGGTGAAAGAATATTTAAATGTAATCAAATCTAAATTTGACGATGAAAGAATTATATCTTGCTTTTCTATTATTTTATTATCGACAAAAAAGTTTATAGAAGCTGTTTTGCCAGCTAACTTTGTATTTTTTATCGTTAAAAAGAATTGAATTGTATCGTTGACGTTGAAATTATCAGGTTTGACAATTTTTTGAATTAAAACGTCGGGCTTTTCGACTGGATCGCCAAGTTGCAAAGTTAAGATTGGTTTTTCAAATTTTTTAGCCGATATAATCGGATCTAAACCTTGATTTACAATTCCATCGCTTGCAATTAGAATAGCTCCTATTTCATCATGATAATTATGAGCAAAAGAAAAAATATTATGCATATTTGTAAAAACGCCGTCGAATTGAAGATCGACGTAATCGCTATTAAATTTTTTAACGGAATCTGAAAAAACATAAAATTCAAAATTGCTTTTATAATTGGAATTATTCGCAATATTAAAAAGACTTTCAATGATATCTTTATTATAATCAAAGTTTTTCAATTTAATCGATTTTGAATTGTCGATAAAAAATAAAATTTTAGGACTGCTTAGAAAAGATTTCGATATGATAATTTTCGGGTTTAGGGCGGCAAATAAAAGGGAAATCAAAGTTAAAATTCTAAGGACAATCAGAATCATTTTCTTTTTAGAAGATAAAGGAGGAACAGTAAATTTAAAGGAAATATAAATAATGTAAACGGCAATAATTAAAAGAAAGAAGAATAAAAGATAATTGTCATCAAACGATAAAGAAATTTTCAAATTATCAAATTCAGACATAATTAATTAAAATCTAATTTTTTATCTTGCAATTTTTCTAGCAAACTGTACTCGGTTAAATCAAAATGAATTGGAGTAATCGAAATGAAATTATTCTTGACTGCTATAATATCGGCGTTTATTTTATCGTCTAAATTCAGCATTTCGCCTTTAAGCCAATAGTAATTATTGCCATATGGATCCATTCTTTCTTCGTAATAATCGTCCCACTTGGAAAGTCCTTGTTTGGTAAATAAAAAACCTTTGACATGTTCTATTGCTATATCTGGAACGTTAACATTTAGAATAACTCCATTTGGCAAAGGATTTTCAAGAACGAATTTTGAAACGATAAGAGCTGCTTTGGCGGCGGTTTCTAAATGAACCGGCTTATGATTAGCAAGAGAAATAGCGATCGCTTGGGCGTCCATTATTGCGGCTTCTCTTGCCGCTGACACTGTTCCGGAGTATATAATGTTAATAGCGACATTTGAGCCATGATTAATCCCAGAGACTACAAGATCCGGCTTTTCTTTCATAATGTTTCTTATTCCCATTTTTACGCAGTCAGCCGGAGTGCCGTCTATCGCGTAACCAAAGAATTCTCCGTTTTCATAAACTTCGGAAATTCGCAAAGGATATTTCATAGTTATGGAATGACCCACGGCGCTTTGTTCAGTAAGCGGAGCGGCTACTGTTACTTTTCCTATTTGTTTTAATGTTTTAGCTAAAAGCTTTATGCCTCTTGAATAAATTCCATCGTCGTTTGTTATTAATATTTTTTTCATATGAGAAACTTTTTTATAATTAAACAATACAATATAAACGAATTTATTATTTTTTTTCAAACTTATTTATTAAATTAATATTTTGAAAATAAAATAAATAGGGAGAACCTCTGCTATGAAATTTAATCGATTAATAAGATTTCTAATATTTCCAATATCATTATTGTCTTTTTATTTTTTTTCTGGCTGCTCAAGCTCCGATGTGGTAGTTTCTGAGTATAAAGGAGGCAAAATCACTTTTTCTGAAGTTTACAAAGCATACAAAAAAAATTCTTCATCGCAATCGAACAATTTTCAAGATTCGTTAAATAATTTCAAAAACTTTTTCAACTTATACGTCAATTATAAGCTAAAATTGGAAGACGCTCGACAAAAAAATTTCGATAAAGATCCAAATGTAATTAAGGAATTTTTAGATTATAGAGATCAAGTAGCTGAAACTTATTTGCTTGATCGTAAATTGGTAAAACCCGGCATCGAAAAATTATTCGAACAAAGAAAATATGAAATTAGAGCAAGTCATATAATGTTAAAACCTGATACAGCTGGAGAAGAAAAAACGCGCGAAAGAGCGGAAAAAATTTTACAAATGGCAAAAGCTGGGGAAAGTTTTTCAAAATTAGCAGCTGTAAATTCCGTCGATGTATATTCTAAAAATAAAGGCGGGGATATTTATTATTTTACCGCCGGCGTCGTAGATCCAATTTTTGAAGAAGCCGCTTATAACACTAAAATTGGAGAAATACACGATAAGGTAGTTAGAACAAGATATGGTTTTCATATAATTAAAACTACAGAAAAGATACCTAGGATACCATTGATTAGAGCCGCTCATATATTAATTCAAGAGCCATATGCGGATCAACTGCCAAAAGATAGCATAACTGACGCTAAGAAGCTTGCTATAGCTCTTTTAGATTCGATAAAAAATGGAGCTGATTTTGCCGAATTAGCAAAAAAATATTCCAACGATCCAGGAAGTTCAAATTATGGAGGAGATTTAGGTTATTTTGAAAGAAGAACTATGGTTCCAATTTTTGACTCGGTTGCCTTTACTTTGAATGTTAATGAAATTAGCGATCTTGTAGTAACGCCATATGGATATCACATAATTAAATGTTTGGATAAAAAACCGCTTCCTTCTTTTGAAGAAGATTACGAAAATTTAAAAACGATTTATAAGAGAACTCGATATGACAAAGATTATTCAGATTTTATCTCTCAATTAATTAAAAAATATGATTTTAAATCTAACAATAATTTATTAGATACTCTGGCGACTATTTTAGATACTTTGACTTCTACAAAAACTTTAGAATTAAAAGCCGCCGAAGAATTTTATTCAAAAGAATTATATTCTTTCGCAAAAAATAAGATAACTGTAGAAGATTTCTTAAAAAAAGTCGAAGTTTCGAACGAGTTTTCTAATAAATTATTAAATCAAAATAATTTAAAAAACGCCTTTAAAAAAATAAGCGAAAGAGATTTGATATTAAAAGAAGCTGAAAATTTAGAAAAAATTGACGCTGAATTTGCTTATTTGATGGAAGAATATAAAAACGGAATTTTAGTATTTAAAATACAGGAAGAAGAAATTTGGGGGAAAGTAAAACCTGACAGCGTAGCGTTATACGAGTATTATGAAAAAAATAAAGATAAATTTAAATGGGAAAAAGATCGCGTAAGATTTTCCGAAATTTTAAGCAAGAGCGATTCATTAATTTATCGTTATTATAATTTGATTAAAAAAGGAGAAAATTTTGACAGTTTAGCTGTTAAATATACCGAAAGAAGCGGATTTCAAGCTAAAGCCGGAGATCATGGATTTGTCGATATAGATAAAAATCCATTGTCCGAAGCGGCGGCTAAATTAAAAGAAGGGGAATTTTCAGAGCCATTTAAACACGTTGGAGGTTGGTCTATAGTTAAATTGATTAAATATGATCCCGCAAGATTAAAAACTTTCGAAGAAGCTAAGCCTGAAGTAATTGCAGCGTATCAAGAAGAGACGACCAAAAAGTTAGAAGAAAGCTATAATAATTATTTGACGAAAATTTTTTCTCCCGTTTTGTTTTACGATAAATTGGAAAATGAATTTAAGAAAAATTTTAGAAAATAAAATAGCATTCTTTTTTTTATTTGTAATAACTCTTTTATTTAACTCTTGCAAAAACCAGACTAAATTACAAACGCCTTTTAGCAATAATTTAGCTCGCGTCGAAGACGTATTTTTAACTGAAGAATACGCTAAAATATTTTTAGATACTATAGATCAAAGCTCAAGCGAATATAAAATTTTTATAAAAGAATGGATAGAAAATCAAATAATTCTTAAAGAATGCGAAAAAAGAAAAATTTTAAATTCTAAAGAATATTTAAGGGCGATTGAAAATTCCAAGTATTCAATCGCTCGAGCTTTATTATTTCAAAAAATATTAAGCGAAATCAATTTTGAAACTCCCGAATACGAAGTAAAAAATTTTTATGAAAAATATAAAGAAGATTTTATTTTAAGTTTTGACGCTTATATTTATAATTATGCTTTGTTTGAAAATAAAGAAGACGCCGTTTTTTTTAGAAATCTATTGTTTGAAAACGATTGGTCGAACGCCGTTTCTTTAATTCAAAGAAAAGAGATAAATTTAGTTGAAAATAAAACTGATTTATTTAGCAAAGAATTTGAGATATATCCCACTAAAATTTTATTGGCTCTAAAATTGCTAAATCTGGGAGAAACAAGCATAGCTTTGAATATTGAAAATAAATACGCAATCGTTCAATTGATTGCAAAATATTCTAAGGGGGATACGTTAAGTTATAATGTAGCAAAAGAAATTGCAAAAGAAAGATATAAAATTTTAAAAGCAAACAACTATATAAGAGAATTTTTAACAAATATTTATAAAAATTATAAAATCGAAGCGAATTAAATATGAATTCATTAGCAAAAATTTATTGTCTTTTTTTAATATTAACGCTAAATTATAAAATATTTAGTCAAGAAGTATTAGACAAAATAATAGCAGTAGTAGACAATGAAATTATAACTTTGAGCGAACTGAATTTTCAAACAACTTTGCTCGCATTTCAAAGGCAAATTCCAGTAACTCCCGCTTTGCAAAAAAAAGTTTTGGACATTTTGATTCAAGAAAAACTTCTAATCGCTCAGGCTATTGTAGATTCTATAAATGTTTCAGACGACGAGGTTAACAAACAATTAGAGTATCAAATACAATATTTTATTAGACAATACGGAAGCAAAGAAGCAGTTGAAAAAGCCTATGGAATGAGTTTAGAAAGAATAAAAAGAGAACTAAAAGAAGAAGTCAGAAAAAATCTTTTAGCTCAAAAAGCCCAAGAAAAAAATTTCGCTTCAATAGAAATATCGAGAAGGGAAGTCGAAGAATTTTATGAAGTTTATAAAGACAGCGTTGGTTTGTTGCCCCCTAAATATACTTTATCGAGAATCTTAGTTAATCCCAAAAAATCCGAAAGAATAAAAAATAAATATAGAGAATTTGCCGAAAAAATTTTAGATTCACTTAAAAATGGAGTCGACTTTGAAGAAATGGCCAAAAAATATTCGGAAGATCCAGGAACTGCAAAAGAAGGCGGTAATTTAGGCTGGGCAAAAAAAGGAATTTTTTATCCAGAGTTTGAAGCCGCAGCATTTAGATTAAATATTGGAGAATATTCTGGAATTGTCGAAACTCCTGTAGGCTATCACATAATCCAGCTTTTAGATAAAAAAGGAGAATCAATTAATGCGCGACATATTTTAGTAAGAATTAAAGTCGACGAAGAAACAGAATTACAAGCTATCGAATTTCTAAGCGATATAAGAGATAGCATAATAGAGGGAGCAAATGATTTTGAATACTATGCGAAAAAATATAGCGATGATAAAGAGAGCGCGAAGTTTGGCGGTTTTATAGGAAACCTTGAAGAAAATCAAATAGAAGAAAAAATATTAGAAAATATATCTAAGCTCAAGCAGGGCGATATTTCTTATCCTATAAGGATAGATTTGCCAAATGGAGATTACGCTTATCAAATAATTAAAATAATAAATAAACTTCCACAGCGAAAACCTACATTAGAAAATGATTACGAAGAAATTAAAAATTTAGCTTTAATTCATAAAAAGCAAAAGGCTTTCGAAAAATGGCTGACTGAATTAAAATCAAAAATTTATTTAAAAATTAATCTTTAATAAAAAGAGGAAATTTTGAGCGAGAAATTAAAATCAGACGACATCAAAACAGTTGAAAAATTAAATCAAACATATAATAATTTAAAAAAAGAAATTTCAAAAGTCATCGTAGGACAAGAACAAGTTGTCAATCATATTTTAACCGCGTTGTTTTCTCGGGGACATTGTTTGTTAATTGGAGCCCCTGGTCTCGCTAAAACTCTATTGATTAAAACAATAGCCGAAGCTTTAGATTTATCTTTTAATAGAATTCAATTTACGCCCGATTTAATGCCAAGCGATATAACAGGCTCTGAAATTTTAGAAGAAGATCAGTTGACAAAAAAAAGAAATTTTAGATTTATAAAAGGTCCTGTTTTTGCAAACATCATTTTAGCTGACGAGATAAATCGCACTCCGCCAAAAACACAGTCGGCTTTATTGGAAGCTATGCAAGAAAGAAGAACTACAATTGGAGGAGTCGCTTACAATTTGCCGGATCCTTTTTTTGTAATGGCTACTCAAAATCCAATAGAACAAGAAGGAACATATCCTCTTCCAGAAGCTCAATTAGATAGATTTATGTTTAATTTATGGATAAATTATCCTTCGCTTGAAGAAGAGACAAATATTGTAAAACTTACCACCAGCCTTTATTCTCCTAAAATTGAAAAAATTGTCGGACAAAACGATATTATAGAATTTCAAGATATTGTAAAAAAAATACCCGCATCCGATGAAACTATAAAATTTGCCGTAAACCTATCTCGCCAAACTCGACCAAATTTTTCTAATTTGTCTATTGTTAACGATTATGTTAATTGGGGAGCGGGTCCGCGAGCTTCGCAATTTTTAATATTAGCGGCAAAAACTAAAGCCGCATTAGAAGGCAGGTATATGCCAACAGAAGACGACGTCGCATATTTCGCGCTTCCAACTCTAAGACATAGAATAATTCTAAACTTTAGCGCCGCGGCAGATGGTATTACAGTCGAAAAAATTATAGAAGAAGTCTTAAAGACTTTGTGATTTTATGTAACGATATAACTTTTTCAATATCGCATTTATTGGTCGAAAAACGCTTAGAAATTAAGTTTGATTAAAATTTATTAGTACATTAAATCCACTATTTTTTTAATAAAAATCCTCATAATTTGCCGTTCGAATTGAAAAATAAAATTTTTCTCAGCGTTATAAATGAAATTTTTTATTAGTTTATGAGCTACTCAATAATTAAAATCGAATTTTTTGGAATATATTTTTTTACGCTATCAATAAGCTCTTGATCGATAGTGTCTTTTTTAGATGTAGTATATTTTTTTTTGGATAATGAATCTAATCTTATATAAAAGTATAAAACAATAATCAGCAAAATAAGCCAAATCAAACTGCTCCTTTTTTTTGAATTTCTCTTGCCAAAATTTATCCGATTTTGTTTTAGTCGATCCTTGTCTTTTGAAGGATCGTAAAATCTCGGAATATATTCAAATTTTCGAGGCTTTATTTTTTTGAAAAACATAAAAAAAATTATTTGTATATCAAATAATAAAAAATTATTTTTTCAAATTAAAGTTTAATACATATTGACGGAGCATTAGGCAAAAAAATAGAGTTAAAAAATGAACGTATATTTAATCGTTATTGTAGCATACTTTGCTTTTGTAACATTAATATCGCTTGTAACAAAAAAAGCCGCGTCAAAATCTGCCGCAAGTTTTTTAATAGCAGGAAGAAATTTAGGCGTCATAACTTGCGCAATTGTCGTAGCTGCCGAATGGTTAGGCGGAATGAGCACGATTGGAGTAAGCGAAAAAGCTTTCAAAACAGGAACATTACAACCAATACTCTATAACATAGCTACAGCCGCTGGAATGATAATAATTGGTTTTACTGTAGCAAGACATTACAGAGAAAGAGGAGTTTTTACGGTAAGCGAAATGTTTCGTTCAATTTTTGGGAGCAAATGTCAACAATATAGCGCCTATGCTTTTTTAATAGCATACATAACTTTAGCTTTTGTACAACTTCAAACTTGCGCAAGCGTCGTAGCCCCTTTATTTAATATTAATTGGACGTGGGCAGTAATTATTTCATCCGCAATTATAACGATCTATACGTATATCGGGGGTATGCATGCTCTAGCGATAACTGGAATTATTCATCTTACAGCAATGTTTCTAGGACTTGGCGTAGCTTTAGTGGTTGGTTTTATAGATATAGTTAAATTATCTGGAGGCTTATCTTTAGGAGAATTGTTGATAGCTAAGGACTCGCCGACTGATTGGTATAATCCATTTAGCTTTAATTTTTCCGAAGCTTTTTCGTTGTTATTGGGCGGCGTCTTAGGCGGCATGGCTGGACAGGCAAGCATTCAACCTATATTTGCCGCTAAAGACGCTCCAACAGCCAAAAAAGCGGCAGTTCTTTCAGGTTTTATTGTAGCCCCATTTGGAATAATTGTCGGATTATTAGCTTTATTTGCTAAAACAGGATTGTTTTTTGATCCCGATTCAATAAAAAACGCTAAAATGATTTTGCCAACATTATTAACAAATGAAAATTTTATAAATCCAATTTTAGGCGGCATAGCTTTATCTGGCATTTTAGCAGCAATTCTATCAACAGTAGCTCCAGTTAATTTTGCAGTCGTTACAATAGCCGCAAAAGATATTTATCATGCTTTTATCAATAAAAACGCCGACGATAAAAAAGTAACTGAAACTGCAAAACAATTAGTAATACTTGTCAATTTTATCACAATTCCATTAGCAATCATAATGAAAGGAGAAATTTTAGATACCGCATACATTTCTTATGCGATTAGATCAATTGGAGCAATTGTATTAATTTTTGGACTATATAAAAAGAATTGGATTTCGGCTAATTCAGTTAAATTAGCTTTTATCGGCGGTTCCATTGTAACTTTAGTATTTGTCGTCTTGCAAAAATATAATATTTTCGATTTTGACAAGACATACGCAGCAATAATTAGCGCATTAATTTTTATTACGATTGGCAATTTATATTCTACATATAAATATAAACAAGCGAAGCAATAATCTATTAACGGGGTATTATAAAAAATGAAAAACGATTTGCCATTTAAAGATATTACAGTCTTAGAATTAGCAAGCGTATTAGCCGGTCCAAGCGTTGGAATGTTCTTTTCCGAATTAGGAGCAAACGTTATAAAAGTAGAAAATATTATCAGCAATGGCGATGTTACGCGTCATTGGAAATTGGGAGCGGAAGATCCCCAAACTGATATAACTGCATATTATACAAGCATAAATTGGGGCAAAAAAAGCATCGCAATTGATATTTCAAAAAAAGAAGGTTTGGAAATAGTTTACGAATTAGTTAAAATAAGCGATATTATTCTTGCAAGTTATAAGCCAGGCGATGCGGAAAAATTAAAAGTAGATTATAATACATTAAAATCAGTTAAAAAAGATATAATTTATGGTTGCATTACAGGCTATGGACAAAATAATCATAGAGCCGGATACGACGCCATAATTCAAGCCGAAGCTGGCTTTATGTTTATGAATGGCGAGCCAGATAATCCGCCAACTAAAATGCCAGTTGCTTTAATGGACGTTTTGGCAGCTCATCAATTAAAAGAAGGCATCTTAATAGCTCTTTTAAAAAAAAATATAACAGGAGAAGGAAGTTTTGTAGAGGCATCCTTATTTCAAAGCGGAGTTGCTTCTCTTGTTAATCAGGCGACTAATTATTTGGTTGCAAATCATATTCCTCAAAGGTTAGGAAGCGATCACCCAAATATTGCCCCTTATGGCACGGTATTCGTCAGCAAAGACAATAAAGAATTCGTAATTGCAGTTGGAAGCGATAAACAATTTTACGAACTTTGCGAAATTTTAGAAATGCCCGAACTAGCGAAAGATCCTAAATTTGCTAAAAACATTGATAGGGTAAAAAATAAAACAGAACTAAAAGCAATCCTCAAAAAGCTATTTTCAAATTTTACAAGAAAAGAAATTTTAAAAAAACTTGATGAAAAAAAAATACCCGCCGGAGCCGTAAATAATATGAAAGAAGTATTTGAAACAAAGGAAGCTCAAGAATTAATAATTAATAAAAATAACTTAAAAGGAGTTCGTTCCGCTGTATTTAAAATTGACAATCTCTTCTTAAAAAATCCAGATATACAAATGCCGCCGCATTATGGAGAACATACAATCGAAATATGTAGAAACATATTGAAAATGCCAGATGAAAATATAAAAAATTTAATTAACAACAAAGTATTACATTGCTATGAATCAGTCAAATAAAAAATTAGCTATCGTCGACGCCAGCAGGCTTATAATAGAAGCAATGAAAAAAGCAGGAGCCGACGCTTTTATTGGTTATCCTATTACGCCGTCGAATTTATTATATTCTTATTCGACCCAACTGATGCCAATTATGTTGCCGGCTCCAGATGAAATTACAACTTTACAATGGATGAGCGGTTTATCGGCGACTGGAAAATTTCCAATCACGGCAACATCATTTCCAGGCTTTGCATTAATGATAGAATCGATCAATATGGCTTATATGATGGAATTGCCGATGGCAATAATTCTTGTTTCAAGGTTAGGGCCTGCGACAGGAACGGCAACCTGCGGAGCGCAAGGCGATTTGGCTGTAATTAATGGCTTGCTTTCCGGCGGATATAGCTTATTAACTTTTGCTCCATCTAATTTTGAAGATTGCTGGACTTTGGCGGCAAAATGCGTAGAAGCCGCTGTAAAACTAAGAACGCCCATCGTCTTTTTAACTTCGAAAGAAGAAGTTATGACATATAAGACATTTGATTTGAATAAATTAGAAGAAATAAAACCTGTTAAAAGAAATTTTTATAATAAAGATGAAAAATATTTTACATATAAACCAAATGAAAATTACTCGCCCGATTTTTTGCCAGTCGGAAATGAAAAATGGCAAGTAAGACTAAATGCATCAACCCATAACCAAGAAGGAATATTACAAAACATAGCCCCAGAAGCGTTAGAAAATACATTGCGACTTGAAAAAAAAATAAAAGCAAACTTAGACAAGTATTTGTTTTACCAATATTTAAGCGATAATAATTCAGACATTCTTTATATCTCATACGGAATAAGTTCTCAAGCAGCTTTAGAGGCAAGAAAAATAGCAAAAACAAAAGGAAAGGATATTGATCTTTTAATATTAAAAACCCTATTGCCAATTTCTGAAAAATATTATGAAATTATAAAAAAATATAAAAGAATATACTTTATCGAAGAGAATGAGACACAAATACTTCAACGGTTATTTTTTGGTTCTAAAGCGTCAGAAAACATAAAAAGCATTGGTTCTATAGGAAAAATGATATCTCCCGAAAAAATATTATCGGAGTCAATATGAACCCGGAAACAATTCAAATAAAATCGATTTTAAATACAAATAAATTGCCATTTTGCAAAGGTTGCGGTCATAATTTCATAGGATTAAATACTGCCCGAGCTTTAGAAAAACTTAATTTAAATCCTTTAGACATAATTTTAGTTACAGACATTGGTTGTCATGGAATCATTGATGTCGCATTCAACACTCATACTGTTCATGGATTGCATGGAAGATCAGTAGCTCTTGCAGCTGGAATTTCTTTTGGATTAAATAATCCGCAAAAAAAGATAATAGTATTTATAGGCGACGGCGGAAGTACTATAGGCCTGCAACATATTTTAGAAGCGGCTCGATTGAATTTAAATATGTCCGTTGTCGTTCATGATAATTTTTTATATGGAATGACTGGCGGTCAGTCAAGCGGACTAACTCCAACAGGATTTAAAACAGTAACATCATCGAAAGGCAATCCATTTGTAGGTTTCGATATTTGCAAATTAACTCATGCCGCTGGAGCTTCCTATGTTTCAAGAATAATCGGCGTAGGAGATTTTTCGGAACAATTAAAAGAAGCTTTTAGCGTTGAAGGATTTTCATTACTAGAAGTTTTAGAAATTTGTCCAAGTTATGGAGTTAAATTAAATCCAAAATTTAAATTGCAAGAAATAGCAAAAGAAGCAGGCAGAGAGATAGGAGTTTGGAAAAATCAGAGAAATAAATTTGAATATCCAGAAGATAATAAGATAGATAGTCTTATTAATAAATTAAAAATTTTAGAACCCAGGTTTTCAAACAAAATTAAATCACAACTTAGAATTATTTTAAGCGGTTCCGCTGGCGAAGGCGTTCAATTGGCCGCTTCAATATTCTCTTATGCTGCAAGTTTAAGCGGATTGTATACAACTCAAAAAGGCAGTTATCCTGTAACTGTAGGCGTAGGTTTTAGCAGTTCAGAATTAAATATATCAAATGAAGAAATACTTTTTCACGGAATTGAGTTGCCCGACTATGCAATCATAACTTCTATAGACGGCTTAAATTACAGCAAAAACAAAATTAGTAAGATGACCGAAAATCAAACGGTATTTATAGATTCGTCTTTAGATGTTCCGCAAACTAAAGCTAATTTAGAAAGATATGATTTTAGAAAAGTCGGAGCTAAAAATGCAGCTTTATTTAGCTTGATGTATTTTATCAAAAAAACTAATATTTTCGAGTTTGAAGCAATTATTGAAGCTGTTAAAGAGCAAAAATTAGAAGATAAAGTCGACTTAAAAAAATTAATTCAAGAAATAGAATAAAAAGTTAAAAGTTATCCACATTGATTATCAACATTTCATAAAATGTTGATAATTTTAATTGTACTGATAATGCGCATTATGTAAACTTAAACAAATATTATAAATAATTTTACTTACTATACCATTTATCATTAATCAAAAACAATTTCTTCTCTTTCAGACGTTAGTATAAATTTAAAGCAATTTTATTGAAAATTTTATAATTAATTTCAAAGAAATTTGTAAATATTTAATTTCGACTTAAAATCATTTAGCATCAAAATTCGAGCAATTCAATTATCGCATTTTTAATTTTTTTTCTATTAGGCAAAACTTCTAACTCTAAATTAGGATGATACGGTATAGGAGCATCTGCGGCTGCTACTCTTTTTATCGGAGCATCTAAATATTCAAAGCAATTTTCGATGATTCTCGAAGACAATTCGGCGCCAAAACCGCCAGTTAGAGTATCTTCGTGAACAATTAATACTTTCCCAGTTTTTTTTACCGAATCATAAATAGCATTTTCGTCTAAAGGATTTAATGTTCTTAAATCGATGATTTCAATTCCTCTTTTGTTTTCGATAAATTCCTTCGCTGTAAAATATGAGTCCCATAAGGATTGACCATATGAAATTATTGTTAGCTCGTCTCCTTCGGTTAACTTTTTAGCTTTTCCAAAAGGCAATAAATAATTAGCGTCTGGTTCGGGAGATACAGCATAGGTTTGTCGATATAGAGCTTTATGTTCTAAAAATAAAACCGGATCTTTTAATCTAGCTGCTGTTTTAAGTAATCCCTTTGCATCGGCTGCATTTGAAGGAAATGCAATGTAAATTCCTGGTATGTGAGCGAAAAAACCTTCTATGCTTTGGCTATGATATAATCCGCCGTGAATATACCCGCCTACAGGAACTCTAATAACAATTGGGCTATCCCAATAATTATTTGATCTATAACGCATAACGGCTAATTCATCTCGAATTTGCATAAAGGCCGGCCAGATGTAATCGCCAAATTGGATTTCAACAATTGGTTTTAAACCGGCAAGAGCCATACCTATAGCAACGCCGACAATACTAGCTTCAGCCAAAGGAGAATTAAAAACTCTTTCCTCGCCAAATTTAGTAGATAGACCTTTAGTTGCAGTGAACACTCCTCCTTTAGGATCAGCAACATCCTCGCCAAAAATGTAAATTTTATCATTTCTTTCTAATTCTTCTTTAAGAGCATGATTTATAGCGTCAACCATAACTATTGGCTTGCCCGTTGGTTCGTTTTTTTCATATTCTAATATTTTTTCAAAACCTGATTCGTCATATACATATTTTAGCGCTGATTTTGAATCTGGATCTTCTTTTGCAAAAGCCCAATCAGCGGCATCTTCTACTTGTTTTTCTATTTGTTTTTTTAGTTCTTCTAGCGCTAAATTTGTCGCGAAATTATTTTCAATTAAAAATTTCTCGAATTTTAAAATCGGACACTTTTTAATTTCTTCTTCTATTTCTTCTTGGGATTTATACTTTTTATGATCGTCTGATGATGAATGCGGAGCTAAACGAACCACTTCCGCTTCGACAAGAACTGGACCGTTTCCATTTCGAGCATATTTAAATGCTGTTTCAGCTATAGCTTTTGATTTTAAAAAATCCGTTCCATCAACTTTCAAACGCAATAAATTTTCAAAACCTTTAACAGCTTCGGCTATCGAACCGTTTTTTCCGGCATTTTGATTTTTTACTGAAACTGAAATAGCATATTTGTTGTTTTGAATTAAGAAAACAACTGGCAATTTTTCCCGACAAGCCCAATTTAGCGCTTCATAAAATTCTCCTTCGCTTGTAGTTCCTTCTCCGCTGCTTACATAAACAATTCCTTCCTTTTTTTGTTTTTTTAACGCTAAAGCTACGCCCACGGCTTGCAAAAATTGAGTACCGGTTGGGCTGGATTGAGTTGGGATGTTAAATAATTTATGTCCGTAATGATTTGGCATTTGTCTACCGCCTGTTGACGGACAATCTTTTTTAGCAAAAGCTCCAAGAAAAATTTCTTCTGGTTTTACTCCTATTCCAATAACAAAAGCTAAATCTCTATAGTAAGGAAAAGCCCAATCAATTTTTTTTTTCATTGCAAGAGCAAAAGCAGTTTGAACGGCTTCGTGTCCAGAACTTGCAATATGAAAGTAAACTTTGCCCTGTTTTAGAAGTTTAATTATTTTTTCATCGATTTTTCTTGTAGAATACATTAAACTATATACATTCATTAGTTCTTCGACAGTCATTCCGCCATAATGATTTTTTTTGCCAGTAGGTATTCCGCTTTTTTTATTTTCAATCGAAGTTTGTTCCATAGAATGTTTCCTTTTTATTTTTGACTCTATAATTTTTGACTTTATAAAGATAATAAAAATTCTTTTTCTATTTGTTTAGTAAAATCATAATTAAATACTTCTATAAACTTACTTAAATATATTTCTTTAAATTTAGACATTTCAATTTCATATCCTAACTCTTTTGATAAAGAAGTAACTGCTTTATCTGTTATTCCGCAAGGTATTATGCCATTAAACAAATCAAGGTTTGTATTTACGTTAAACGCTATTCCATGCATAGTGATCCACGAACTGATCTTTATTCCAACTGCGCAAATTTTTCTATCTTTTATCCAAACTCCAGTCAATTTTTCTATTCTGTTTGCATTTAATCCAAAATCATTACAAACTTTTATAGCAACTTCTTCTAAAGTTCGCAAATAAAGATGCGCGTCTTGTTTCCAATCTGATAAATTTATTATAGGATAAGCCACTAATTGTCCTGGCCCGTGATAAGTTATATCTCCTCCCCTATCAATTTCATACACGCTTATTTTATTCTTTTCAAGAAATTCTTTTGACCAAATTAGATTAGAATAGCTTGCCGTTTTTCCTAACGTATAAACGTGATTATGTTCAAGAAGCAATAACGCATCGGGAATTATATTAGCTTTTCGAGCTTCGAAAATTTTTTTTTGCAAATCCCAAGCTTCTTTGTAATCAATAAAACCTAAATCGCAGTAAAAAAGTTTACGTTCTTCCGCAACTATTTTTTCCATTAAAGTATTACTCCTTCTTTTTAAGCCGCTTTAAAATATATATATCTTCTCTTTCCATAGTTCTTATTTTCCAAATTTTTGAATAGCGATTTATTTTTTGATTTTGAAATTATATCGATATTTGATTTATCAAATAGTTTGGTAGTTTTCATACAAATATTTTAAATTTAGATTATTGCAATTACCACTAAACAATTATTTTACAAAATTTTTGATTTCATTTATTTTAAACTTCTTTTTTAATAAACATTTATTAACCTTTCCATATAAGATTTTTTATTTTAGTTATTAACAAAATTTAAATAATTTAGAAGTTTTCAAAACGCTTTTATTGAAAAATAGAATATATTCATCTCGAAAAGATTTCTTACAATTTGAATTTCTGTCGTTTATATAAATGACTATTTTTTTATAATTAAATAGATCAATTTTAATAAAATAAGTATTAATAAACGCAAAATAATTTTTTAACGAACTTATCGCATTTTTTACGATTAAATATTTTAGCTCTTAATCTATCACTGTAATCTGAACTTTGATTATTATAATTTTCATTAAATTCTTGTCTGTTAAAATATTTGACAAAAATATATATCTATATTCTTGTTTAACAACATTTTACGATTATACGTTTAATAGCATTTTAATGTTATATTTCAAGAAATTTTATTTTTTAACAATAATGTTAAATTTTTTATCTTCTACAAATTTCAAGATCATTAAATAATAACTTAAATTAGTTCTTAGCTTTATAATAATAAATAATCTAAACTTTTAATATATATATCATAAAATTTTTCAATCGGCTCATTATTTTAACTAAGCAAATATTTTAGAAAAACTTTATTTTTTAGCAATTCTTAATGAATTAAGTAAAACAGATAAAGAACTAAAAGACATTGCAGCGGCGGCATAAATTGGATGCAATAAACCTGCTGCCGCGATTGGAATTAGAGCTAAATTATAAACAAAAGCCCAAAAAAAGTTTTGTTTAATAGCTCTTATAGTTTTTCTTGAAAAATCAAAAGCTAAATATACGCTCTCTAAACTAGAATTCATAATAACTATATCGGCGCAGTTTGCCGTAAACTCCGAGGCATTAGAAAAAGATACGCCCACATCGGCGGAGGCTAAAGCGGCAGCGTCGTTAATTCCATCGCCAACCATAGCGACGATTTTTCCGTTTTGTTTAGATTCATTTATTATTGCCGTTTTTTCAAGAGGATTAAGTTTTCCAAAATATGAAGAGATATTTAATTTGTCAGCAATTTTTCTTACGCTTTCTTTATCATCTCCGCTTAATATAACTACCTCAACGCCGTCTTTTTGAAAATTTCTAATGGTTTCAATAGCTTTTTCTTTTAATTCGTCATAAACGCAAAATATAGCGAGCAATTCTTTATCCTCGCTTAAAAAAACTTTAGAAGCTTCCACAAAATTTTCTATATCGAAAAAATTATCGACGTTATTTTCAATTAAAAAATTTTTTGAGCCAAAGAAATAAGTTTTATCTTTTAATTTTAACTTTCCTCCTTTCGATGGAAAATATTCGAACGAGTCAAATTTTAAAGGATAAGTTTTTGCATTGTTGTAGTAATTTGCGATTGCTATTGAAAGAGGATGACGAGTATAGACAGCCGCGGATAAAGCAATATTTTCAATTTCTTTAGAATTAAATTTTTGATTATATATAACTTTTACAACTTGCGGTTTGCCTTCTGTTAAAGAACCTGTTTTATCAAAGAAAATCATATTAATTTTTGATAAATTTTCTATTGCTTCTGGATTTTTAAAGAATATAAAATTTTTAGAAGCTTTTCCAATACCAGCAACTATGGCCGCTGGAGCGGCTAAACCAAAAGCGCAAGGACAAGAAACAACTAAAGTAGAAATAAGAGATAAAATCGCTAAATTAAGATTTTTATCTATAAAAAAATGATAAGAAAAAGAAATAAAAGCAATCGCAATAATTAATGGAACAAAAAAAGATGAAATTTTGTCAGCCAACCTTTGTACTGGAACTTTTGTTAAAGAAGATTTTTCGGCGATATCTATTATTTTTGAAATTAAAGACGAGCTGGGATTTTTTTCAGTTTTTATTTTGATTAAACCATTTAAATTAATAGTTCCGCAATAAACATAATCCCCCGCTTTTTTTTCAACAGGCAAACTTTCTCCAGTTAAAAAAGATTCGTTAAAGGACGCAAATCCGTCTATAATAATTCCATCGACAGGAGAAATATCGCCAGGTTTTAATATTACAATATCGTCTTTTTTAATTTCTTCGCTTTTTATTTTACTTTCTTTTCCATTAAGTGAAATAGTTGAATATTGAGGAACTATTTGTTTTAAATGATTTAAATTAGCGATTGTTTTTAATTTAGTTCTATCTTCCAGTTTTTTCCCAATATTGATAAGAATTATAATTGTAGCCGCAGAATCGAAAAAAGTATGATGCAAAATTTCATTAAAAAAAAATTCTTTGAAGGTCAAGTAAGAGCTATATGCATAAGCTGATAGAGTTCCCAGCGAAATAAGAGAACTCATATCAAATGTAAGCGACGTTAAGTTTTTTAAAGATCTTTTATAATAATTTAAACCTCCAACATATAAAACAATTGACGTTAGAACAAACAACAATAAATTTTTAGAAAATGGAAAGATCTGTAGAAAGTTATGGATCAAAGGAATAAAATTAAACATTTCGACAATTATTATAATCAATCCGAATATTATTTGAATTGTCAGTTTTAAATCGAAAAAATTTTTCGATAGTTGCAAATCTATATTAGTGAAGGAAATTTTATAACCTATGTTTTCTATTTCTTTTTGAATTGAATTTAAGTCTAGCAGATTTTTATCAACAGTAATTAAGGCTTTGCTATCGATTAAATTTATTGAAACGTCGTATACAAAAGGGATTTTTTTTAATTTATTTGTAATTCGATTAATACATGCAGAACAAGCAATTCCATCGATTTTAGCTGTTAAAATAATTTTTTCATTTGAAGTCAACATAAGAGAAACTAAATTATAATTTGTTTTATTATAAAACCATTTTCTTCGATGTCCCGTTTAATTGTTTCGATAACGTCATCATTAAAATCGTCCAACTCAAATTCGGCTATTCCAATTTCGATTTTTAGTATATTAGCTTTAAATTTTTTTAATATAGAATTTATAGTTGCAACGCAATGAGAGCATTCCATTTTATCAATAAAAAATATAATTTTTTTCATATGAATAAGCTTTTATAAATTTATTAATAGAGAATATTAACAAAAAATGTTTCAAAAAGATTGCATAATTGAAATAAAAATTTTAATTTGAATTATTATTTCAATTTAATATAAGAAACTAAAATCTATAAAAAAAAGGGAGTATTTATGAGCCTAAAGCCATTTAAGAACGAACCTATTACAGATTTCACAAAAAAATCTAATGTCGAAAAACAAAAAGAAGCTTTAGCTAAAGTTAGAAAAGAGCTTGGGAAAACTTATGAAATTATTATTAACGGAAAAAAAATTAAAACAAATCAAAAATTAACTTCATATAACCCGTCAAATAAAGACGAAGTAATTGCAATATTTTATAAAGGAACAAAAGAATTAGCAGACAAAGCAGTGAAAGAAGCCTATAAAGTTTTTGATAGTTGGCGATTCGTTCCAGCGGAAAAAAGAGCAAATTATTTATTTAAGGCTGCTGAAATAGCAAGAAAAAGAAGATTTGAAATAAATGCTTGGATAATTTTAGAATCCGGGAAAAATTGGACAGAAGCAGACGCAGATACAGCCGAAGCTATTGATTTCTTAGAGTTCTATGGCAGAGAAATGTTGAGATATGCTCAAAAGCAGCCTTTAACAAAAGTTCCTGGAGAAAACAACGAGTTAGTTTATATTCCGCTTGGAGTTGGAATATGCATACCGCCATGGAATTTCCCATTTGCAATTTTGACTGGAATTACTTCAAGCGCAATAGTTACAGGAAATACTGTTGTTTTAAAACCTTCAAGCGAAACTCCAATGATGGGAAAAATATTTTACGATGTAATGACAGAAGCTGGATTGCCTGACGGAGTTTTAAATTTCTTGCCTGGTTCGGGAGGCGAAGTTGGGGATACTTTAGTAGCTCACCAATTGACAAGATTTGTATCATTCACAGGCTCGATGGAAGTTGGAAAACATATATATGAATTAGCGGCAAAAGTTCAAGAAGGTCAAATTTGGTTAAAAAGAGTTGTAGCTGAAATGGGCGGCAAAGATTGCATAATTGTCGACGATGAATTATATAACTTAGACGACGCTGTGGAAGGAGTCGTTACATCCGCTTTTGGTTTTCAAGGTCAAAAATGTTCTGCTTGCTCAAGAGCAATAGTTGATCAAAAAGTTTATAAAGAGTTTGTAGCTAAACTGAAAGAAAAAGTCGAACAATTACAAATAGGACCCGCCGAAGAAAACTTCAAAGTCGGTCCAGTAATTAGCGCAAGCGCTGAAAAATCAATTTTAGAATATATAGAAATTGGCAAGAACGAAGGAAAATTACTATGCGGCGGCGAAAAATCCGAAGGCAACGGATATTATATAAAACCAACGGTATTTATTGACGTTAAACCGAACGCTCGAATTGCTCAAGAAGAAATATTTGGACCTGTTCTTGCAGTTATTAAATCAAGAAATTTCGACGAATCTATAAAAATCGCTAATGACACAATATTTGGATTGACAGGCTCTGTTTATACTAAAAACAGGAAAAAAATTGAACAAGCTAAGAAAGAGTTGTTGATTGGCAATTTATATTTCAACAGAAAATGTACGGGAGCCTTGGTGGGCGGACATCCATTTGGCGGATTTAATATGAGCGGCACTG
>Ga0308389_1000761_pt1 | contig 23376 bp, 13 predicted proteins | sample Hotspr2Sample148_FD_202362 | JGI IMG/M metagenome (GOLD analysis project Ga0308389, IMG submission 202362) | Hot spring phototrophic mat microbial communities from Mushroom Spring, Yellowstone National Park, Wyoming, United States - 20040719_148 ... | reverse complement strand
CTTGGCCAAGCGATAGCACCCAATTCGGCTACTATTACATCCGAGGCCCCTGGTAATGGGATTGGACTGGTTCATCCGGCCAGGCCTTTTACCACTTTATAAAGGCTAAAACTTGGTGGGGCTGTCCCGCTTGGGGCCATCCCTTCCGGGGGGTACACCGGTTAACCTAAAAAAGCTTCGGCGGCTCCCGCTGGGGAAAATCTACCTAAAAGGGAGGTCCCTCGTCCGACTGTTTTCTGCTCGGCCCCCTCTTCTGGTTGCCCCTCTTTGTCCACAATATAGGCAAACCGGCCCTTATTCTGGCAAACAAGATCGGGAACATTTTAGCCGAACGGAGGGATCGGCTGTGTCATTCCTGCGTAAACAGGAATCCAGGCTTGTTCCTATGTAACCAGGAATCCAGATAACCTGGCTTTCTACTATCTGGACTGCGGCTTTGGGGGCAGTGACACGCTGGCTTTAGCCTGCCAGGGAAGAGCCAAATTGCTTCATTCGGCTAAATTGTTCCAGGTTTTCAATATCTATCTTGGCCTACGGAATCCCCCAGAGGGAGGGGACTTTTCTGAAAGATTGTCCCAAAATCGGGTGCCGGAGCTTTTGCCCCCGAGCCTTCCGAAGACTTCTCCCTTACCGGAGGGCTGTTTGTTGGGGTTTTCGAGAGTTGGGGGTTGGCGGAGGGCTGCTCATCCCGGCTAAAAGTTTTCAGAAACTCTCTGAAATCGACTTTTCCCATGTTCTGCTACCCCCGTTCCCATGTTCTGCTACCCCCGTCGGAGGAAGGGTCGAAGCGGCTGTCCCGAAATTGGCACTCCGGCAGGCCCCGAGCGGTTTCCAAACCCTTTCCGTTTCCCAAAATGCCCGGTGGATTAGCTTGACGGTATCCACCAGAGAGTAGGACCCCTATGGGGGGTTTGATGCAATTCTGACCCACTGCACCTGGTAGAAGCCCGGTCGGGTAGGATACAGTCAGATTAGGGTTTTTGGCAGGGTGGGGGCTGCCGGTTGGCTGGTCCATCTGCCTAACTTGACTGTATCCCCCGGAACGATACCCACCATCTGTAGTATTCGATCCGATTCGTTGCCCCTACAACTGGTAGGGGCCGGGCGGGGGAGATACAGTCAAACTAAAAACAGATTTTCGGGACAGCCTCTTAGGCGTCATCGGGTCTGGTCTTCATGGAATGACGCCCTTGAGGGGAGCTTGGCGAACTCCATAAAACGAAAGCCCCCTTGGATGACAAGTTTTGATGAGAAGATCAAAATTCCCATTTCTACCCTATGCTAGCAGTGCTAGCTTTACCGTTGGAGTTATTGAAATCATTCAAAATTGCTGTTGTCTTATCGGCCTTTTCCGGGGACAATCCCGGCTTTGGAAGAGGGAACTTGGCGGACTCTGGCCTCAAGGGACAGGAGTCCGCAAAGCTTCCGGCCCTTGGGACCGCCATCGGGAGACGGGAGCGGCGTCTGCCCGGAGGAAACGCAAACCAATCCGCCAAGCGGTTCGGGAGCGGCGGTAGAGAGTCGGGACTCCTACCGCTGGACAGATCGGTTCGGCCCAGAGGCCTAGGACGGGCCCTCTACCGGGTGGCTATCAGACGGCACCGGGGCCTCCAACAGCCTGGGGGCCTTACTGGGTGGCTGGCACGGCATCCAGGCAGGTCCACCAGAGCAGGCTCCCTTCCAGGGAGCTGAGAGGGGTTTCAAACCAGTTCAGTTTCGCTGAGTGCCCCTTCCCAGGAAGGTGCTGGAGGGCCTAGGCCGATCCCCCCCGGATTCCAACCCGACCGACTATCCCGCAGCCGGGGAAATGACCTCCCCGCCGGGGAAATGAGCTAAACCGGCGGAAAATGACCTAACCCGCTGGGGAAATGACCCAACGGCCCGGAAGATGTCTATCCAAGGAGGGATGGAATGGCACTTGTTTGGCAGGCGGCAGTGTGGTGTGTGCTGGGCACGACCGGTGGGGAGACGGTGCTTTTGGATTTTTATGCGGATTGGTGTGGTCCATGCCGGGCGATGGCTCCGCTCCTAGAGCAACTGGCCCGTCGGGGCTATCCCATCCGGAAAATTAACATCGATCAGCATCCCGACCTGGCTGCCCGTTTTGGCGTGCGGGCAGTGCCCTGTTTTGTGATGTTGGTCAATGGCCGGGAGGTGGGCCGGGAAGTTGGCCAAATCAGCCTGGCCCGCTTGGAACAACTCTGTCTGCTGGGCCGAGCTAATCCGCCGGCTCCGGGTGCTTTTGGAAATCCGGAGGCTGGCGGGGTGCTTGCCGGGGGTCCAGGCCGACAAAATCCACCCGAAACGCCGGCCTCTGGAATAGCCAGCGGCGCCGGCCTGAGCGGGCCTCCTCCTAGCGGGCCTGCTCGGACGCCCATGACCAAAGACGGATTGCCGATCCCAGTGGTCCACCTTGGCACCCCCAGAGAGCCCGGGGGGCAGGCGGCCGCCGGGAACCTCTTGGCAGGGGACGGCCAGGGCAATCCATCCGGCAGTAATCCCTCGGCAGTCTGGCCAGGAGGTTGGGGAAACGGCTCCTTTGCTTCTGGCCAGAGCCGGCCTGCCGACGGGAATCATCCTTCGTCCAGACCTGATTCGGCCAGCGGATCGCTCGGATCGGCTGGGGAGAGGGCTTCGGGCATCGGACGCCAGCAGGGTCTAGCGGGAGAACCTTCCGGGCTGATCCGCTCTGCCGGCGCAGAGGCTGGGCCAACTGGCCCGCAGCTCCCTGCAACATCCCCTGCTCCAACGACGCCTGGCGACCGGCTGCCGACGGCGACGGTAAGTGAACAGGATTTACTGGCTTCGACGGTTCGGATTCGGGTCTATCATGGGGGGAGTCTTTCCCACGGCAGCGGCACGATTATCGACGCCCGGCAGGGGGAGGCGTTGATCCTGACATGTGGACATTTATTTCGTGAAAGCCAGGGCCACGGGCAGATCGAGGTGGACCTGTTTGGGCCTAGCCCGGCCCAGAAGGTGCCCGGTCGGCTGATCGCATGGAACGAGGAGCGGGATTTGGGGCTACTGAGTATTCGCACACCTGGTCCGGTGCGGGCGGCCCGAGTGGCTCCGGTCGGCTATCCGCTCAAAAAGGGCTTGCTAGTCTTCAGTGTTGGGTGCGATCACGGCCAACTGCCCACCGTGCGCAAAACCTGGATCGTCTCGATCAATCGGTATTTAGGTGCCCCGAATCTTCAAGTGGCCGATCAACCGGTCTCCGGCCGAAGTGGCGGGGGATTGTTCACCCAGGAAGGGTATCTGATTGGCGTGTGCAATGCGGCCGACCCAGCGGATCGGGAAGGTCTTTTCTCCGCACTGCCGGCCATCCATGCCCAACTGGACGAAGCCCGCTTGCAATTTGTCTATCAACAAACGCCGGATGTGCCGGGACAAATGCCCGGCCCGAACCCGGCTACTCTAGCCCAACATAGTTTGCCTTCGTCTCCGTCGGGTGTGTCCGGTGCCGTCCAGGGCGACCGCAATCTTCCGGCACCTGGGGAGTCCGTCGGCACCGACTTGGCCGCCCTGCCGCCAGGTCCCCGCCGATCGGCTTTGCCTGGTGCCCCCTCGGGAACTCGTGTTCCGTCGGGCCGGTCCGGGCCGGGCGATTCGGAGGCTTTTGGCCCCAGGGAATCCTCGGAGGCGATTGGCCCTACTGCAGGGATATCCACAGCGCCGGGGCCTTCGGAAAATCGGCTTTCGGCACCATCCGGCGGTGGGCCTTTGATGGAACTGGCGGCTTTGCTCCGGGATGGAACTGGCAGTCCTAGCGCAGGGGCGGCAAGTCTTGCTGGGCCAAACCGAGCGGAGTTGACCGACCGACATGCGCCCTCCCAGCCGAGGCCGGTAGAGTCCCCGACTAAGCCGGGCGGAAGTGCGGATCGGAACATGGCTTCGGTAGAGTCCGGTTCGGCGGGCGGGCTACGTGCGGAAGAATCGGCTTTGCTGGCCGAACTTGCCCGACGCCGCCGACAGGGCGCCGAAGTGATTTTCATTGTCCGCCCGACGGATGACCCCCATGCCAGCAGCGAGATTTTTGTCCTGCATGATGCGTCGCCGGAGTTGCTAGCCCGCTTGGGCGCTACAGGCAAAACACCGGCCATCCGAGAAACTTCCCTGGTGGTGGGCCCCCAGCCCAAAGCCCCGGCTTTTTTAGAGGGGCCGAACGGCGGTTCAGATGGTCCGGGTGCACCTCCTCCTGCTCCGGTCCAACCCTAATGGGGGCCGTGCCATTTCTGCCCAGTGGCAGGCTGGGATCAAGGGGACATCGGACCAACCGGAGCGACTTTCTGCCCCTGACAGTGGGACGACCAATCCTGCAATCGGGGGACATTTGGTACCACTTGCGATCCCCCTATTTTTCCAAATTGCCTATTTTGCGCATTTTTGATTTTTCTCAGGAAATTTGGGGGATCTGAGGTCCATTGTCCTGCCGGGAAACGCCCATTTTTGGCTCAAATGGAGTTTCGGGATGGGCATTAAAACACCCGCTTTTCCCGATCTAGAGAAAGCCGATTCGTTCTGCTGGTGGGAAGAGTTTTGGTAACTAACATTTTAGCCGAATGAAGGAGCGTGCTTGGCAGGCCCCCCAAGAGCGATCCAAGGCAGATTCCCCCAAAGTATCGGACCTCCGAAGCAGGTCCCTTCGAGGGCGTGTTCCTTCGGCTAAAATGTTACGAGTTTCGGAATAGCCCTAGGAAGCAGGGGCTTTTCAGGAGGGGGCGGGTTCGCCCGGTTGGGGATTTCCCGGTGGGCCGAAGGCTCGGGGTTCTGGGATTCCATACCGCCGGATCTTTCGATCCAGGGTGGAGCGTTCGATGCCGAGGAGATTGGCGGTTCGGCTCTTGTTCCAGCCGGTGTATTCCAGCGTAGCCAGGATATGGCGACGTTCCATTTCGTCCAAGGTGCAGGGGGTGAAGCGGGCCTTGCCCACCAGCCGGGACTCACCGGTTTCGCCGGCACTGGCCAGATTCGAGAGGAGCAGATCCTCTTCGTCGATGTATTCGCCCCGGCAGAGCACGACGGCCCGTTCAATGACATTTTTCAGTTCACGGACATTGCCCGGCCAATGATAGCGGAGCAGGAGGTCCATGGCTTTTGGGGTAAAACCCCGGATTTTTCGGCCGGTTTCGCTGATGAAGCGTTGGAGGAAATGTTGGGCCAGTTCCGGAATGTCTTCGGTGCGTTTGCGAAGCGGCGGGACGATGATTTCGATGACCCGGAGGCGGAAATACAGGTCTCGGCGGAACCGGCCTTCAGCCACATCTTTTTCCAAGTCTCGGTTGGTGGCGGCGATCACACGGACATCGACGGTAATGGGTTTACTGCCGCCGACCCGCTCGAACGGATGGCCTTCCAGGACCCGGAGGAACTTGGCCTGCAAGCTGGGACTCATTTCGCCGATTTCGTCCAGCATGAGGGTGCCGCGGTGGGCTGCCTCGAATTTGCCGATCTTCCGCTCCGTGGCCCCCGTGAAGGCCCCTTTTTCGTGGCCGAACAGTTCGCTGGCCAACAGGCTCTCCGACAAAGCCGCACAGTTCAGGCAGATAAAAGGACCATTTCGCCGATCGCTGGAGAAATGCACCGCTCGAGCGACCAATTCTTTACCCACACCGCTTTCGCCCCGGATCAGGACGGTGGCTTTGGTGGCAGCGGCTCGGGCAATCTGCTCCATCACCTGGCGGATGCCTGCACTATGGCCGATAATCTCACTCTGCACGCCAAGGCGTTCGCGCAGTTGGACGTTTTCGGTGCGGATTTGGGTGAGGCTTTCGTTGAGTTCTTCCTGGCGGGCCAGGTTGGTAAGGGCCACGGCCATTGTGTCGGCCACCGCCAGGGTAAACTCCAGGTCGTCCGGGTCGGGCACCCGCTCTGGATCGGTCGAATAGAGATGGATCAGGCCTAGGACGGTTCGACCTCGTCGGATGGGGGCACACAGCACGCTGGTAGAATAGATTTCGCCCTGGCTATCGCGGGTCCCCAGGGTGCTATCGCCGAGCACATTCCGGGCCAACACCGCCTCCCCTTCCCGCATTACCGTAGAAGCCAGGAAGTTGGAAATCCGATGATACGACCGGGCGGTCAGGGTGCGAGAAGCGGCGATTTCCAGGTCGGAGGGTCGGATCGGCTCGGCCAAGCCCCGGGGGACCAGCAGAATGGCGCCGGCATCCGTCTTGGTGGCCTCGAACAGGGCGTTGAGAGCCAGTTCGGCCATTTTAGCGGCGCTGGAGGCGGTGGTCAGTTCGAAGGCCAGTCGGCACAATCGTGCGGCAGCCCGGCCCAGGGGGGTTACCTGGGCCTCATCCACCTCGCCCGGCTCTAAGAAACGGGTTTGGCCACGGCGATGGGTGATGGTGGTGGGTTCGTAGGCGGCCAGCACACTGGAGTCTTCATCGTCGGCCACCTCGGGAACCGAGGAACTGTTGGGGCCGGCGGCGTTGGAAGGTCGGCCAGAGCGGGTGTCCGGAAATGCCTCGGTCAGACTATGCACAAAGACCAACTGCGATCGGCCGATATGGATGACATCCCCCGGTCGGAGGATCCATTCATACTGGACCCGTTGGTTGCCGACCATCGTGCCGTTTCGGCTTTCCAGGTCCCGAAGCACCCATTGGCCTTCGGACATAAAGATTTCGGCATGGGATCGGCTGCACCGCTCGTCTTTCAAGACGATCTGATTGGTGGGCGCCCGACCGATGGTTACCGTCTGGCCGGGCACCAGCCGGAACACATCCGTCCAATGGGCACCTTCCCGAATGACCAGATAAGCTAACTGCGGCACGGCCACCCCCTCAGCCAAGCACAGCCTCACCCAAGCACAGCCAACTGCCCCAACTTTCCTAACCCCCTAAGTTTGGAAAACCCCCTTCTATTTAACTTATCTCCCCTCCCAATGCGTTGACAAGGAGGTACTTTTGTTCTTTTTTTAGTTTGACTGTATCTACCTGCCCGAGCTGGCGTTTGTCCGAAACGGAGGGACGGTTGTCGGGGTAACATTTTAATTTGACTGTATCTACCTGCCCGGCCCCCTACCAGATGGAGGGGCTAAAGATCGAAGCGAACACCACAGATTGTGGTCGTTGTTCCCGGTGGAGACAGTCAAGTTAGCCGAATGGCAGAGCATGAGTGTCATTCCTGCGCAAGCAGGAATCCAGAGCCACTTGGAAAGACCTGCTTCGGAGGTCCGAGCCTGGGAGGTATTTACCTTGGATCACCGTTTTGCGGACCTGCCAAAGCACGCCCCTCTATTCGGCTAAAATGTTACTTTTTGCAAATGGTTGTTTGAATGTCTCGACTGGGCGGCCCCCTACGAGTGGTAGAGGACAAACATCGGTTGTCCCCCAGAGAGAGGGGAAGTTGATCCGAAGTAAGACAGTCAACTGAAAACAAATTTCTCGGGGGATGAGAGGATCGAAATCTTTTTCGTTTGGGGGAATTTTGGCCCGATTTTCGGACTCCCGCTTGGCGGAAAGGGTTTCTCCTGCAACTCGGACCCACTTCTTGGGGGTGAGAACAGTTCCGGTTGGGGAAAACAGCGGCAATTCCCAGCGGTGAGGGAACAATCCCCCGAAAGAAGGGTTCTGGCTCCTTAAAGGGGCTGGCTCCTTGAAAAATTGGGAACATTTTAGCCGAATAAAGCACAAATTTGGCTCTTGCCGGGGGCTAAAACCAGTGTGTCATTCCTCCGGAAGCAGATCTACTAGATGCATAGCCTTCGTAACATTTTCGCGGAATGAAAAGACCCTTGGAGGGATCTGCTTCGGAGGTCCAACGCCTGGGAGGGATCTACCTTGGATCGCCGCTTTTGCCGGGCCTGCCAAGCACCCCCCCACCATTCGGCTAAAATGTTACTAGCCTTCGAGTGTCTGGACTGCTGTTTGCGCGGGAATGACACCCTTCAGCCGGGTGAACCTTCGGCTCAGCCGGACTCTCCCGCCATGGGAGAGGCGATTTGCTTCATTCGGGTAAACTATCGCAATATTTTGATTTTGTCTGCGGGATTTAGTTGCAAAATAGCTCTTCGGTGGGTATCCTATAATAAAAGGCCAGGTAACATTTTAGGTAAATGGAAGGGCGTACGTGTTGTATTCCCCAGCTCCCCTCTCCCCGGCGGGACAGGGGAGGGTAAGGGGGAATACCGGAGGGACACGTTCGTTGTGCCCGATCGCGGACCGGACAAGTAGGTCCCTCCTTTTGTTCCCTCACCCGGCTGAGCCGAAGGCTCAGCCGGCCTCTCCCCCAAGGGGAGAGGTGCATGGTTTCATTCGGCTAAAATCTTACAGGGCCATAAGGTTTCGGTAAAATCGGTAGGAGGGCTTTTGGAAGGATGGGCATCCCTACGCCAGGGCGTTGGGTGGTAACCGGGTGAACTTGCATATTGGAGGAGAGGTTCCATGCAATCGCAGGTGGGAATGGGATTTTGGCGGGTAACTCGAGTTGGGGTTCTGGTGGGGGTTTGGGTAGCGTGTGTTTGGGTCCCCTCTGTGGGTTGGGGGCAGTTTAACGACGATCGCTGGTGGAACCGGGGGGTCGGCGGGGTGTCGATTGATCCGGAAGGCATCCTACAAAATGCCCAGGTGGATGCGACCGGACGGCTCCGCCAAATGCTGCTCCAACAGCTTGCTCCGGTGCCCCAAGATTTGGCCCAGCCGACGGAGCTCCGGAAAATCTCGCTCCGGGGCCTGGAATCGGCCATCCGCCAGGCTCTCCAGGACGGCAAACCCTTGCCCGATGAAGTCAAATATCTGGCCGGCTTGCAGCAAATCCGCTATGTGCTGGTCGATGCCCAGCAGCAGGACATTATCGTAGCCGGGCCCGCTGAAGGGTGGAAAGTGGATGAGCGGGGCTTTTTGGTGGGTGCCACCACGGGCCGCCCCGTCATGCTCCTGGACGACCTCCTGGTGGCCCTACGCACGGCACAACAAGCCGCCCAAGGCGGCATCAGTTGCTCGATCGATCCGACCCCGGACGGCCTGCAACGGCTTCAGGCTTTTGTGAACACTTTGAGCACCATCGGCCAGCCGGACGTTACCCTCCGAAATATCGAACAAGCTCTTGGGCCGCAGCAGATTACGGTGCACGGAGTGCCGGCAGATTCGCATTTTGCTCGGGTCTTGGTGGCCGCCGACTATCGGATGAAGCGTCTGGCCATGGGCTTTGACCCGGCGCCCAAAGGAGTGAAATTGCCCAGCTATCTGGCGATGATCAGTGCCGGGCCGAAAGGCATCAGTAACATGATGCCCCGGTGGTGGCTGGCGCCGAACTATCAACCTTTGCTGCGAGATGAAGAAGGCCTGACGTGGGAATTCCGCGGCGGAAGCGTCAAAGCCATGACCGAGGAAGATTTCCTGACCGCCACCGGCCAGCGTCAGCATACCGGCCGACCCAATCCGATGGCCCAAAAATGGGCCGACCTGATGACCGCCCAGTATGACCGGTTGGCCGTGGCCGAACCGATCTTCGGCCAACTCCGCAACTGCATGGATCTGGCCATTCTGGGTGCCATGATGGTGCAGTATCGGCTGCCGGAAAAGGCTGGCTACAGCTTCCCAGGGCTGCTGGAGAACCACCAGGTGCCCCTGATGAAGTTGGCCCCACCCAAGCAGACCCCAACCATTGCCAAGGCCATGAAAAAAGGCACCAACTGGGTGATCACGGCTTCCGGCGGTGTGCAGATTCCCTCTTGGCAGATCGTCCAAAAGACCGAAAAGAGCGACTCCCTGGGCGCCGTTCGTACACAAGCGACGGCCAAAAAACCTGGCGCCTGGTGGTGGAACTGATCCCAACGAGTGGTCCAACGCCGGCCCGGCCCCTTGAAAGGCCAAAAAGACTTCCGCCTGGGGGGCCAACGGAACAAATCGACCCGTCGAAACACCCATCCCACGCTTATGCGGAAGGCGGTTAAACCGAACAAAATGGCCCGTTGAAAACGCCTTCTCTGCTGCGAAAAATTAGATAGGCAACTCGGGGGTTGGCCCCATGTTGGGTGGCGGCAAACCCCCTTTTCTATTGGGAAAGCAGTTTCGCCGAGGGGAGGCCCCCTATTTTCTCGTACCATTTTAGCCGGATGAAACAACACGCCTCTCCCCTGGCGGGAGAGGCCGGCCAACCGACAGGTTGGCCGGGTGAGGGGGGGCTGTGTGTCATTCCTGCCAAAACAGGAATCCAGAAAAACCAACTGGATTCCCACTTTCGTGGGATGACATATAAGGAGAAGAAAAGAAGGCAGCTATCCTCCTATTTCCCCTCACCCGGCGGCGCCTTCGGCTCCGCCGGCCTCTCCCGCAAAGGGGAGAGGCAAAATACTGGATTCCTGCTTGCGCAGGAACGACATAATGTGCTCCCCATTCGGCGAAAAAATATTGGGCAAACTTTTTGTTCTGCCAGGAACCTTCTTATGGCGATGGAACTCCTAGCACCGGCGGGAGACTGGGACTGCTTGGAGGCGGCGGTCCGGGCAGGGGCCGATGCCGTGTATTTCGGCTTCAGCCATCTGAACGCCCGAAGACGGGCAAAAAATTTCACCGAATCCGAAGTCTCCCAGGCCGTCCAGTTTCTTCATCAGCACGGACGCCGCGCCTATTTGACCTTGAATATCGATCTAGCCACTCGAGAACTCGGCTTGGCCTTGCAGATGCTTCGCATGGCGGCGGAGGCGGGGTTTGATGCGGTCCTGGTTCGGGATCCGGCGCTACTGGCGGTTCGGCCAGCGTTTCCCACCCTGGAGTTTCATTTCAGCACCCAGACCTGCATGGCCAATAGCGCCGACGTGGCAGCAGCCCAGCAGTTGGGCGCCCGGCGGGTAGTTTTGGCCCGGGAGATGAGTCTGGAGGAGATCGCCGCCGCCAGTCAGGTTCCCGGCATCCAGACCGAAGTGTTCGCCCAAGGAGCGCTATGCTTTTCGGTGTCGGGCCGGTGTCTTATGTCCAGTTGGGTAGGCGGGCGTAGCGGCAACCGGGGACTTTGCGCCAGTCCCTGCCGGGCGCCGTGGACCGTCAATGCTCAGCCGGCCGGCCATCCTCTGTCCATGCACGATCTGTGCACGCTGGATTGGCTGGCTCGGCTCCAAGCAGCCGGGGTGGCCGCCCTAAAAATCGAAGGCCGATTGAAATCCCCCGCATGGGTCGAACAGGCCGTCCGAATTTATCGCCAAGCTCTGGAAGGCCAACCGCTGGAGCCGCTCAAACGCCAGGCCCTCCGCCTCACCGACTACACCGGCCGAGACCTGACCGATGGCTACCTGGCAGGCCGGCGCCAGGGGCTTACCGGCCAGAACCGAGGCCGACAACCTCAATGTCCCCCTTTCTCCACAGAATCCACGGACCAGGATGCACTCCCAGAAATCTTCGACGACCGGGAAATCTCTGCTGTCGGGGAAATCCCTTCCGGACAGGGAGTTGTAGCCGATGCCCTCGGCGGGGCCATCGGTTCGGCTGCCGGGGGAGTGCCATTGGGCAGTCCGCTTCCCGACCAGGCCGGTGAAAGCCCCGGGGACGTCTCCGGCAGTAGCACGCCGTTTGACAATTTTCTCTCGGAGGCCCCGGAAGCTTCGACGACCTTGGCTGGCAGTGGGCGGGGGTTCCGGTTTTTGCTCTCTTCGGCCGGGCCGACGATCTCCTGCCATCTGTGGATCGAGCAACAAGAGTTCTGCTGGCAATATCCGAAAAGTGTGATTCATCGTGCCCATAAGGCGGTTTCCGCAGGCAGTTTGTGTGCGGAGTTGGAGGGCAGTTGGATTCAGGGTGTGTTGGCGGAATCGGCCACCACGGATGACCCGGAGTTTCTTTTGGTTCGGCGGACAGCCAATGCGATTGTGGATCGGATCAGTGCGGAGTTGGGCCGATGGCGGCGGTCGGCGAGCCGACCGGTGCCTCTGTGCCTGCCGGCCCAGTCGCTTATTGGGGAAGAGGAGTTGGTCCCAGCCAGTGTGAACATAAGAACCCTTGGCGATCCACCCAACTGCGTCCGGCTGCACAAAGACCATCTGCCGGAATTCTTGCGCTTGCAAACGCCGGTCCGTTTTATTTTGGAAGGGGTGTTGCCAGAGGATGTCAGTTGGATCGCCCGGGCCTGCCGGAAGGAGCGTCCGGTGGTCGCACTGCCGGCCGTGTGCTTTGAAGGGGATTTGGCCTGGGTGCGGGAGTTGGTGGCCGAATGTAAAAAGGCCCGCTTGGCCGTGGAGGTCAACAGTTGGGGCACCTGGTGGATTGCCCGTCATGCGGGGATCGCTTTGGAAGCCGGTCCAGGACTTGGGGTGCTGAATCCGCTGGCTGCTGCCATGCTCCGCAAACTGGGCGCCCGAACCGTTACCGCTTCCCTGGAGGCGGATCGGCGGCAATTGGAGGACCTCTGTGCGGCCGCTCCGGTGGGGCTATCGGTTTATGTGTTCGGCCGGCCTCCGCTGGCGATCAGCCGGGTGGCTCTTCCCCCAGAATACGAAGGCCAAGTGTTTGAAGACCGTCGCGGGCTTCGGATGATCGCCCGCCGAGAAAGGGACCTCTGGGTGTTTCGACCAGAAACGCCCTTCGATTGGCGGCGCCTGCGGAATCAACGCATCCGGGTCAAAAACCTAGTCGTCGATTTGGTGGCCTCTCCAGATCCGCTGTCCGAATGGCTCCAGACCACCGGGCGCTCCGGCCGGCAAACCTGGCAGTTCAATTACCACCGCTCGCTGCAATAGCTGGTCCTTCGAGGCGACGGCCTGGGAACATTCTATAATATGTTAATTTGTTTATTAAATGGGCAAATGGCAATGGCGCGGGTGTCCTCCCGGTGACATAGCCCCGACGGAAAGGAAGTCCCGCTCAGCGGGCCAGGCCTACGGGCGGCGGGCAGTGTGTTCGGCCGGTAGCAACTTTTCGTGGAATCGGCTCATGCAGTGCAGGCTGCTGGCTTCGCCCCGGAAACCGATGACCCGTTTATCCACTTCGATCTGTTGCTCGATGACCCGGCCCCGGTGCAGATCGAAGCGGATGGTGCCGGCGGAGGCTTGTTGGATGAGTTTGGCTTCGACTTCGGGCGGCAGGTTGGGGGTAAGGATTTGGGTGGCGGCTTCGATGGTGGCGATGTGATCCCGGACTTCTTGTAGAGTGAACATTTGTTTCGTCCTCACCTTTCGTACCGCCCCCGTCTCCAGCGGCACCTCCAACTCCAACGTCTCCGACCAACTGCCCCCTACCGCCACCGGCTCGGCCGGCAACGGCATGGTCATCGGAGAATCGGGCTGCTCCTGCGGCTGGCTGATATACCGCTGCCGATGGACTACCTTGCCGCTCGGACTGAGGGTGATCTTGGCCAACGGCACCCCAATCGACTTGGCAATCGTCTGAAAACCGGGCGGCGGGTCCTTGTCCGTTTGGCTATCATAGCGCACCTCTTGACGCCCGGTCAGCTTCTGCCACATCCGGACATTTTCTACCATGTGCTCCAGGATAGCCGTCCCGTCCGGTTGCACCTGAAGCACTTTCCAGACTTTCACCGATCGGCTGACCGACTCGGCCGTTTGGCTCACGCCGGACACCGTGGTCCGGATCAGGGCCTGATGAGTTACTTCCCACCGGATCGTCTCGCCGGGGTGAAATTTATAGCGGAGAAGATAGGGGCCCTGGCCCGACTCTGAAGCGGATTCGCCCCCCGAACTACGGGAGCCTTGCCGGGAGCTTGTACCGGTTTGGCTGGGCTTCGGAGAGCTTTCGGCTGGTGGGGAAGCAGCGGGAGAGCTACCGCCGAGAGAGCTTTTCGCCCGCTGGGAAGCCTCGGGGGCGATTTTCAGCTTACCACCCCCCTCGTCTGAGGCGTTTTTCGGCAGAGGGGGCGCTTCGGAGGTGCTTTTCGGCGGAGAGGAAGCATCGGAGGCGTTTTCACCAGATAAGGAAGGCTCCGGGGAGCTTTCGGCAGAGGGGGAGTCCTCCGGCCAACTGTCGGTCCTATCGCCGGAAGACCCAGAGGCTTCCGACGCCTTCGCCGCCGGCCCCACCGAGGGGGCTTCCGGTACATCTTCGGGGGTTTGGCCAGGGCTTTGCTGGCCCCACCCGGCTAGCACCATGGTGAACCACACGGCGATCGCCCACCCCCCCACCGGCCATTTGCTTGCCTTCCTTGGCCTGATTGTTGCCTTCCCTGGCAAACCGTGCATCGAACCATTCCTTTCCTGCTTGGGACCGAAAAACTCCTACCGCAAACAGTCCGTTGTTTTTTCGTAATATTGCCCCTCTTCCACCACCCGAAAAACTCCTACCGTAAGAAGTCCGTTGCTTCCCCGGTTGGGCTTGGCTCAGCCGGGCTGTTCCGGCAAAGCCGAAGCGATTTTCTTCCTTCAGCAGAGGTATTCCCCACATTTGGGGGGCCGGAAATTCAAGGGTTTTCCTGAAGATCGGAGTTTTCCCGAAAGTTGTTCAGGGTTTGCCCGGCAAAGCAGGGTTTTCCCAGGAGCCCCGGCCCTTTTTCATTGGTCGGAAGCAATTCCTTTTGGGCGACCTGGGTGCCAGCGGCCTCCCCAGCCCAGTTTTTCCCGTAGGGTACGATAATAGCTATGTCCGGGAGGTTGGACAAGGCGAAAACGCACCGGGGCCCGTTCCACCCGCACCTTATCCCCCGGTTGGAGGGAATCAACCACCTGGCCGTCCACTACCAGGGCGGTACCCTTTTGTGGCTGGGGGACCACCATTTCATAGACCCGATCCGCCCCATCGACCACCGGCCGGTTGGTCAGGGTATGGGGGCTGATGGGCGAAATGACGAAGGCCTGGAGCTCTTTGCGCAAAATCGGGCCCCCGGCCGACAGACTATGGGCGGTGCTGCCCACCGGAGTGCTGATAATTAGTCCATCGCAACTATAGGTGGTTACCAGTTCCCCGTCGATGTAGAGTTCGATTTCCAGCAGGGCGAAGGGCGGCCCGGCCAGTACCGCCGTCTCATTCAGCCCCAGCAGACAGCCGACTTCCCGGCCCCGGCGAAAAAGCCGACATTCAAACATCAGATGTTCCCGGATTTGGACCCGGCCTGCTGCGGCCTGTTGGAGCAGTTGCGGAAGTTCCTCCGGGGTTAAATCGGCTAGGAAACCCAATCGGCCCAGGTTGACCGCCACCACCGGCACTTGATGGTATCCCATTTGCCGAGCCGCCCGAAGGATCGACCCATCCCCGCCCAGGACAATCGCCAGATCGGCTTCCAGATCCGTCAGAGGCCGGGTGCCGGTAAAATCCTCGGCCACAATCTCGGCGTACTGGCCAATCACTGGCCGAAGCCGATCCGCCCCCTCCAAGACCCCCGGCTTGCCGCCAAATCCTAAAAGAACTACCCGCATGATTCCACCTGTTTGACCTGGCCGAGCCGGTCCAAAACACAATCTTCGGCCAAACTTCTACTTTTCCTTACTGCTTCTTTGAACTGCCGCAGTAACACGGAGGTCCGCGTGCCCGGCCTGACGCTAAAAATCTCCGTAACATTTAGCCGAATGAAGCAACCCGCCGTCCGGCGGCCTAAAGCCAGTGGGTCACTGCAGCGACAGCGGCAATCCCGACAGGAGAAGAAATCCTTATTCCCTGGATTCCTGCTTACGCAGGAATGACCACATCAGGCCCCTCCATTCGGCTAAGATGTTCCAAATCTCCTTTTGTTTGGCTGCTAGTTAGAATCGTTGGGTCTGTTGGCCCGCCCATCCGACAATCGGTATTTCCGGCGGCAGGAGAAAGACTTGCAGGTGCTGGGACGCCGAGGGCGGAACCGAAGAATTGGCCGGCACATTGGCTGTGGGCACCGTAGCCAGCCCGATCCGAGAACCCGGCACGCCCAGTTGACAGAGTTTCTCTTTGAGAGCCAGCGCCTGTTGGGCGGTCAAAGGACCGAGGCTTGCACTGCCTGCTTGGCCGGGACGCTGCCCGGTCGTCTGCTCTGCTGAGCCGGCCACAATCCATACCCGAAGGTCGTTCCCCTCCGGAGATTGCAGGAGTTGGGCCAAACCGGTTAAGCTGCTCTCGGCTTCCGCGGCCAGTTGATTCTGCCCGGGACGAAAAAGCCGCTCGGATACCAACTGACACTGGCCGGTCAGGGGATTTAAGCCCAGGGAAGGAAATCGCTTGGCCAACTGTTCCAGCCGAAGCCGACCAGCCGCCGGTACCACCATCTGGCCAGTCCCATAGGCAAGATCGGTGGTTGAGGAGCCCTGTTCTTTTAGTTCCAGCCGGCGGCGGATCAGCTCGTTTTCCTGCCGAACTAAAGCAACTTCTTGCTCAGCTTGTTGGAGCTTGCGAATCAGATGCTCTTGGTGGCTGCGGAGATTTTCGACCTCGGATTGCAGAGCGGCGTTTTTTTCCGTCAGCGCGCGGTTCTGAGTCTGGCAGGTATTCAGTTGTCCCTTCGGAACCATGCACCCGGCCGCCACCCCCAGCAGGCCAACGCCGACCATCCCAGCCCACATCCTGCCCATCGCCATGATTCGAATCCTTTCGAATCAGCACCCATGCCCCAGAGTGAAGTAATTGGGGATTTCTGAGAAAGTTCCGATCCCGCTGCGCCTTCTGGTTGTTGCCTTGAAGGCACTGGCCTATGCGGGAGGAACAACACCGAACACCACAGGCCCCAAAATGGGCTTCCCTCCACCCCACCAATGGAAAACGCTTTGGCCGAATCAAATCCGCCTCTCCCCTGGTGGGAGAGGCCGGCTTGGCCGAAGCCCAGGCCGGGTGAGGAGGAGAAAAGAAACCGGCTCTCCCCTTATGATTCCTTTACTTCCTCCTCCCCCTCTCGACAGATGGAACAGAGGGCATTTAGCAGGCTTGACGTGGCTGCCTCTCTATTCGGCTCAATAGTTACCATTACTTCTCAAACAGGCTGAGGATGCCGTCCATGATCGGGCTGCTCAGCACAGTCTCGGAGTCCCAGCTCCAGATGTTTCGGATCATATCGAACATCATCATGCCGGTAACGGCCAAGATCAGCACACACAAGGCCAGACTCAGCACATTCCAGATGGTGTACGGAACTTCAGGTAAAGCAGGGGCAGCCAAAGCGGCAGCTCCCGGAACCTCCCCCGGCGCTGCCATCGGCGGTGCGACAAACGGCGGCGCCATCGGCGCCACGCCCGGCACACCGGCCAATTCCTCTTCCAACATTGGCGCCCGAGCCGGCGCCACTCCGGCCGCCGGTGCTGCCTCTTCCACCTCGTCCAGGGGGATCACCTGGGAACCGCTTTCGGCCTCTTCTTCCCCAGGCTCCTCCAGACCGGTCAAGTCGAACTCCTCGCTGCGCAACTGGGTGGGCGATTCCAGGTCCGCCTCTTCCTCTGCCAAGGTGATCATATCATCCTCACCCAGTTCCAGGGTCTCTTCCCCGGGCGGAGCCAGATCTAACGGCTCCTCCAACGAGATCCCACTATCGCTCGGATCCACCAACGAAATGCCGCTATCGGCGCCCATGGTCACGTCGCTACCTGATCCGCTGCTGCCGCCGATGACCACCTCCTCTTCTTCCGTTACCGGCGCCAGGCCGACATCCGAACCTCCGGCTGGCTCTTTACCTGCGGCAGGCTCTTTTTTCGGCGCCGGAGCGGCGGGAGATTTTTTCGAGGAAATATCGCTTTCCGCTAAGGTGAGATCATCCTCCAACACGAGATCCAGTTCCTCCTTGGCGCCGGCGGAAGGAGGCGGGGTGGGTTTCGGCTCTGCCAGGCGGAGATCGCTTTCGGCTGGAGAAGCGCCGGTGGGTTCACTGATGACCCGGCCCGATTTGCTCGAACCGCCCAATTCCACTTCGCTTAGCAGGACGTCTGGCTCCGAGGGTTCTTCCGAAGGCTCCCCGGCCAGTCCTTCGGATCGAAGCCGCTCCACCTCCTCGGCCTTGAACTTCCAGTCCATGCCATCTCGGTAGCCGTGCAGCTTGTTTTCTTCCCGGAGTTTGTTCACTTCGGCGGGCGTGATCCCCAGGATCTGGGCCACCTCTTGGGTACTGTAAAATTTGGTCATGGGACCTATCTCCGAACAATTAAGGCGACGGTTGTTCCAAAATGGCCTGAATTTCTCTGGGAAGCGGCGGCTGGCCGTTCAAATGAATCAATTGCAAATCCCAATGGAAATTCCGTACACTGCGCAGGCGGATCTTCCCATCGGCCAGATCAATATGATAGACGCTCATGGAGCGCTGTTTGGGATCGATGAGGACGACCTGCTGATATTTGTCGGCCACGGTGGTGGCAAAGGCCAGCAGCGGCGTTTGGCCACCGGCCACCATGGGTTGGCCCCCTTGGGGCAGCCACGGCTCCTGGCCCTCTTTGGGGGTGGCCAACACCCCCGCCGCCATCCATACCAAACACCCCATCCCTACCAGGCCCAACATGACCTTTTTCATACCGGCCTCCCTACCTGAAACAGGTCAATCAGGGCCTCTACTTTCCATTGTAAAAGCCCCAATTGGCCTTGCAAGAGAAAACCATCCGAGAACCTACTTTTTTTCCCGTTCTGCTATTCCAGAGACAGCTCTTTCCGGGCGGTTTGCCCACCCGCCGATCGGAAAAGCGCGCGGGCCTATCGGTCCACCGCTATCTATGCCCCTCCGAGCAGTGCTTGCCGGACAGATGCGGGTTGGTAGCTCTCAGGAAAGATGCCCTCCGGAGTCTTTTATCGGGGATGGATTCCCAGTGATACCTTACTAATCCCATTAATTGGGGATTGTTTTCTCCCCCGATAGATGGAAATACTCTCTGAAATCCCCACTAAAGTTTTATATCCAAATACCTCTTTAGAGTGTATTGTTCCTGGAATTCCAGACGCCGACTCTACCGAAGTTTCTCCCGCAAGACAAGGCCATTTAACAGACCTAACTGATTAAAATCTATAGGGTTAGAACCTTTCTGGGGGCTGGTGCTTCTTGTTTACCTCCACCGGGGGGGATGAAGCCATTTGTTTAGGAAAGAGAGAAGACAACGCCCACCAGATCTCCTGGTTGGGACCGTAGGTGGTCGATGAAGCCATTTGTTTGGGAAAGAGAGAAGACAACCCCTATAAATGGTAGTTCAAAGAGGCGCTTCCACAATATATGGTGCTCTTGAAGAAGGGGGGGAGAATCCCACTAAAAGATGGTATTATATAACCCATGATGGGTATGCTCTCCCCCAACCGGTCCCCAAGGGATTTGCTCGGGGCAACCAGTTATTCCGATGCCACTTCCCCCCTCTTGACATCCGAATCCAGTAAGCAATAATGGGGATGGAATCGGGCGTTTCGATTCTGGATTCGCTGTAGAGGAAACGGGCTGCCGCGAAGCAGCCCGTTTTCCTTTCTTGGCTTTCTGTCGGGCGGTCGGATATTCCCTACTGATGGAGCATTGTCTCCTGCTGGCCCAGCATTGTCTTGGTCTTGCCGATCGGGTACCCCCTTCCCGATCCGGGTTTTTCTTGGTGATCTGGTATTGCCTTGTCGAGGGGGACTAGTCCATCGACCTGGACGTTCCAGCGGCCTGGCAGCAGCAGGCCCCCCGGGAAACGCTCCCCCTAGGGGTTTTGCTTTTCCCTTTGGTTCCCAGGTCTTCCAGCCCGGATTACCCGGTCTCCCTGCCGGGCGAACGGGTGTTCTTTTTTTCGCCCGGATTCTGAAAAAGACTGAAATGCCTTATAATAAGCCGACAGCAAGGATGCCCCGTCCCGTTATTCGGACGTAACATTTTAGCCGACCGAAGGGAGGCCCTCTGGCTTCCTGGGTAAGCAGGAATCCAGGGGTCTTGTGCCCCCGAAATCCCTCCCACCTGGCCACCATGTCGGTTGGGCGGCCTCTCCCGCTAGGAGAGAGGTGAGTTGCTTCGTTCGGCTCATTTGACTGTATCTACCCCGTTGGGCTTTTACCAGATGGAGGGGTTAAAAATCGGGTCGAACACGACAGACGGTGGTGATAGTTCCCGGTGGATCCAGTCAAGCTAAAAAGTGTTCCAACAATTGGTACCAGGAGGCGTTTGGAGTTTTGGGAAACCTGGCAGGGGAGGCCAGTGCCGGCCATGAAAATTGTCCGAGTGGAATACTGGCCGGTTACCATGCGATTGGGCCGACCGTACATGGCCGCCTATGACACCCTGGAGACCACCACGAATATTTTTTTGCGGGTGGTAACGGATCGGCGGTATGTGGGTTATGGGTGTGCGGCGCCGGACGACGTGGTTACCGGGGAAACGCCTCAGGATGCCCTGGAGGCGATGCAGAAGGTGGTCGAACCGATGCTCCGGGGGGCCGATCCGCTCCGGCCCGCCCTGATCCTAGAACAATTGCGCCCGCTTTTGGAGGATCGGCCTTCGGCGCTGGCGGCCGTGGATATGGCCTTGCTGGACCTGGTGGGCAAAAAGTGCGACCTGCCCTTGTGGAAACTGCTGGGCGGCTATCGCAGTTCGATTAAAACCAGTGTCACCATCGGCATTTTGCCGGAAGAGGAAACCGTGCGCCAGGCCCGGTATTGGGTCAGCCGGGGGTTTCAGGCCCTGAAGCTCAAAGGCGGATTGGATCCGGAGGATGACGCCCGGCGGGTGCTCCGGGTCCGGGAGGAAGTAGGCGACGAAGTGGAACTCCGCTTCGACGCCAACCAGGGATATACAGTCGAACAGGCACTGAGCTTCATCGAACAGACGTTGCCCGCCCGGCTGGAACTAATCGAACAGCCCACGTTACAAGGCCAGTTCGACCAATTGGCGGAGGTAACTCGGCAGGGGGCAGTACCTACCATGGCCGATGAAAGTTTGGCCACCATCCGGGACGCCTTCCGTCTGGCCCGGGAAGACGTTACCGATATGCTCAACGTCAAACTGATGAAAGTCGGCGGCATTGCCGAGGCCGTCCAGATCACGGCGGTGGCCCGGTCGGCCAAGATGAAGGTGATGGTCGGCTGTGTGGATGAGTCGGCACTGGGCATTGCCGCCGCCTTGCATTTTGCCCTCTCCAACCCCAACGTGGCCTATGCGGACCTGGACGGGCATCTGGACCTGGAGGGCGATCCTGCCGCTGAAGCCGTCCACCTGGAAAACGGCATCCTCTATCCTCGGGATGCTCCTGGTCTAGGCTTTGAGCTGCCGGAATAACGCTCCCGTCTGCCTTGTGCCCCACCCTTCCTCCAAACGCCCTAACATGGCAGCGCCATGCAGAGGGCGCAGCTCAATCCCGCTAAATCCCCTTTCCTCCGGCTGTCGAGAGGGTTTGGGTGAGGGGAGAGTTCTGGGAAGGCGGACGTCTGATCCGCCTTCCTATACGGGCCGAAGGCCCGCTCTCCCAGCGCCCCCTCACCCGGCCTGGCCGAAGGCCAGGGCGGCCTCTCGACGGCTAGGGGAGAGGCAGGTTGCTTCTTTCGGCGAAAATGGGACAAAATGGATTTTCGGGCCGGCCACTGAAAGAACCGGCCGGGTGCCGGCCGTTATCCTGGTCCAAGTTGTTGGCTGCGGCGCATGCTGCAGAACTGCGGGCCGCACATACTGCAAAAATCTTCTCTTTTGGCCGATCCGGCAGGCAACGACGCTTCGTGATAGGTCCTGGCCCGCTCCGGGTCGAAACAGAGCCGAAATTGATCTTCCCAGCGAAACGCAAATCGGGCCTTGGCCATGGCTTCGTCCCAGGCCAGGGCCAGGGGGTGTCCTTTGGCCAGGTCAGCGGCATGGGCGGCAATTTTGTGGGCAATCAGCCCCTCTTTGACATCCTCCTTGGTGGGCAGCCCCAGGTGCTCCTTTGGGGTTACATAGCAAAGCATGGCTGCCCCTAGCCAGCCGATCATTGCCCCGCCGATGGCGGAACTAATGTGGTCGTATCCGGCGGCGATGTCGGTAACCAGGGGGCCTAACGTGTAAAAAGGCGCATCCTGGCACCAGGCCTGCTCCTTTTCCATATTTTCGGCCAGGAGATGGATGGGTACATGGCCCGGTCCTTCGATCATCACCTGCACATCGTACTGCCAAGCGATTTGGGCCAGTTCGCCCAGGGTTTTCAGCTCGGCCATTTGGGCCTGATCGTTGGCGTCGGCAATACAGCCGGGCCGAAGCCCATCCCCCAACGACACGGCTACATCATACTCCCGCAGAACCTGGCAAATGTCCCGAAAATGCGTGTAAAGGAAATTTTCCTGCCCATGGGCCTGACACCAGGCCGCCATAATGGAGCCACCCCGGCTGACAATTCCGGTTCGCCGACTGCGGACCAGGGGAAGATAGTCCTTCAACACGCCGGCATGGATGGTTACATAATCCACCCCTTGTTCTGCCTGCTGGAGGAGGGTTTGCAGATAAAGATCGAAGGAGAGTTCTTCTGGCCGTCCGCCCACCTTTTCCACCGCTTCGTAGATGGGTACCGTGCCGATGGGCACCGGGGCATTCCGCAATATCCACTGGCGGGTGGCGTAGATATCCGGCCCTGTGGAGAGGTCCATGACGGTATCGGCCCCCCATCGGCAGGCCCACCGCATCTTCTCCACTTCCTCCTCCAACGAAGAACCCAGCGGCGAATTGCCGATGTTGGCGTTGACTTTGACCAGGAAGCGGCGGCCGATGATCATCGGCTCGGATTCGGGATGGTTGATATTGGCCGGCAGCAAGGCCCGACCTGCAGCCAACTCTTGCCGAACCAATTCCGGATCCACCTGCTCCCGGGCGGCCACAAAACGCATTTCCTGGGTGATGATCCCTTGGCGGGCGTAGTAGCGTTGGGTAACCGGTCCTTTGCCCCGGAGGACCTTGGGCCGCATCAATCCGGGGGGCACTCGGCAGTCCGGCGGTGGGGGGACCCGCAGGGGGACTTCCTCTACATCTTGCCGGGCCAATATCCACGGCCGACGGAGCGGGGGCAACCCCTCACATAGGGGATAACCATCCGGCCCACTGGTATCATATAAATAGAGGCTCTCCCGGCCCCCGTCCAAAACCACCTTCCGAACCGGGATCCGAAGCCCTTCGGCCGTCTCCAAATACACCTTCTCCCCCCAAAGGCTGGTCTGGCGGGTTTCTTTCTGCGCCCTCATCTGCATGGTGGAGGATTTTCCTAAAAACCAGTCGTACATGCCCCTCGGATCGGCCTGTTAGGGCATTGCTCCAGGCCCTCCTTTATCCTATCACTTCCGTCCCTCCCGGTACAGGGAGCGAAAAACCCGGGGATTCTTTTCTTTCGCTCTTTCGCTAAATCTCCTAAACCGCCTAGATTTTCCATTTTAAAAACCAATTCTAAAAACCAGACAGGAAATCGGTAAAAGTAGGGAGTGTGTCCACCATGGGTAAGGAGCCTAGTTTGGAAACCCGCCCACCGGGACGGTTCAGAGTAGGTTGTTCCCACAGATTGTGAGGGGCCTTCTAGGTGGGCCAGAAAAAGGGCGGGAACTCAAGGGGTTAGGTTGTGCCAACGAGTTTTTAGGGGCTGGCCAAGACAAGGGC
>Ga0308389_1000755_pt1 | contig 23553 bp, 24 predicted proteins | sample Hotspr2Sample148_FD_202362 | JGI IMG/M metagenome (GOLD analysis project Ga0308389, IMG submission 202362) | Hot spring phototrophic mat microbial communities from Mushroom Spring, Yellowstone National Park, Wyoming, United States - 20040719_148 ... | reverse complement strand
AATCTCTTTATTTGGTATCTTTGTATGTACTGGTGTGGCGAGAAGTTTCTTTTTGGACTCATATCAGCGCCCTTCGGGGCGCTTTTTGTTTTCTGTCTGTCGGTGGTTGGTAGAGGTGGGGCTTGAGTTGGCACGATATTTGCATACATTTACAGCATGGACAAGCCATTCAAGCTGAGACTCTTCGGTGATATTTACGCCGAGGAGACAGAGAGCAAGACCCTGAAACTTTACAGGGGAAACGATGTAATCTCGCCGCATGAGTATGCTTATGTCTGGAGCTTATCTCCAAATGCCTATGCACTATGTAGGGCAGATAAAGAGAGGCTCGACATTGTGTTTAGCAACGGCCTGATGAACTTTGGGTCGTTCTATGCACATCCCATCGGTGCAGTCGGAGAGAATGAAGATAGATACCTAATCGCCGCACTTGTCGCCAACGGGACACTCGTTCTTGATGATACGGGGCATTATTTACTATTCATATCTGGCTACCCTCGCATTACTACGCTTTATGATGAGTTTTTGATTGTTTATCATTCCGATGGCGTTGTTCCACACGCTCAGGCTTATGATTTAGATGGCAAGCTCTTGGCCGAGGGGCTGCCTTTGCAGGTCAGAGATGAAGTTCGCAACAGGTTGCGAGGTCAGTAAGATTGGCACGATATTTGCCTTATCCTCTGGTATATGCGTTCAGACCTCAAAGTCGGAGCGGGAAAAAATCTGAAACCTAAGTATATTTACCTATGCCGAAGATGAAAAAGGAAACATTGAAGTTGTTCGGTGATTACTATGCCGAGCCTACATTTGATGGCACATTTGTCATCAAAGAGAGGGGCGTCCTGAAATCACCGCATGAGTATTCGGGTATAGATATTATCTCTACTTGTTCCTATGCCTTTACGAGGGCGCACGAGGATAAGATTGACATATTATTTTACGACTTGTCGTGGCTTATGGGCGTTGAGGATGTATATGAGGTAATAAGGTTCGGCAAGAGCGAAAATGCTCCTGCAATAATAGCTGTCGTTCATAATGATGGCATTGAGTTAATGATTGATGACGGCAGGCCTATAATGTTTATTCATGGCTTCCCGCATTATACTGTGCTTGATGAACGCTTCATAATTGTATTTGACCCTGAAAAGCGCGGGCCTTATGTTAGGATATATACTCTCCTCGGTGAGTTAGTCGCAGAAGGCATGCTGTGGGAGGCACAGAGGAAGGCACTAAGATGGAAGCCACAAAAGAAAAACTAAGACGACAAACCTAAAAACTAAGAGATATGAAGAGAACGAACAAAAAGACAAATCAAGAGACAAAGAAGAGGACGGCCAGCCCTTCTTTATTGGAGGGCTTCAGGAAATTGTTAGCAGAAGTACATCCTTGTCTGCCTGCCTATTTTTATGGTGGTGATGGCATCTTAGCACCACTGCCTATTGACAAAGAGGGGGAAGACAAGATGGCAGAGCTTGGTCTGACAAGATTGGTGCCAGATGGACATATTGACAGGGATGTCCTTTGGGCCATTCATGAAATCTTGGCAAACGCAGACGATGGATTTTGGTGGCCGTACTATCCCCAGCGAGCGTGGCAGCTAATGAAGAAGGCGCTCGCAAATAAAAACTCTAAACTAAGTCAAGCGATTGTAAGGGCTTATGGACAATAAGAATAAAAACAAAATAATCGATTGGGCGCTAGTACTGCTTGTTTCCCTCGATTACTTTTTCCTCTCTCGGCTTTGGGCGCTAGTAGTCTTGCTGATTGCCTGTGTCCCCGTTAGAGACAATTGGCACATTTATTGCTTATCTATCGGTGTGCCAATACTGCTGATTAGCATAGTGTGGAGCCTCTTGTGGGTAGTAAGAAAAGAGGATGAGTGTTCTTATTGTGATACAGACATAGAGGAAGAAGATGTAAAATCTGAAAGCCATGAGTAAGCAGTATATAAGTGCGTCTAAAATAGCGCAATTCTTATACTGCCCATTTACTTTTGAGCTTGCTGCTGCTGGATATGAACCTATTGACCCTTATTTACCTGCTGTCGCCACTGGGACAGCCTTTCACACAGCTTTTAGTTATATGGTAGCAGGTAGCCCGATAGAGCGGGCTGCCGATATGGCAGTGGCTGTAACTGAAATGACGACAGGACACACAATAGATGTAAAGGAGCGGGAGGCTCTTCTTAGAAGGCTTTACGCTATGCCAAAATGGCTCCTCGGTGCTGACGCCGTAGAGGTCAAAATGACAAAGGAGATACCTGGCACGGAAATTGTAATAACTGGATACATGGACGCTGTGGTCGGGGACAGAATAGTAGACCTAAAAGCGGTATCAAGAATGAAATACGAGCTACCCCCTACCTATCAGATACAGGCGCAGATTTACATGTACATGTCAGATAAGAGTAAAGCCTCCTTTATCATGCTAGGGCCTAAGGGTGAGGTGGCGGAGTTTGAGGTTGATAAGATGCCAAGCGAGGTTGTTGGCGATATGCTGGAATACTTTGCTCGGTCTATGGAGCGTGATTTTAGGCCTCCATCTGGATTGACAAACTTCGCTTGTGGCAAGTGCTCATTTCAGCACGTCTGCCCATTCTACAAACTACTGAAACAAACACCAAAAAGAAGATAGTTATGACCAAGATCGGGACAAAAGAAGAAGGACTCCGCTTCGTGCGGGAAGCGCTAACAAAAGCGCAAGTAGCAGACGACGTAAAAGGTAAGGTAATCGCCGTCTTCGTTGTATCAACATCGCCTTGGTGGTTCGCCCCACCTGAGTACATTGAATACTTAGTCAGCCAGCTCATCACGCTCTTTACCTACAAGTTCGAGGACGAGCGTATGAGTATACCAGCAAATATGGTATATTTGATGGCGGCTGACAAGGGTATGCCGTCAATCTTATTACACTGGCGGGTTTATCTCTCCCTCTATGCTCCGTATGTAAAGTCTTGGAAACTTGAAACCATCAAAGACAGCGAGGGCAAGCCCATAGGTATGGTGGCGGTAATCATAGATAAAGATGGTGAAGAGTGGAGATGGGAGCGTTACTATGATAATCTTCAACTAACAAGCCGATGGAAGAACAAGGAGCTAATGTTCGCCAAGACCATCCTAAAAGAGGCGCTTGCGATTAAGTTCCCTCATCTAAACTTGTTACCGCCGCTGTCAACGGTTGAAACCTACGATCCAGATGATTTGGACGACCCTAATCGTATTCCTGTCGCCTCGGTGTCGTCTATAATGTCAGCTCCTGTACCTCCACCGCCTGCGCCAGCTAATAATAATCATAGTAAGTCTCAGCCTAATGAAAAGACAAATGCCTATAATACTAATAATCAGCAGAAAAGCTCCCCTGATATAGTTAAGCGGCTTGCTGACGTTCCGCCACCAGAGAATAAAAAAGAAACAAATGGTGATGCCGAGTTGACTAATGAGGTAAAGGCTAAATATAAGGAGCTTAGTGAGCTATTAGGCGAAGAGGAGGCGAAAAAGCTAATCAGCGGTATAGTCAATAAACTCGGTGCCACTAATTTCGCCCAGCTGGACATTCATAAGAAGCGAGCGGCGATAAGCATGATTAACAACGCTATAATTGCGGAGAAAAAGCTAAAACAGGAACAAAGAGATGAGTGATCGTAGAAACGGACATGGGGTGGGTGCTTCTACCCACCCCTACGCCGCCGAGGCGGCCTTACGAGTTATGCTTAGCAATGTTAGGCGGATGGATGACAATAGGTGGTCTGCGCGATGTCCTATCCATGATGATAAAGATAATTCTCTCGCGGTCTGGTATAAAGATGGTATGCTATCATTTAAATGCTATGCCCATTGCGACTCGAAGGCTATTACAGACGCATTATATGCTAAATATCCAGAATACGCAGGGCTACTCGGAAGAGCACCAAAAACAAAAGACAAAATGGAGAAAGAGAAGATAACAGAAGACGCACGACGCTGGTATATAAGTTATCTTGGCGTCCAACCTGATGTAATAGCTTCGTTGCCTATTACATTTACCGAGAACGAGGTCATATTCCGCTTCCCTGGTATAGATAAGGTCAAAATAAGAACGAAGGGAGAGCGTGGAGCTATATGGAGGGGAACGGGGCACACTCCTGACCTATGGCCACTACCTCCTGAAAGAGTAGGCGAAGATATAGTAATCACCGAGGGTGAAAGTGATTGTATAGTTGCTCGTGCGCTTGGATTAGAGGCCTATGCTATAACAAAAGGAGCGGCGACAGGTCTTCCAACCTCGGTTTTGATTGCATTGCGCAGGCGTGGGGCGAGACGGATAGTGGTGGCAATGGATGCTGATAGCGCAGGTAGGCAAGCGGCTTCCAAGATGGTTATAGCAGCTCGGCAGGCTGGATTGGCGGCAATTGATTTAGACTTAGTGGCCGAGGGGCTTATAGAGCCTCTTTATGGACATAAGGACATTCGTGATGCGTATAAACATGGTAAGGGGCAGGACTTGGTAGAGGCAGTTCGTCATCTTCTTTATAGAGCCGACGAGTCTAGACCCTTACAGCCTCGCAAACTGTCTGATATAATGACAGAAGACACCCCGACCGACTTTGTAATTGAAGGTCTTTTGCGGGTGGGCGGGACTACTATACTTATAGGCGAACCCAAGCTTGGCAAGTCGCAAATGTCTCTTGACTTAGCACTTGCGGTATCTCGTGGTGAAGCCTTTGCTGGGCTTGCAACTAAAAAGGGTCGGGTTATTTATTATGCGCTTGAAGATGGCGAAGATATAGTTAGAGATAGAGTAAAAAGTCGTGGTATGACAGGCATGAGTGAAGATTTATATATTGGCACAACGCCGCCTGTCGTTGAAGATAGCACCGCCTTATTAGAGGAGCATATTGATATATTCCAGCCCTCTATGATAATCATTGATACTCTGCGCGCAATGTCGGTTTCTACTGGTAAGAGCGAAAATGAGGCCTCATTTGCTGATAGTATATATCGCATAGCTAAGGTTGCAAGAGAGAGAGGGGTGGCGGCTATTATAGTTCATCACACAGTCAAGGCAACGACTGGCAATCCTATAACCGACGCAAGAGGTACTTCGGCGATAGCTGGTGCAGTAGACGTGGTGGCTGGTCTTTATCGTCGTGATGATGTGATGAGGCTTGCATGGCGAGGCAGGTTTGGTTCGGGCGAGCTAAGTCTTACACAGCATCCTAACGGCTCTTTTAGTTATTATCCCTCTGTGCCTCCTCAGAATATGAGTAACGAAGAATATACAGCTAAGGTTGAGGAACGTCTAAATCAGTACTATCAAGCCTGCCTGAAATATGCAGGCAAAGATGGAAGAGTAAATGTAAGGCAGGTTGTTATTTCTATTTGGGGCATGAAAGATGGCAAGTTTAGAGATGGCTCTTGGGACAAGACATATAAAGCTCTTGATGAGCTTGTTAAGAGGCAAAAGCTGCGCAAGCGAGAGCGCCAGTATTATATAGTGCCCACTGAAAATAACGAACCTCCAAAATCTAACCCAGAGCCAGAACCGCAGATAGATAATAAAATGGATGAAGCAACACAACAAAGTGTGCCAAACACCGAGGCTGAAACTAACAATAATGTCGATAAGGAGGCAGTAACTTTGAGTGGTGGTGGGGATGTAAATGAAAATAATATATCACAAGACCCATTAGTGCAGCGGTTTACGTCTGTATTACAAGGCAAGGTGATTGATAATGCCCCACCTGATAACAATAAAAGCAAAACCGAAAAGCCTATGAATACGGAGAAGAAAAGGTCTCTATTGAGAGAGGCCAAGCAGGTTATGGACACCACCTTTGTTGGTGGTGGTAAGTTAGCGGCCAAGACAAGGTCGCTTGTTATGGAGGCTTATGATTTAATAGTCAAGGGCAACCTTATAGGGGTAGCACAGAAACTATGGGAGGCCTACGATATTGTGTTCGCAAATAAGGATTATGTTGATTATGACGACCATGATAAAGCAGTATATGCTCTTGACTTGGGCTTCTTTATATATGCGTTCGCTAATGCCAATGAAGGACTGAGAAAGATAGCTTGGGATATTTGGGATACAAGAAATGAGTTTCGCAATTCACTTTATGATGCCATCAGCACTGCCCGTCAGTTTCTTTCTGTGGCGGAGGAGGGAATAGATAAAGAGGCCATAATAAACGAGATTGTCATTCATGAAGAGCTTGCAAAGCTAAAAGAGATACTATGCAGATATAATGCGCAAGAGGAGTGAGGCAGAGATACAAGCGGCCATTGTAAAGGCACTGAGACAGCTTGGCTTTTTAGTTATTCATGTCCCTAATCAAGCAACGAGGGGCAGGTATAGGTACTCTGGACTATTGCCTGGCGCCCCAGACCTTATTGTTATAGGTCAAAACAAGATTTACTTTATGGAGGTAAAGAGGCACAATGGCAAGCAGTCGCTGTCGCAGATGGCGGTACAGAAGATGATAGAAGAGCGTGGATTTGATTATCATATTGTCAAGAGCGTAGATGATGCCCTTTCTGTCGTTGGATATGCCGAGAAAAGGTAAAAGGCCACCACATATAGCCTCATTAGATAGAGATAGGGTTAGAGATGCGTTTGTACATCTTACACACCATAAGGACGATTATATAGTCTATGAGAACGGGAAGCCGCTTGATTTCAGAGAGGCCGTAAAAAGATTTAAGGCGACGGGAGATGATAAGTGGGTAATGCACATATTGGCTTCTAACCTCGGTTACTTCGTTAATTCACTGGCAACAGTTGTGGCTAAGTATAAAGTAGACCCAGCTAACTATGTTATTCATGTATATGAAGGACTGAAACGCTCTATGACCAAGTGCGACGCAGATAGGGTCAAACTATCTTATCTTTCAGGTGGCGTTTTTCTTTGGTGTAGAAAGATGGCCGATTTAGAAGTGAAGGAACGAAGCAAAGAGGTGGATAAGAACATGATAATATGTTATAGCGATGAAGATTGTGAGTATCAGGTCGTTGAAGACCTTGATATGCTATTAGCAGAGCAAGGAATATACCAGTTACCTTTGTATGATGCGGATACATAGCCGACACACTATAAATAACATTAGGTTACAGACTAATACCGACGTACCAAGGCGTTATGTTGGTGTTCTTTTTGAGTTTGGCGAGCTGTCGGCGAATATGACAATGGTCGCCCCTAATGCCACTATTAGGGCGGCGGGTGATGCTATCCTTGTTGAGCACGAGTATCCAACGATAGACAAATATAAACCCGCAGGTCGTGTTCTGTCTTACTATGTAAAGAATAGCTCACTTCTTATTGAGTTTGAGATTACCAACCCAGATATAATAGATTTGACGGCGGAGGATACCAAAACTGCTCTCTCGGTTTCTTGGTTTAGTGATGATTATGAAGTTATGTCCGCCCCTTTTGGGTCGTATATCAAGTTCAATGATATTGTTATTTATGAGGTTTCTCTTGTGTCTAACCCCGCATATAACACCTGTATCGCTACAAGTGAAGATGGTCTAACATGTCTTTCTTCCTCTATGCAATCTAAACAAAAGGAGCGTTGTTGTAATGGCGGATGTGGGTGCGGTGGTGGCGGCGGGAAAAGAAACTCGGTAACTTTGTATGATATGATAGCGAAACACCAAGAGATTACCCGTGAGGAGTTTGATACCCTACGGGAGCAGGTGAAGCAGGCGCTTGATGCAATTGCGGCGCTTGCGGAAGAAATCAAAGAGCTAAAAGGAATGATTGGACAAGTACCAGAGGACGTAGTAATGGAGCTTGAACAGGCCAAGAAAAAGATAGAACAAGTTGAGCTTACGCTTAGTAGTCAAGCTAATGACCTTGCAGGCGTCCTCCAATCTGCCGAGAAGTTGCTGGCGATTACCGAACGAACCTACAAGAACCTACCAAACCTTCTACGGAAATGAAAGGGATAGAAGAAAGAATAAAGGAGCTTGAAGCCGCTTCCGAAGATTTGGAGCGCTTCGCCAAGGCGAAAGGAGCCGAAGATAAAGAAGGTGTCGTAAAACAGCTTGCTGCCCAAAATGCGCTTAACAATGTAGCGCGCATGCTCAACGTAGCCCTAAAACAGGATAAGATGGGTTCTATACCCATGTCGGCCAAGTCTATGTTTAATGCCTCCGTATTCAAGCATTCTACGCTTGGCGCGGCTCGTGGTATTACTTCCGAGTTTGATTATTATCAGCCTGCTCGGGCCGACATACGGGGAGGGCAGCGCTTCATGGATCGCTTCGCCAAGTCTTTCGTTGGTACTAATAGTACAATACGCAGGATTAGACCCTCTTTTACAGGTACTGCTGGTGATGTTAATGAAGGCGATCCAAAGCCACAAAGGCGCTATTCATTCACACAGGATGATTATGCGTTCAGCAAACTGGCCGTAACGGATACAATAACGCAAGAGATTATTATTGCCGATGCTGGCGAACGGGCTGCCAACTTTATTATTGACGCCCTTGTGGAACATGTAAAAGATGAGCTTAATCAACGCCTGATTAACTATCTCAGCGCTAATGGCACAGCTTTCAACCCAGCTCTTTTCGCAGGCCTGTTAGGTATTCCTTCTGGTAGTGCTCGCTGGCACGACCTCATAACGGCCGCACAACATCAGTTTGAAGTCGCATTTGCAGACCATTTCAGGGACATCAAAAATGGCGACATCCTGCTCGTGCCAGTTAATCTTCACTGGGCTATCGTACAAGATAGAAAGGCCGCTGGTCTTGACTTGTATTATGAGGTCTCCCCAGTAGAAAGTATCTCTCTGTCTTCTATATGGAAGGATTACAATGGCGCGAGAATAATTCTAACGCACACCGAGGGTCTAACTATTGAGCTTGTTGATGATGTCCAGCTGTACTATAATAGGATTGCAGATGCGGCCGAGGAAAGAAACCTGTATAGAGTAACTGTTGAAGTCTTCTATCGCTTTGTTCCTGCTAAACTTCCTTTGCCTGCAATTGTGATTACTGACCCGACAGCCGATCGTCTAGCAATAGCGCCTTAATATGCGTGAGTTGTTCAAGGAGATACTGGAAGCCATAGATAGCAGGCTACCAAGTTACTTCCTAGTCAAAGGGGGGCGGCTTGAAGTTGCCCCCCTCTCCGCTAAGGAGTATGCTAATCTAATAGCAAATGGCTATCAACCTATTGTTGAAGTTCAATATGAACAGCTTGATAAGTCAGTACTGGAAGCTCTAAACAAGATACTAAATGGGCTTGGTAACAGGGCTTTATTACTTTATCCCCTCGCCGTCTCTGCAATTATATCACACGAGGCTCGCCGTGATGGCTCGCCGCTCAATAAGGCGCTATATGGTAAGAAGGACGAGGCAGCGAAGACAGGGGAGGACAAAGAGGTAAAAGAAGATAAAAGACAAAGGCGGAGAAAAGAATGAGTTATCTGAGTGTTCAAGGAATACCTAAGCGGAGTGTATACACGAGACCATATAATAGAGACATAGACCCGTTTGGCAACATTAGTCCTATACACCCATTACATCCGATGCGGAAGATGGAGACAATAGTTGTGTCTTCGCTTAGAGAGATGGAGGACTTAGTGTTTATTGGAACTGATATACCGAATCTTATCGGTGATAATGGGGCGTATAGTTATGCCACAAGCGATGACCCCGATCCTAAGCCAGAAATAAGTATTCGCATAGAGGATATTGGTGTTGGAATTCTTAGGGAGGATAGTGGTGTTGGAATTCTTAGGTTTGCCGCCACCACTATTATACCAATAGAAACCTATCAAGCCACAAACGTTAGCGAAGCAGTCAAAGGAATACTAACAAGGCGTCTTGATGTATTAGAGTCTCGGTTCTGGATACAGATATTCAATATTTCAGGCTTTTTGTTGACGCTTCCATCAGAACCACAGACATTCAGAGAGATATTTGCTCTATCTAAGGCCTTCTTAGCACGTATAGTGCCAACAAACTCCTTTGATGTACTTCTTAGTCCTCGTGCCTTTGGGTCTGCTGTCTTCGAGAACATGTTAGCTTCAAGTATAGTGTCCAGCCACACAGAAAATCAAATCGCGTCTGGTAATCTAAATCTTGTTCCATTTGTGGGTGAAAGCTGGACAACTTTGGAACTCGTCTCTGTGTATCCAAGCAATTTCCCTGCCCTTTGCAAGCGCTACATATATGAAATTTATCACGATGAGATTGTGGTAGATGAAACTGAGGACAGGAACTACCGCCGTGTAACGGCTGAGCGCTATTTCTTGCCCGTAATACCTCGTGATTACTACTATAATCAGGGCAACTACTTTGCGGCTCCAATAGTTACTCTGAGGGGTAATATAGCTATAAGTAATATAGCCAGCTTCTACTCGGCCAACACGCTCAATAACTTAAACTATATAACCAGTGTAACATAATGCTTATTACTCCGTCTGACTTTACAGGTGATTACAGATTGTTCAATGCTGACAATCTTGACCCTGACGTAGTTATAGCTATTAATGAAGCGCAGGCGGAGCTGGCAAGAGACTTATTCGTCAAGGGGCATGAGTTCATTATAAACAACTCACCCTCCGACCCGCCTAATCTCGGACTTCGTGTACTTGGTCTACACAAACTATTTATTCCCTGGGTGTTTCTGCGGCTCGAACAGGGCATCCTTGGCGCTGGAATAAAGCGTACATCAGATGTCCCTGGCCGCTCTCGCTTTGCAACAGGTGCGTTCTTTGCTATCGCCCGTCATTATAGTTACTTCCTCGGTGAATGGATGCCATACGAGGGATATAGGGATGCTATTGTTACTTCACCTACACTACTAACGGTTTCTGTTACGGCATCTCAGATTATAGCTCCGAATATGGAAGTTGAAATCAATGGCAATGTTTATTCTGTCGTTGCGTCTTCTATTGGCCTAATAACAATAAATCCTGCGCTTCCTGCTGGATTGACTAATGTTAGATATAGACAGCTTTCAATGCGTATAGACAGAAAGTGGCGTTACCTTTGATAGATGGAGTGGCTGCGCAATCTTAGGGGTTGGCTGAAAGCTCTCAGAGAGGCAAGAAAGAAAATAAATCCCAATCTATCTACCATAAATCCAGTCATTGGCGAGCCGATTACATCAATTAGTCCAGAAGAGGCTCTTCGGTCTATACCTACGCTTGCCAAGATACACAACCTACTTGCCACGGCAGTAAATAGACTAAACTTTCATGTTCGGGTGCTTGGCCAGATTATTGACGACCTAAGCTACACTTTTGACTATTATTCTGGCGCTGCATTTGCAGATTGGTATGTTGCTGGGTATGCAATATTTGATACTAATCTAAGATACATACCCATATCTACGCTCCCCGATGTCAATGTTTCTGATGATGTTATTGTCGTACATAATGTAAGGCGTCCTATACAAACCGCACAACCTATCTTGATAGCGGCCTATGAGTACTATCGTGCCCTTACGCAGGCAATGCGCAATCTTGGGGCATGGAACTTTGCAGTACTAAGTGGAGAAGCTGTACGGGCCAAGTCAGACTCAGATGCACTGCGTGCAATGTTGAGCGACATGCGGCGGAAGGCTGGCGTTGGAGGTATAGAATTCTTGGCCATACCCTTTGAGTTTCGCTCGGTTACACCAGAAATGCCTAATCTCCAACTAGACAAGATTTCTACTCTCATCAATCGTGAGATATGTGATATTTACGCTATTGACAGTTCACTACTAAATGACCCAGAGAACAAAACATATAACAATAAGTCCGAGGCACTAAAAGGTCTTTATACACATGTTTTACTTCCTGCCTGCGACCAGTTTGTGGAGGCCATGACAAGAGCCTTTTCTGCCGCTGGCTATGCATATACGTTCCAGTACTCCACTGGTGCTATGGAGGGACTACTTGATGACAAGCGAGGGACGGCCGCCATACTAATGCAAGCCTATTCAATGGGACTTGTCAAGGAGACCGAAATCAGAGCGTTCTTCAAGGATATGCTGGGTCGTTACGCTGAGCAAGAATAGGAATGCCGAAATTGGCCATTTTTAGCCGATTTGAGGCGGGGCACACCCTTTTCTGGTATCTTACCTCTACTTCGCCATTTACTAGGTCTCAAATCGCCTCTAAATCGGTAGTTGTCTCTGGTAACTTTGAATGCGATGACTAACTTGGAGAACGCAGGCCACAGCGTAGCCGATCCGACCATTACTTTGATAGTGGTTGTTATCGCCCTCGGTGTTATTATTGCTGCCAACACCGCCTTAGAGGTACACAGGAATAAGGAATATAGGTGGTGGTATGGGGTAATAAAGATTGCTTTTTACTTTGGCTCTTTTGCGCTTACTATGGTAACAGGTGGTGCGGCAACGGCGATAGCAAGCGTTAGTACCTTTCTTGGCATGGAACTGAGCAAGCTTACGCAGTTACTGCACATTCACGGGCTTCACGGAATAATAGGCAATGGTAACGGAACTCGTAAAGCGGATAAGGAGGCTCAGGATACGCCACAGCACTGAGCATATAAGTGGTAACATATATGCGACATGCCCGCACTGGTGGGCATGGTGGATACCTAACACATTGCCTGTCTGGAACTTCTATGACGATGAAGGGAATATACACTCATGCTCTATTACCTATGGTACAGAGCCAACAATAATAACTTCGTCTGGCAATATAATAGGCGGTATATGGTTCGGTGCACCAGATGTTTATCTTGTACACGGGCAAGAGCTGGACAATAAAACTAAAAATGCTGAGAGGCCGACTTTGTTTGTACTATACGAGCACAGGGTAGATGCTGAACAACTTGCCTATCCAAGCGGAACGACCTCGGCCTTACTTATTATGCCACAATCGGCTAAATGGAGTGCTGAGCTTTCATCCTCTATGCACCGAGGGATGATGTCGGCTATACAAGATATAATGAAGCGGGCTTTCGTAGATATTATAGATGCTACATGGGTTCCTACATATAATTCTAACTTAGCTGGTACTGGGCAGGGTTTACCAGGCGAAGCAAACTCACTTGTTATGACGCTTAGATGGCGATCTTATAGCTAGGTAACTTTGTACTGATATGGCACTACAATGCAGATGCGGGCAACCCGTAGACGCCTTTGGAGTTCCGTCTTGTTATACCAAGATGGCTCCAATAGTGAAGCTCATCTTTACTACACGGGTAAACGAGCTAATAAACAATCCTTCGGCCGACCTTGAACTCAGTCCAGCTAACACTAAATTCCCCGACATCTATCGTTTAGTTACACCTCGCTTAGATGACGTTTCATCTGAGCGACCAGAGGCCGTTACCGAAGAGATCGGTGCAACTAAGTATTATGTTCGGGATGCGGCTCGGACAATAACTGCAACGGTTGGCCAGCTTCCTACCGAATGGGCACAGAGGATTGCTGAGCTGAGATGTCAGGCCAATCTGGGCGTATTTCTGGTAGATGCCAATGGTACAATCTGGGGTAGAAAAGTGGATACAAATACTGGCGTTGCAGGTGCGGCTCTCCCTGTCGTTCCTTCTTCGGTTGATATTCAATTTGCATTCCCGACCTATTCTTCGGTGCAGAAGCATATAATAAGCTTCCAGATGCCATTTGTTCTGGCCGATTATGAGATTATTCCTCTGTGGAACGAACCTAATGTACTAAATTATTCTACGCCTCAGCCAGTAGGATTTAGAGTGTTTCAGCAAGGCAGTAACTGGGTTGTATTTCTCTTCTCCAAGTATCATGCACCTAATGGTACAATAGTCGTTCCCATTACAGGTGTTACTCCACTGGCGGCTATTGAGGTCAGAGACTCGTCTGGCGCTTCGGTGGTGGCTTCTGGCAATACCGACTTGGGCAATGGTAGGTATCAGCTAAACAACCCGCTTACAACGGGCACGCAGTACATTCTGGATTGTACGGCGGTAACAACTCCTCCACACTCTCAGTTTGACTGGCCATCCGTTAGAGCGCCGTTCCGTGCGTGAGAATAGAGGCGTTGATAAGGCGGCTGCAAGACGCCGTCAATGCTCTGCGTGGCGATGGAATACCTGAAATAGGCACAGTATCTTTCAGGGCGCTGCCTCCTAACGGACAGAAAGCCGAAAGAGTAGAAATAGTTTCGTCTGCATTCCGACAAATAGAAACAATGAAAAAGGGGCTGATAGGTGCAAAGTCAGCCCCTATTCCTTATTCTGAGCGCTACCTGAAATGGCGCATAAAGAAAGGCCTTGACCCTACGCCGACTTGGACACTTGTTAGGACGGGCGTGCTATATCGGTCTATGGGCTATTATGTGAAGGGTGGCGAGCTTTATGTTACTTACGACAAGAGTAGAAAGGCGGCCGTCAAGTATCTTAGTCAGCGGGCTGGGTTCCATGTGCTTGATGTATCAAGGTCGAACTTAATAGAGATGGCCGCAAGAATACAAGCCCGTAGACTGATAAACTTTATTGACATAATGAAAGGACGCTATGGCACAAGATAGTGATAAACTTGGCTATAAAGACTTCTTTGATGAAGCGCTCTTTACGCCTGTAATAGAGAATGTAAATACACTTATAGTATCATTACAGGGGCTTCGTGATACTATAAAGTCTGGTGTTGTGCCGTCGCTGAATGAACTAAGGACGGCTATAAACGCATTCACTAATAATCAGAAGGCTGGCGCTGAGCAGGCACGTAAGGTTGCTGAGAACCTAACAAAGACATCCGAGACTGCCAAGGCATACTCAAAAATACAGGCAGAAATTAATCGCTTGACCGCCAAAAAGGCTGAACTTGAAAGCGAAGATGCTAAGGTATTAGCTACTCTTAGGATAGAAATCAAAGAGGCAGAAAAGGCGCTAAAAAGGTATGCTCAGGCCAGTACGTCGTCTGCGAGAGCATCCGAGGCATTGCAGGTGGCCGAGAAGGCACTCAAAGGACAAATAGACGCCAATGTAATTTCATATTATCACCTTTCTGATGCTCTTGACGACCTAAGAGAGAGATACAAAAGTCTTATTTTAGCTGGACAGGCGAACACCGAGGAGGCGGCTCGGCTACGAGATGCCATTGTACAGCTTGATGCGAGGATAAAGAAGGTGGATGCCGAAGTAGGCCAATTCCAGAGGAACGTCGGGAACTATACCAAGTCGTTCAAAGATGCAATGACTGAGTTCCTCGGTGCTTCTGGTAAGGCGGGCGAGGCGGTGTTGGCACTTACCTTTGCCACCGAACGAGCAAGAGATGCGTTCGTAGCCGCTGGCGGAGGCGTAAAAGGCTTCTTCCGAGCGATTGTTGAAGGTACTAAGGCACTAAGAGGCGTCGGAGTGATGCTCTTACTGGAAGGCATAGCTAAACTACTTTCACTTGGCAAAGACATAGAGGCGTTACAGAATGCAGAGAGGAAGCTAAAACTAACAAGTGAAGAGATACGGATAAACAATGAGCTTGCGGCTATAAAGCTAAAACTTGTCAACCTCGATGATACCACGATAAAAGGCCTTATCGAGAAGGGCAGGTTACTTGCGACGCAAGCCGATAGAGAAATAGAGTTACTCAGACTTAGACGTGAGTATGTACAAGAGGAGCTAAAAAAGACAGAAGAAGAGATAAAGAAAAACATAGAAAGTCCCCTAAACAAACTACTTACATTCCTCGGCAAGGCCATTGGAGCTATCGTAAAGGCGCTATCTTATATACCTCGTGGTCTTGCTGAGGCACTGAAAGCTATTGGAGCTGATAAGGCGGCGGAGGGATTGGCATTCGTTGCTACTAAGGCCGAGGAAGCAGCGGCAGGAATAGAAAAGTACTTTGCCTCTTTCAGTGCGTCTGAGGTGGCGCAAGCAAAAGAAAAGCTGGCAGAATTGCGGAGAGAGTTAAGCGATCTGGATAATAAAGAAAAGGAGCTACTAGCCCAAAGACAGAGAACACAAAAAGAGATAGCTGAACAACAACAAAAGATTATAGATGACGCTATAAGGGCACTTAGCGTGGAAGTTGAAAGCGTTAGCACAGCGAGGGAGAAACTAAAACAGGAGTACGATAAAAGGCTAAAAGAGCTGGAGAAGGCATTTGATGAGCAGAGAGAAAAGGTAGAAGGCAATATAGAAGCGTTAGAACAGATAAAGAATAAGTATGCGGCAAGCATGGAATTACTGAAAGCAGAGATGGCAAGAAAAGATGAAGAGATAGTAAGAGAGGCCACCAAAAGAATAGACAACATACGACGCACGCTAATCCAAAACGCTCTTGGCCTAAGGATAGCAGAGATAAACGAGCAGTTTGATGCGCTGAAAGAGCAGCTTAGGACTTCCTTTGCTGAGTTAGGCGAAGAGGATGCCGAGCTATATGCTGAGTTGGAGAATAGGAGACAACAGGCCATAAGAAGGGCAATCTTAGAGACTGCCGATAAGGAGATAAAACTTCGTGAAGAAATAGCAATTGCAAGACTAGATAGGGAGCGCGAAAGATACAATAAAGAGGAGGACTTTGTTAGATATAGAGAGAAAAGACTTGCCGAGTTACAGATAGAGTTTGCCACTAAGCGGTTAGAAACACTGCGTAAGCTATTACAGGAGACGGGCGATGAAACAATAGAGTTAGAGATAGCTAAGACAGAGGCACTCATAGCGCAGGCTACGGCCAAACTAAAAGAAATAGCCGCTCGTGAAGCCAAAGAGGCGCTAAAAGCGCAGCAGGAGATTGTGCGTGAATACATAAAGGCTATTGAGGCCGTCAGCGATGCTCTAAATAGTTACATATCTAAGATTGAAGAGCGCCAAGCAAATAGTCTGCAAAGACAACAAAATACGCTCAGGTCGAGAATTGCTGTTTATGAGGGGTTAGCAAGACAAGGTGCTCTTGCGGCAGACCAGAGTATAGCCGAGCTGGAAGCCCGTGAGAGCGAACTAATAAAGAAGCAGGAGGAACTGAAAAAGAAAGCCCAGCGTCGCGAGATGGCGCTAGCAGCAGTAAAGACCTATGTCCAGCTACTTGACAGGAATGCTCCTTCTCCACTGGCGCAGACAATCCGAGACATAACGGCGATTAGCCAGTTTGTATCGCGTCTTCCTACTTTCTTCTATGGTACTGAGTATGTCCGCGATGGTATTCGTATTCCCAACGCTGTTAGAGATGCGTTAATAGTAAGAGTACATGAGGGCGAACGGATAGTGCCAGCGGATATAAATAGAAAGCTCGGTAACATAAAGAATGAAGACCTACCGAAGATAGTAAATACTGCATCCACCACAGCGAGGGTAGAGTTTGATTATGACTCGCTATCTAATACTATCGTAACGAGTATCAGCGAGGGGCATAAAAAGAAGAATATAAGGAGGCGGTTATGAGGCCGATAGAGTTAATTGTTCAGGGGCGTCGGGTTACTGAGTGGAGCAGGTGGGAAGAGGCTGAAATAACAGTTAGTCGCTCTGATGAGAGAATTTCTATTGGTGGTTCAATAGATGGCGTTCAGCTACTTGACGAAGCGTATAACACTATAAACAGCCTTCTGAGAGCAAATAAATACAAACCGCTTCGGGTAGTCATTAAGATAGGTAACGCCGCTTGGACTGGCGTAATAGACGCCTCAAAAGCGAAGTGGGGAAGAAACAGGATGGTCGCTGATATTGATATAGACGAACTTGTATTATTTGAGCGTGATGTTGTTGGCAGGATGCCGAGAACGGGCTTCAACTGCGTGGTGGCACTGGAAAGGGAGGGCGATCGTGGGTCGGTGGCCGCCGCTCTTGCTTCCTGTCTTCTTCTCCTCTATGCTATTATCAGAGAGGTAAGAGACCTAAAAGAGACAATAGCTAATACCGCCGCGCATGCGGCTGGTGGCGCTACGGGAGGCATTGCGGCTGCAATATATAAAGCCGCAATGGTCGTAATCAGGATTGTGTTTATAGCTACGCTCGCAATAGCGCTATGGAATATAATAGAACAACTACTTAAACTATTACCCGCTCCAAAGACTACAAGGGCACTAAGCTTAGGCGAGGCCATTCGTGATGTTGTTAGTGCGGCTGGATATACCGTTACCTATCCGCCTGCGCTTGATAAGATATGGCTTGTAGGCGATAATGTAGACACAATAGAGGCTACCGAACTGATAGTACTGGCGGCCAAACTATTAAACGCCAAGATATATATGAATAATCGCCAGCTTAGGTTTTCTTTACCACTAACGAGCTTCCCGCTGCATAATATAGCTTATGCTGAGTTCTATGCTATAAACACGGATGAGTTTGCTGGATATAACTTAGTTTCAATGTTACGAGACCATACAGATAGGTTCAGTAACGGCCTGCCCCATACTGCCGAGATAAGGTTTGTCGGATACGCTGGATATAATAGATTTGATATTCCATATTCGCCAGGCAAAGTAAAAACATCTATGACAGAGCTAGATAGACTCGTAAATATATTCTACGACACAATAAAGGCGGCCGCCAGAATACTTAGAAGGAGACTAAACCCACCAAGGTTACAGACAGGTATATTATTAGTCGGAAATGAATACTTTGCACCCAAGATAATAATGGGAGACGCACTTGATAGACTTAATGAGCAAAGCGAAACGGCTCTTCTACAATTCGTCGCCAATAACTATGCACCTAAACTATGTAAAGTATATCAGCAAGTGAAGTTACCTTTCGTTGTGGCCAACTACACTAATCTTGCTTCTTCTGGCTTCCCAGGGGTAAAATCGCTTCGGTGGAATATAAATAGCGACTACGCAGAGGCCGACTATTATATCGTTGAAAGCGTGCAGCCCGACAAAACGGCGAGGTTAGTATGATAGTAAGAGAGATAGCAAACTATAGCGTTCTGGACGCTACAACTAATGCGACAACACAAAGGCCAATAGACTATCGTTTAATATTAGCTCCGCTTTTATATTGGCGCATAGAATTGACCGAGCGTCGGCTAACCCTGTTAGAACCTCAATCTGGAAGTCTGGGCGCGCCCGACCCGAATGCGTTCATGATTATTGTGCCACCCTCTTTTACGACTGGCCAGATATTTGGGATTGAATTGTTAGATACAGACTGGGAGAGCGAGGGATTTGCCGTAGGAGATATATTGGACATGGCAATGGGCGGAATAACGGCAAATACCGTGTTTTTGCGAGCGACCATACAGGGCATAAGTGGGCGCACGGCCATGTTTGTCATTGCTACTGTTTATCTAGTCGCAGGCAATCTGGACACCCAAAACCCCTTCCCATTAGTCGCCTTTCTTGTTAATGAGCGGTTAGATACAAGAGCGGCCCTTTTGAGGGACGGCGACTCTGGGTTTATATCGCCTCTAAATGGACAACCATTTTATATTAGTGGGCACGCAGATAGTCTAATCATAGTATTGCATCCCATAACAAACTCTACTCTAAGATATAACTTGCGTCTATATAATGCGACGCAAGAAACGGTCATTGATGGTGTCATGCCAAACGCAAGAAACATCAAAAATGTTTATGTAGAGGTTAGCGGCACGCAGTTTTATGCATATAGGTCGTCCCTAAATCCAACTGCCAACACGCCAACCCAAGCCTATCCAACGAGGGGCAAGATAGTAATAGATGCCGAGGCTCCTAACGAAATAAGAAACCTGTCTTTTGAGGCCGAATGCCTGCTTTTGCATCCTAATCGCATAGAGGAGACAAACAACTTCGTTTCCCCTGGCACTCTAACTATAACTGGGGTTGGCAGCACTATTAGTGTGCCATCAATCCCTTCGCCAGTCAAGCAGCGCATTTGCCTTCTTGGCCAAGACTCACATCATTCCCTTCCCTCGGTGTTTAGTTCTCTTGACTTGACTGCCGAGATTGCCCCACCCTCTCAACCATTCGCAAGTAGGGCTGGTGCTGACTACGTAGGAGTTGTGGTCGGACAGGTAGGCGGCCAGTGGGTGGCTGCAATGACAAATCGCATTCCATCCTCAGTACCTACGTATAATCTACGAATAGCGGACGATAATCTAAATCCAGCACGCTACGATAGCATTGCACTATACACAACCGAGCCCTCCGCAAGACTAACTGGAATATATACTGTCATAATATACGGCAAGATAAACGGCGCTTTCGTTCAACTCACATCTTACGATCTAAACATTAATAGCGCCATTCCAGTACCATATCCAGATAGGTCATTTGGCACCGAGGTGCTTGGCAACCTATTCCCGTTTGAGAGTGCCATGCCATCGCCTTTTGATGTACGAGTTGCTAACTACGATACTATATTCTACACGAACCACCCCTTATATGGCAATCAGTCTGTCTTCTTCGTTCCTATTCCATCAGCGCAAGAGGCACCAAATATCGGCCTACTGACACAGCCGCCATCAGGCTACTTACGTGATATATTCCCGTTCCTTGATAGCCCGCCCACCATAAAAGTGCAACTATTATGTCCTGATGGCACACTATTAGAGACGCCACCACACGAGCTGTTATATACTCCTCGTCCAGATAATCAGCTCGCAACCATAAGCATGTTGCCTAACAATATAGTCATCACGCTAAACAATGACCCACCAAATAAGTTTGTCGGGGAATTTTATATTCGTGTATCTATATTTAGACACCCAGCCGACCATTACCCAATAGATCAGGCCATGTTATATGCAAAGGAAGATTACGAGTCTCTCACCACAATCAACCAATATAACCAAAATGGGTCAAGAATAAACATAACAAGAGCGCCACTTAGTGGATATTCGTATCAAGCTAATATAAACATGTCGGGCTTACAGCCTGGCCAATATAATATCCACATAAGAACCGAGTTTCTACACGCTATAAACATAGATAACGATTATGAGTCGTTCTATTATCAGATACAAATACCAAACCCAGAAGAGCCATCTTCACCGCCTATACCACAAGTAAAATGTAAAACAGAAATCCCAGCCATAAGAGGTGAAAACTGGGAGTATATAAGTATAAGCGGTAATAACATCACATATACAACACAAAGCCTAAACACATGTTCGCTTGTAGGATACTGCGGTTGTTTTGCATTTGTGCCAGTTATACCAGAAGACTGGGTTGATATTATTGGATATTTCAGGGGCACTATAAAAGGCCTACCTGTACCAAACAATGCCACACATAAGTCCCGCTTCCGAGGGCGGATTATACGATTAGATGACGAATACATAACAGAAGACTTTGTATCCTCTCTGTATCGTGAAGAAGACATTGTGAGAGCATACGCAGTAAGGTATCAGGTGGAGATATTTGCCCACACGCCATGCGATCTGGCTAATCTTGATATATTGAAGTTTGCCGAACGCTGGGATATAGTAAATCGCTCAAATAAGATGTTGCCAGAAAGGATATACAACCTACGACCCGCTGAGGTTTCTATTTCAGATAGCGGCGAGCACGCCAAGGTAACAATAACACTAAAAACACTTAGGTGGAGAGATGAATACCGAAGACAAGGATAAGCTGCGCAAGATTAGCTTTCGTGAGTTTGCAGATGAATGGCTGGACAAACTAAACAACAAGTATGATACCATCGGCGACCTTTGGATCAGTACATTCAGAACCGAAATATCAGAGTACCTCAACAACCTTGGCAACAGGGTGGATGCGCTTATCACACTGCTGAAAGCAACGAGCGCAGAAGAGGCTTATGAAGCCTTTGTTGCAGAGTTTGCAGAGGATAAAGATGCAAATCTTCCTGCCTATGAGTCGTTATTACCTGTCATTAGAGCGCTTGGAGGCAAAGACGAAGACAGCGCACTAACTATTATCGGTATCTTTGATTATGCAAGGGCAAGAAGACTTAGCCCTCCTTCGGGAGATAATATCAACCCTCATCCGCCACATACTTAATATCTTACAGGAAGACCCATCTAAGCTACATCGTACGACTATGATGAGCTTGGATAGGTCTGTCCGCCTATATGCACTACTAAGAAAGCTATATGGGGCGGAAACTAAGGAGGTGAAGATAGAGATAGAAGAGGTTTCATGCGACTCCAAGTAATCAAGAAGCACTGGGACATACTAAAACGTGGGCACAAAATAACAATACTTTATGGTGGAACGAGAAGCGGCAAAACATACTCAATACTACAATACCTATTCACCGAGGGAATGCGGGGCACATATAAGCTCGCCAGCGTTGTATCTCGTTCCTACTCACATATCAAGCGTGGGGCGCTAAGAGAATTCTTGGAGATAATAGCGCCTGTTTATAGTCTCATAGAGGAGAATAAAACATTTCTGACCTATAAGTTCCCATCTGGCTCGGTGCTTGAATTCTTTTCGGCCGACACAGAAGAAAAGTTACGCGGGCCGCAAAGAGACTGGCTATTCGTGAATGAGGCCAACCTACTTACTCAGGAGGAGTTTGCCCAGTTATTCATGCGTACAAGAGACCGAGTGTTTCTTGACTTCAACCCAGTCGGACGCTTCTGGCTTGACGACTTCATACAAGGTCTGTCCAGCAGGGAGTATATCATAGCTAAGAGCACATATAAAGACAACCCCTTCCTGTCCGTGTCGCAAATCAAGGCCATAGAAAACCTCGCCTACATGGACGAGAAACTTTACAGAGTTTATGCCCTCGGTGAAAGGCTTGACTATCAAGGTAGAGCAGTGATGAACTACGAGATAGTAGAGCCAAGCCGCTTCGCTGACATAATGTCATCCAGCCGTCCGATTATCGGGGTAGACTTCGGCTATTCACATGCAGAGACTGCTGCCGTTGCGGTGTGGGTGGTCGGAGGTAAAGAAATACTCGTCAAAGAGATATTCTATCGCAAAGGCCAATGCGTACAAGAGCTTGCTGACGCTATAAACAAATATGATTACGACCTCATACTCGCCGACTATACGCAAACCGAGATGATTAGAGCGCTGGCCGACGCTGGGCTTGACTATGTCAATAGGTGTCGCAAGATGGACTTGCGCCAGTCTTTTGCGTTGCTGAATATGTACAGGCTGTACATAACGAACGACAGCCCTAACCTAATCAACGAGGTAAATAATCTATACTGGAAGGACGAAAGAAACCTCGCCGACTCGCCCAATCACCTTATAGACGCTTTACGCTACGTTGTGCACTATCTTTACTTCTGAGCCGTAAGTAACTTAAACACCTCAATAGTCCTTCGTATCCAGCCTAAAAAGAAAACCTCGAACTGCGCTCGCCTATTCAGAGTGATAGTAAGGTAGAAATCTACCCGCCGAGCTAAAAGTTCATACATTAGCAATCTTGCTTCCAAGCGGCGAATAGCGGCCATTGTAATAGGCCCTAGTATGCCATCAGCAGCAACGCCAACGGCAGACTGGATAGTCATTACGGCCTGTCTGATACCTGCATTAACAGCGAAATCAAATAAGTACTCTCCGACGGGAGCTGGCATTTCATCGCAACGCAATGGCTTCCAGAACTGGTCATAATAGAACTTACGCACTAAGTCCTCAGGAACGGGCTTTTTCTGGTCTATTAGCTTCCAACCCTCCCAGTTTGGATGCGCTCGTCTGGAAATGCCTTTATATGTCTCGCCGCCAGGGTCGTTAGGATGATTTACATAGCCACCTTCGTACTTCATTACAATCTCGTAGATGCGCACAA